>SDBT01007482.1_pt1 | contig 17966 bp, 35 predicted proteins | sample 2277101 | NCBI WGS metagenome assembly SDBT01 (sample SAMN10404973, study PRJNA504765) | marine sediment metagenome | isolation source: marine sediment core GS10_PC15, 103 cmbsf | place: Arctic Ocean: Southern Knipovich Ridge | collected 2010 | reverse complement strand
ATTCCAACTTCCTTCATCTGTTCCACCAAATTCTATAAAAGCAGTAGTAGCAGAAGCTGTGGCTCCTGAATCCCTAAAACGAAACACAGGTGCTGAACCAAAAACTTCAAAAAGTCTACCTGGGGAAGTTGTTCCAATACCTACATTACCACCTTTGGATTGCAATAAAACTGGAGCATAACCAGATGGATTATTAGCTGCGTTTCTTCCTTGCCCACCTTGGAGAATTACTTTCCCTCCACCACCATCTATTCCACCATAAAGCGTTGTTTTTGAACCACCAATTAAAGATAAATTACCAACACTTATTCCATAAGCCTCACTTATATCAGCTGTTTTTAATATAATATTTGGAGCACCACCATGCGTAGCATTTGAGGTTGCATAATTTTTAATTGTTATATTATCATTTGAATCTGCACCAGCATTAGGTGTTAGGTAAAGAATATCTCCTTGATAATGTAAACCTGATTGTGGGCTACTTGTTCCAATACCAACTCTTCCAGAACTTGAATCAACATATAAAACATTATCACCAACTGTTAAGTTACTTGTTATGTTTACATCTCCCACTACATTTAATTTATGAGTTGGAGATGTTGTTCCTATTCCTACATTTCCAGAAGTTGGTGCTAAAAGAATACTATTAAATCCTACTTGCGAACCTTGTATTTGCAAAAAACCACTTCCCAATCTTCCAAATTTAAAATGATTTGTGCCTAAACCTATTCTCACTTGGTCTCCACCAGTTCCACCTAAAACTTCCAATGTTGTTCCTGGAGTTTGAGTTCCAATACCTACCCTATTTAAACTTCCATCAATAAATAAAGTATTATCATCAAAATCATAATCATTAAAAGAATCAACAATATAATTAGGACTTCCAACTTCTGCTTTAATTATATAATCACTTCCATTAAATTCCATAGAAACATCATCAGCATCTCCCCAATAACTTTTTACATTATCAAAGAAATGCAAAGCACCTTTAAACCAAGATTCTTTTTCAACTTGTAAATATTCTGTTGTTATGTTGTTTGCTATTATTTCATTTGCGTAGATGTAATTCTTGTTTTCTTCTGTATATATTTTTTGTATTTCTGCTGAGGATAAAGCACGATTGTAAATTCTAACATTGTCTATTGAGCCATTGAAATAACTTCCAGTTCCGAGAATAGAACCAATCCAATAATTTGAAACTTGTGGGTCTATTGAACCAAAAATAGAAAGACTTGCCTCATTAACACCATCATAATAAATTCTTATAACATCATTATCATTCCAAGTACCAACAACATGAAACCAAACATCATTTACAGAATCAGAAGTTGAAGTTACTGAAACTGCCACAGTACCATTATACCAATTAAGTTGAATCTTATCGTTTGAAAAAGCAATAGCAGGTCTAACACCACTTCCTTTTTGAATTAATCTATTATTATTATTATCTCCATTTCTTTTAGCCCATATAGAAATTGCTCCATTTTTCATATACACACCTAATCCAGTATCAACTCCACTATCTATTCCATTCCCTTCATAAACATCTTTTTCAGCATGAGCTCCCCCTTCAAAAGTTCCATCATTAGAATAAATAGAACTATCCAAACTTTGATTATTATTAAAACGCATATCTAAAACTAAAGAAGTGTCTTGATATTTTGAAGAGTTTATTGTTCCATTAACATCTAAGTTTTTATTTATTACTTGGCTTTCTAAGAAAGTATTTGTTTGATTTGTCCAAGCTACATTATCATCACGAGTTAAGAAATTAATAATAGATTCTATTACTTTATCTATCCACTTAGAAGTTCCTGAATCCCAAGTTAAAACATTATCATCATCAGGAGCAGGAACATTAGTATCTCCCAAATCATTTAAATCAATATCAGCAGGAGAATCCAACCCATCCCAGAAATCAGAATCATTTACATTTTGATTAGAAAAATTTGTAGGAACTGTTGGTTGGACAATCTCAACTACTTGTTCTCCATCTGAGAATCCAACCTCCAAAGCACTAGAACCACTTTTAATTAAAAGTAAAAATACAAATAATATTATTAGTGGCAACATTTTTTTCATTCTATATTGGTGGTATCGGCACTAGGTTTGGATTTCTTATTGGTGCTGCTGCTGCTGTAAACTTGTCTTGAATTAAAAGCAACATGTCTTCAGATGCCTTTCTGCATATCTGGCTTTCAGCATATCCATTTGATATTTGTGTTTCAGCAAACTTGTAACCATAAAACATTGTCAAAAATATTAACAACACAGCCATTGCATAAGGTGCTAGTGTTAATAGTTTCTCGTATGGTTTTACTTTGTGCCATTTCAAAATGCTTTCTTTTGTTGAGAGCTTTAAGTGTGTTTTGATGTCTGATGGTATTGGTATTAACTTAACATCTTTCAAAGCTCTTTTGATGTCTATTGCCTGGTACTCATCACTTTCTTGAAATTTCTTTAAGTCTATTCCCTTGATTTCTTTTAACTTGCTAATTACTTTTTCTTTAAGAGATTTTTTAGTTATATTCTCTGAGTCTAAAATCTCTATTCTTGTTGGAGCATAATCATCCTCTCCATATTTATAAAATGGAATCGTGAACTTTCCTTTTTCATTCAGTATCCAAAAGCTTCTGTCTGGAATTGGGAAGGTTCTTTTTCTTATTCGTAAAGCCATGCTGTCCCCACCAGCCAGGTTCTTTATAATCCCTGCTTTGTCATATCCTATTACTTTGTTGTTCGCTGTTTCTGTTATTATTAATGCATCAATGTCAAACCTTTTTCTTTTGATTAAATAAAAATATGCTATTATTGTTAACCCCAATATAAATAATATTGGAACTAAGTATAGCATTGTTCTCATGATGCTGTTAAACATATCCATCATAGGTGATGCTAAGCCACCTACATTTAATTCCACCACTTTATTTTCCTCCTTTAATCTTTAATTACCATTTTGGAAACAAGCTCTTCCAGCTTGTCTTTCTTGCTGTTGGTTCTTTTGATTGTGTTATCTGTCTTGTCTCAGTTGTCTTAGCCAAAAATACCCTTTCACCTTGGTTGAGGGATCTTTTTAAACTACTCATCAAAAACTGAGAACAAGATGCAATTAAAATATCCTTTTCATTTGCACTAAGGTTTTCTCCATCCATAATAATAGATGAACGCAAAGCATAATCACATTCATAACCTTGCTCTTGTATATCTTCCCTGTCAAAATTACTTAAGAAAGTATTTCTATTTGCAACAGCATCAAGTGCCATCAATACTTGTCGTTTTAATTTAACTCCAACACCTAAAGCATCCATCTGCCTTGCTAATACTTTTAGATTATCATTAATATTAAGCTGATGCTTTACTAAATTAGGATCAGCTGTATCCATATAACTTTGTCTTCCTTCCTCAACATAATCCATTGGTTGTTGTGGTTGTGGTTCTTGTACATACATTGGTTGTTCTCTTTGCATTTTATTATCCTATATAAATATCTGTATATTCCTCCTTGTCTTTTTCTTCTTGTTTGTCTTGTTCTAATCTTTCTTCTTCTCTTACCATTTCTCTAACTCTAACTTTAATCATTGCTTGGTCATGTCCAGTTTTCAAACTAATCACAAACCTTTCCCATAAATCTTTAAAATAATTCATTTGTTTATCAATTCTTTTGGCTGTGTAGCACGAATACCCCACCTTATTATTTTGATTTCTTCTTCTTTCTCTTCCTTGCTTTCTTGATTACTTTGGTTACATAAGTTGGTTCAAAAACACTTGGATAACTTCCAATGTGCATTTCTTCTCCCATCATGTGAGCTTTGGATGCTTTCTTATATCTTTTTCCAACCTTTTCTCCCATCATCCCAATCTGTTTTGCTCCATGCCATGTTTCTTTATAAACAGCTCTGGCTCGTGGTGATGCAACGCTTTCTTTTACAACAGCAACAGAAGCTTTTACTCCCCTACGAATTTTCTTAAGTAAGTTTGCCATTATCTTTTCCTCCTATTATTATTCTTAGGTTCAAATGGATTTCCCATGTTGAATGGATCATCTCCAAACATAGGACGAGGTTCTTGGATGTTATTCAAGAACCCCTTAATCCCACCACCACTTTTCCTATTGCTACCATTAATCTTATTTATCTTAGCTTCAGCTTCTGCTAACTTTGCTCTTCTCTCTGCCAAGCTTACTTTCTTTTCTTCAATAACTTCTTTCCTTTCTAGATGTAATTTCTCTTTCTCAAAGTTTAATCTGTCTTGTTCAAGCTTTAGAACTTGTTTCTTTTGTTTTTCTTTCTCTCTCTTAGGAGCTTCCTCTTTCCATTGCTTATACTTATCACCTAATCTTTTTGCTATGTTTTCTATTTTCATCTTCCTCTAATTTTTTTCCATAATAATATCCTGTTTAAATCCCACCTATCTTTCTTATGTCTGAAAGCAGATTCCTTGTCTGCTAAACTTCTTCTCTTATCTTTAATGCTCTCGCTTAATTTGGTATATTTAATACCATCAATTATAATTGTTCTTGGTCTTTGTCTTGGAGTTTTAGTAAAGTCTGCAACATCTTCATCATCTTTTGTGTTCTTTCTCAAGTCTAATCCAACTGATTTAACTTTCATTGTTCCAGGATGCATTGCTGGTTTAACAAAGAAGTAATCTCCACCAAATGATTTGTCTAGTTTCTTTTCTATCTGTCTTGCTGACTTCTTTGGATTCCTTGAGAAGATGTCATAATCTTTTGTATCTCTAAATAAATATCCTGGTAGCTGTCGCTTAATACTTTGTGCCCCATAGATTATTGATTTGTTTTCTCTAACTTGTTTTTTAATCTCACCAGGAATTCTTCCTTCATCCATTAAATAATTCTTTCTTCTTTTCATCTTTTCTTTTTTGTGATTAAGCTAGTAAAACCATCCACAAAATTTGTAAGGAAATTGTTATCCCTATTTACTCTTCCTGGACTTCCTCCACTTGGTGAACTACTTCTTGGACTAGCAGTAGCACCAGGTCCATATGATTTAACCATTATATTATCCTCCCTTTAAATTCTTCAATCTTCATAACTCTAATTTCATATTCCCATAATCTTAAAACTTTGAAACCCTTTTCTATTAATTCTTTAGTTCTAATATGATCCTTTTCTAAACCAATAGGATACTTGTGCCAGTAATCTCCATCACATTCTATAACTAAATTCATTGAAGGAATTAGTATATCACATTGATAAGAATGTTCTATCTCTTTCATATATTGATGAGTAAAGAAATCTATTCCTAATTGTTTTAAGAAGTCTTTAATCTTTATTTCTATTGAAGTTTCTTTAATTTGAAGAATTTGTTTTGCTCTTGCTTCTTTTATTTTTTTAATACTTTCTTCTGTATGCTTATTTCCTAAATTATATTTATTCCCTAATTTAGCTTTAGATAATTTTTTTCTTATATCAATTCTTTTAGTAGGATTTAAATTTCCCATCATTCTTTCACTTTGTTTTTTCCTTCTTTCAGGATTTCTCATAGCTTCTAAATGTTTTCTTTTAACTTCTGGTCTTTTCATAGCTTCTTTTGTAGTTCTAGAAATTATTTTCTTTTCATCTTCCGAAAATATCCTACCTTTATTTGAAGATATTCTACCTTTTTGAAATCTTGATTTAATTACTTTTGGATTATCCCAATACTTATTTCCCTTTTGAAATCCTCCTTTAAAACCATTCTTAAATTTTTCCTTAAAGGTTTTACTTATTTTCTTTCCAATATCCTTTAATCTTATATCAGTTTCTTTTGTTAAACCATCAGTCCAATTTTTAATTTTTCCTTCTTTAAATAATCTTTTTCTTGTTTTAGAAACTTTCTTTCTTGTTTCTAATTTTTTCATAGGATTATTTTCTAAATTTCTTTTCCTAATTTGTTCACTTGTAAATTGTCCTTTTCTTCTCATTTTTTTCTTCTTCTCTTTATTTTTTTCTTCTTCCCAAATGGAAAATCCATTTCTGGTAATCTTACAATTCTTCTTTTTAACCATAATGGAATTGGTCTTTTTTCTAGTCCAGTAAATATTCTAGTTGGTTTAAGTTCTCCAAACTTTTCTAATACAATAGCTGAGAAACTTGGAAGTGTTTTTATTGTTGGAAATTTCATTTCCCTTCCAAATATTCTTTCCATCCTTCTTCTTTCTCTTCCAGGTCTTAATATCTTCTTTTTCTTTTTTGATTTCTTTCTTCTATCCTCTTCTTCTGTTATTATCTCTTCAGTTACAAAAGAAGTAAATAAAGTAGGAGTTGGAACTTTCTTTCCTTTAGGATAAAAAGGTTCTGGTAATCTTCTTCTTCTTCTAGGATATTTTTTAGTAAGGATAGGAATAATAAATGGTTCTTTTACTCTCTTACCTTTTGGATATAATGAATAGAATTCCTCCCCCAAACGAGGTGTTACCCCCCAATATGCATCTCGCTTACTAGTAGGAAATAAAGGGTATTTATAAATCTTTCTCTTTTTTAGACCTTTTAAATATTCATCTGAAATACTAATATCATAAGCATAAGCTTCTCCTCTTTTTCCTGGTAGAATATCTTTTAACTTTGGTAATTTGAATTTAACATCTTTTGGTTTTCTACCTGCAAGAATATCTAATTGTTGTCTTGCTAATCCTGCTTGGTATTCTTTATATTCTCTAAATAAAGGTGGAGCTTCTTTTGCTTTTATTTCTTTTGATTCAATTAATGTTTTACTAATCTTAAAAAAATCTGCAACATCTTTTCTCCATCTCTTTGTTTTTAATTTTGAAGTTAATGGCTTTCCAGCTTTCTTTAATCTTTGAGCTCTTTGCCAAAATGCCCATTGTTCTGGTTCAAGAACAGCAGTTCCTTTTCTAACAAATTGTTCTCCCAAAGCTATTGTTTTTATACCACCAATATCTATTAGCTCTTCTCCTCTATAACCATAGCCTTTTCCACCAGGTTCCCATCTTGCAAAGAAATGTTCTTGAGAATGAATATCCATTATTTTCTTTCCAGCAATAAAAACATCATCTCCTCTTGCAGTTGCTACTCTCTTTCCTTCTTTTATATTAATTACATCAGCAACCCTTTTAGCAAATCTTTTTGGATTTACTGCCCCCACATCTAAATCTTTAGGCATCCTTGCTATACCAAGTATTTGTCCTTTTACTCCACCACTACCATAACTAATTGTATCTTCAGTTTTTAATAAATTTATAACTGCCTGTCTTGATTTCTTTGGAATCTTGGTTTTTGATAAATCTTCAGGAGTTAGAATATCTTGTCTTACTGATTTTTGTTTCTTTAGTTTATTCATCAGTTTAACCATTGCGTCAAACTGTTCTCTTTCTCTTACTGTTCTTAATGATTTTTTTAATAGTTTTAATTCTGATTTAGTTAAACTACCTAATCCTTCCATACCAATTGTTCTTCCAAGTCCATATCCTAATCCCCCTCCAATAATTTCAGGAGTATATAAAGCAGTTTCATAAGGATCTTTAATAGCTTGATAACCCAAACCAATTGCTCCTGCTCCCATTGCTGTTCTCTCTGCTCTAACAATCCACTTAGCAATCTTAGGAATCTTTGCTAACTTACCAACTCCATAACCACCAGGTATCCATTTAAGAGCTTCTTTTCCACCTTTTAATCCAATAAAACCTGCAACTCCCAAAGCACCATATTCTTTTGCAATATCAAATTCTTGTTTTATTTCTGATTTAGTTGGTTCTTTTCTTTCAAGATATTCTTTTTCATATCTTGTTTTCTCAAATCTCATTGGTTTAAATTGAGTATAAGTTTCTTCAGCACCAAGAGTTATACCAACATCTTTTATTTTTTCTTCTTTAGGATATATTCCAAAACCAGCAAGTTCTACTTCTTCTCTTACTCTGGCTTTCTCTCTTTCTTCTCTTTCAAATTCAAATGGGGAAATAAATTCTTTTAATTTTGATGGTTTCTCTTCTAATCTTTCTTGAACTTTTTCAGGAATGAAAAAACCACCTCCAAATAAAGTTGGTCTAAAAGTTACTCTTCCAGGTCTTTGAACTAATTGTTTTGAATATGGTTCTAGTGGAACTGGAAGTTCACCAAAAGTTGTTCCAGGTCTTATGCCAAATTGTTCTTCTGCTCTTCTTTGTGTTATTACTTGTTCTTTAATATCCATTGGTTCTGGTTCAGTTGGCTTTGCTCCAACAACTCTTATTCCAGTTGGTAATTTTCTATCTCTTAATCTTTGAAATACACTTGGAGCAAATTGTCTTGCTTCTTCTTGAGTTATTTTTCTAGGCGGAGTAATTACTTGTTCTCCAATTTTTATTTCTTCTCCCTTTTGTGCTCTCCTTATTGCTTCACCAAAATATTCAGATGCAGGAACATCCATACCAACTTCTAATCTTTTAGAAACTCTTGTTGGTTCTGGTTCTCTAACTTCTTGTTGCTCTTTTCTAATTTCTCTAATAGTTTCTCTTCTTGTTGGAGAAATAACTCTTGCACGTTGTGATGCTCTTGAAGCTTCTGCTTGTTCTAATGTTTTAAGAACTTCAGGAGGAGGAGTTATTCCAGTTATTTTATAATATTCTCTTGCACGTCTTGGGTCTTTAGAAATAAGTGTTTCAGCTCTATGAGTTATTCCAGTCGAAGGATCAACAATATCATAACCAAGTCTTACTCTTCTAGGAATTCGTCTACCTTCGGCAGTTCTTTCAGGAACAGTTGTTCCACCACCAGAACTTCTTCCTGAAGAAGCCCTTCTTTCTGCAGCTGATGGTCCAGTATCACCAGTACCTCTTCTTTCAAATGTGGAATCTACCATACTAACCAAAAGGAAAGGTATATATATTATTTAATACTTCCTATAAAAATATATGTTTAAAGTGGTGGTGAATTATGAACAAAGATGAAGTTGATGACTCTTCAAATCTCTTATCTTGGAGTATGGATAAGGGAACTTTAATGAGGATGGATAAATTAATGTGTTCAATTAATTCTGCAATGATAGAGGGCTTTATATTTCCACAGAAAAGATTCATAGATGTTTTAGCTGATGAAGTAATTCCTCTCGTAGATAAAGTAGGAGAAAAAGAAATAGAAGATTTAACAGAATCAACAAATAAAGATATGAATAATTTTGTAAAGGAAATTATTAAATTAAAAATAAAACCTTTTAGAATGGAAGAGGGAAAACAAGTAGATATAGAACCAGATGAATTCTTTGATTCAATGGTGGAATTAAAGTATCCACAAATATTAAATATAATAAATGGTTTAAGACCAAAGCTAAAAAAATATAATAAGGTACTTAGAAAGAGAATGGGTAAGCAAGGATTATTAATGAGAAAGAAAAAGGATACTTGGAGCAAGGATGAAGAGTAGAGAAGAAAGAGTAACATATGAAGAACGAGTAAAAGAAATTACAGCATTAATAAAAAAGAAAAAGCCAAGACTAAATGAGAAGAAATTTGTTAAGTGGTTACTAAGTAGAAAGAAAAGACTTGGAGTAATTCCTTTTGATTCAAGATTAGTTTATGAAGCATATAATACTTATAAGAAATTAAGAGATGATTTTGATAACTGGGTTGTAGTATCAGCCAAAGAAGGATTTGGAAAGACAACACTTTCAGAACAATGGGCATATATGATTTCTGATAAAGTAACAACTTGTTTTAATTATGAAGAAACAAGAGATGCTTTAGAAAAATCAAGACCAGATACTTATGAATCAATAATTTTAGATGAAGGTGGAACACTTTTACTATCAAGAGAATCTTTATCTCAAACTTCCAGATGGATTGTTAAAGCTGGAATGGTTTGTAGACAAAATCATGTTAACTTTGTTATAAATGCTCCAAATTTCTTTTTATTAGATAATTATATTAGAGATCATAGAGTTGATTTACTTTTACAAATAAAAAAGAGAGGAGAATATCGTGCTGTGTTTGGAAGTGGTATTAAAACAGTATCAAGAGATGGAGCAAGATATAAAAATGTAATTGGAATTAAGATTAGAAGTGATAGATATTGGGATGGAAAGTTTAGAAAGACATTACCAATTGCTTTTGATTATAAACAATACTTAGCACAAAAACAATTCCATATGAAGCAAGTATTGAGTAGTGCTGATAAAGATTTAAACATCTCTCACTTCATGAAAGCATCAAGAGTAGGTGAAATGGTTGGAGTTACAAAAGATACTGTGGTAAGATGGATTAAAAATGGAACTATGAAAGGAAAACAAATCGGAGGACATTATTTCGTTGATAAAAAGAGCTATAGGGAGGTCATAGGGGGGGGTGTATAAGTTTTTGGGGGTTTTTAGCCATATCTGAGGTTACTATATATAAGCCCTATTAAAAAAAACAAAAGAAAAAATGAAAATTAAATACCTAAACCAAAGCAATAAACATAAGAAAATTATTAGAATAAGATGAAAGATAAAGAATTTTTTTGGAACATTTGGATAATTTCAACTGTGATATGTGCTGGAAGTATTATATTTAACAATAGCTTGTTGTTTATCATGGGAGTTTTAATGTACTTCCCTATATTTACATTGGTCTTAATGAACCACAAGCTCTAAATTAGAATTAAAACAAGTTAGATTATACTTTTCAAAACACATCTGGCACGAGGACAAAGCTGTTTTTGCATGTTCTATATTTATAATCATATATATAAATAGACAAAACACAACAATCAAAACAATATATTTGTAAAGTATTGTTAACCATTTCCTAGTAGTTTCCTGAGCATTGCTTTTTTGATCTTCCTTCTTTCCTTCTTGTCTATCTTCTTCCATTTCTTTTCTTCCATTTTAATATTGGTTGTCAACCATGACACTTAAGAATATAACAAACAAAACAATACTAGAAATAAGTTTAAAGAAGTTTGAATTACTCCAAACCCCTATAAGAACTGCTACTAACATTAATATTTTATGAAATTGCATCTTTTAATTTTTCTCCATAATATATTCTAAATGTAACTAATGCTGAAATACCAACTCCCCATCCTATCATAAACCCAACAATAAAATCTGCAACTCCTTCAGAAATAAAATAATTGGATATTAAAACAACACATAAGAAAATTATAAGAAAAACTATTGTTGCTTTTATTGCTTTTATTTCTATTTTTTCTTTATTCATTTTATCCTCCATATATTACTTTGCCTATATAATAACCAAAGTCATGAATAAAATCATATCCAGTTGATGTAACCCAAAAAGTAATTATCATCAATAAAGTAAATAGGTCTTTGTCGTCTATTAAATTCCTTCTATAATATAAATATATAAATATCAAAATAGACCAAAGAAACATTTGTTTTAATACACTGCTCATAAGTTGTATAGATTCAGGATGAAGTTCATAATTACCAATCTTTGATGCTACTGGATTAGTTTCCATAAATACTTTATCAGGTTCTTCTCTTAGAACCAAAGCATTTGTAATTAATACAGCGCCAAAATTAAATAGAATTATAAAAATCATTGCAATATCCAATACTAGAATTATTTTTTTATTGCTATTAACAAATTCTTTATGGATTTTCTTTTTCGCTTTTACTATTTTATTATTATAAATATCATTAGCTAATTGTTTCTCTCTAAGAAGAGAGAGATAATCTTCTTCATTGTTTTCCAAGATTATCAATCCTCTTCTAAAGTATTTAATATTTTTACAATAGCTGCAAACAAATCATACTCTTCTTTTGTTTTTGTATTGTATATAACAGGTTCGTGTGCTGTTGGTTTTGCAACCACAACCCATGTTTTTGCTTCTTCTTTTTCTTTCACCATTTTATTATCCTCCTTAAAATATTGGTTCTTTTATTTCTGTGTTTTCTCTAATGTCTAATAATAGTTCTATAATTAGTTTTTGGTTGTATTCATTTGCTGTTCCACCAATAACTATTTCTTTTTCAATTTCTTCTCTTTTCCTTTGCATTTTAATCCTCCCTACCTTGTATTTTATAGGTTATATATATAATTACCAAGATTATTGTTGGTATAAAAGTAAATATTCCAGGAACATCCTTTCTAAAAAACAAATAATAAAATAATATATTTACTAAAAAAGTATATATTACAAAAAATTCAAATATCATTTTTAATTTCCTCCATATTACATTCATAACATTTATTCTCAGGTCCTATATAATATATTCCACACCTACATTTTTTTATTTTTGGTGTCATTTTTCTTTAATTTTTTCTTAAGGAATATACTATTCCTTTCTCCTCATTCTTTGGATTTTTATATAATGAATATATAATAATTCCAAAAAATAATGGATAAAACATTACTATTGTTTCATATATCATTTTATTTCTCCCTTGCAAATTCTTCTTACTTTTTCTACAATGATAAAATCTTTAAATTTACTATATTTAGGAAGTTTTTTTTTCTTTTCCTTTAATTCTTCTCTATTTTTCTTCATTCCTTTATACCTCAAAGTATATAATATTTTTGATGGAGCTTTTATTATTTTATTACGCTTTTCCAGATGATTATGAAAGTTATTCATTTGCTAAATTATTTTAAAACTCTTAATTGAGTCATCTATTATTATTGGTAATTCATCAAATTCTTTTATATCCTCATCTGTAACTAATTCCTTTGTTTTTAGATTAATTGTATTAAAAAATCTAAATATATCTACTATTCTTCTTTTCTCATCAATAGTCATATGAATCTCTTTTGGATTTTTTACTTTTCTTATTGTTTGTCTTAATTTATGAAATGTTAATCCATTTCCAAACTTCTTGTGAAATTCAATAGGATTACTTCCTTTTTCCATTCTTTCTAAAATTTCTATTTCTTTCATACTATCAACTCCTTTTGTAATTCTATATTATTGTGAAATTTATTCATTTGCTAATTCCTTATTTATATCAATAACATAATCCAATATATGTTGTGGATATTTTCTAACTTCAGATAAATCACTTGCACAGTTATTACAAATGTTACCACCTATTTGTATATCCATCCAAAACTTCTTTTTCTTACAACAATCACATATTTTAAATAATTTCATCTTAAACCTCCATTACGCTTTCTCCAGAGATTGTGAAAGTTATTCATTTTTTATACAATGATGTAACCTATTATGACATTTAATACACATCCAAATAACATCATAAGGTTTTGTATAATCTGAATGATGTCCAACAACTTTTCCTTTAGTATTACAAGTTTCACACTTTTTTGGTATTGTAAATAATCCTTTTCTTAGTGCTTCTCTAAATAATTCTCTACACCTATATTTTAATGGATTTTTTATTTTGTCTTCTTTCATTCTTTTTGCTACTTTGTCTTTATTTCTTTGATATGATTCTCTTTGTAATTTACGAGCATGTTCTGGATTCTCTTCCCTATTATTTTTAATTTTTTCTCTTACCTTTGTTTTATTATCTTTATAGTATTCATTAGAATATTTTCTACTATATTCTTTATATTTTCTATGACTACCTTTTAACTTTTCTTTGTTCTTTTCTTTATATTTTTTGGAATACTCTAATATTTTCTTTTTGTTTTTTTTATAATACTCTTTACGATACTCTTTATTTTTCTTGCGCAAATTCTTAGCTTCACGTAAGTTATTCATTTAATCTCCTTTGAGTTCTTTTGATTTTGTTTCGTAAAACTTATCAAATTCTCCTGTTCTAATCTTTTATTTGCTATATCTACAAAATCTTGATTTAAATCATATCCAATAAATTTTCTATTTAATTGTATAGATGCTAAAGCAGTTGTTCCAGAACCCATAAAACAATCTAAAATAATATCTTGTTCTTTTGTAAATCCTTTAATTAAATCCCTAACTAAAGATAAGGGTTTTTGTGCTGGATGGAATCTATCATTAATAGGAACTGGTTTATATTTCATAATAGTTGAATATGTTATTCCATTCCTAAAATATTCCATAAACCCTTTGTTAGCATATAATATTAATTCATGTTGCTTTCTAAATGGTTTTCCCATTCCAATTTTTCCTTTATCCCATACTATTAATTGTAAACTATTCCAATCATAAAAAGCTCTATATAAAGATGGAAAATATTTATCATCACAAAAAATAAATATAGGTGCATTTTCTTTTAATATTCTTTCAAATTCTTTCTTTAACATAATCATATACTGTTCTTGGATTGATAAATCTGCTATATTTTTCATCTTCTTTCTACCAAATCCTGTAATAACTGGTGTAGAATATGGTGGGTCAATTATGATAAGACTAATAGAATTATTATTTATTTGTTTCATACCTTCTAAACAATCCAAACAATTAATTTTATTAATCATTTAATTTCATCTGTTTTTTTAATCTATATTGCCAATGTTTTGGTAGTATTTTAATAGCTTTTAAAATTCTTTTATTATATTCTTCTTGTCCTAAATTATATAATGGATGTTCTTCAGCTTGTTTTAAAGTTCCTTTCCATATTAATTTTCTTTTTGATTTCATATTAATTACCTCCTTTAGCTTTGTTAAAGATTCACGCATCATAAATCCATAGACTTCCACAGTCTTTGCATACCCATTGTTTTCTTGGTTCTAATACTTTCATTTTTTATTTTTTTTAATTATCCAATTTAATATAAAGGTTATAATAAAAAATACTATTGTTAATATTATTAATGTTATTTTTCTATCATATAATATTAATGCTCCTACTCCACAAATTATTGCCATTAATAATGAACTTAACCAAATTAAATTATTTACAACAATAGCTTCTATTTCTTCTAAATCTTTTTTATTCATTTTATTTCGTTTTCTGATTTAATAACCTATTTCCACCACGTTCTATAATATATAATGCTATTGCCCATGCTACTAACCAACCAACACATATTCCTATCCAAAATGATTGTGCATCCATTTTATTTCGTTTTATAGTTCATTCACGCAATCTCTGGATCATAACCACCAAAGATTATTAATTGATTATGAGTTCTACATTTTCTCCTAAATGATTTACATTGTTCATAAGTCCAATACATAGGTTGAACATTTGGAAATGTTTGATTATCAAAATAACAATCAAAACATTTAACATTCCATATCTTTAGAACATCTAATTTTCTAATACATTCTTCATAAGATATTTTCCAATTACATATAATATAAATTGCTATTTGTTTTCTTTTATATCCAGCTTTTAAGAAATGGTTAATAGCATCAAATAACTTTAGAAACTCATCTTTATAGTTCCAGTTCCAAGCTAATATAATTTCTTTGAAGTTAGCTTTTTTAATTAAAGTAGCAATCTCTTCAGTAACATAATATTTATCAAATCCACCTTTAGCATATAAATTAACTTTTAGTTCTGCTAATTCTTTTAGAATATCTTTAATTTTTGGTTGTGCTAATATATTAAAATCTAATATATTAACTGTCTTCCTTTCAATCTTAGGAATCCCATAGTATTTCATTTCAGTTGGAGTATAACAGAACGGACAGTTTGTTGGACAACCATCACTTATTCTAATCCATTGTTGTTTATCATCACATTTATTATAAGGTTCTGAATGATACTTCACTTCCAAATTCTTTAATCTTGTTTGCATTTTCGCTTTGTAAAAGGTTCACGCATATTCCATATTAAATATTTTAAGTAATAAGTGTTCCCATCCTAATACTAGAAGTAACCCAAATAGAATAGTTCCAAAAAACAACATAGCATAAGTTTCAAAACTAACTAATGGAAAAAAATACTTTATTATATATAAAATTAAAGCAAGAGTTCCAAAACCTAAAATCATACTACTGAAAAAAACAATGGTTCCTTTTCCATAATTTGGGTCATATTTTTCTTTCATTTTAATCTCCTGTGTTCTTGATTTGAGAACACAATTACTTATGATGTGTTCTTATTTCCAGAACACTTTCGCAATTTCAATGTTTTACGAATATTTCCATCTAACTTCTGCATTGTGTATTCTTGCAGATAATTTGGCTGCTAACCATTCTCCTATTGCTAAGTTATCTAAATCTTTAGCTCTCTTCCAGGATTCTATTCCTTTTTTCCTTGTGTATCCTAACATTTTCATTTCTTTCTCCTTTCAATGTACTACGCAATTAATCCTTCCTTGTAAAAACATCTAATATAAAATCTTTTAATTACTCCAGTAATAAAAAATATAATATATCCTGGAATCCATATTGGTGAGAAAACAATTCCTACAATTATTAACATAGCAAATATTCCTATTGTTTTCCACACTTCAGCACCTTCATCACAAAGGTCATCTATTTTTCTTAATATTATCATTTCTTTCTCCTTTCAATGGTTTCACACATATTTATTTTCTAACATAACTCTTTCTACTCTTATCATTCCTAAAATTCTTTCTTGATCATCTTTAAAACCTTGAGCTATTTGTCTAAATTGATTATTTTTACACTTAGACATATATTCATATTGTTCATCAATTACCTTGTTAACTTCTTCTTCTTGTTTCTTCAAATCTCTTATTTGTATTCTATTCTCAATTATCTTATCTTTCATAAAATTTCTAATAAACCAATTTATCATTTGTTTCCTCCATTTCGTTTAACAATGGTTTGCGAGTTAATACCCTAACTCTTTTTTTTAATATCTCTATTTCCATAGACTTTCTTTTATTATGAAGGCTACAATTATTACAGTAAATGGTTCTTGGAAAAATAAGGTCTAATTCTTTTCCACAGCACAAACAATCTTTATTCATTTTCGTTTATCAATCCTTATTTAAGTAAATCCCACTTTTCTAACCATTTATCATGTTTTCCTTTTCTTGTTTCACCTATTGAGATTCCACATTTCATTCCAATTTCTTTCTTAGGGATAATATAACATTTATTTATGCTGTAATCCTCATTCATGCAAACACAAACAAAAAAGTCACATTTTCTATCTACTTTTTTCCATCTTCTAAGTTTTATTCCACCTTTTATGATAGAATATTTTGTATCAGTATTAGTAAAAGCCCAAGAATACCAACTATATTTATCATTTTTATATTTTTTATACTTTAATGTTTTTCTTGCTGATTTAACTTCTATTCTTATTCCATTAACAGTAAGTAAATCAAAATCAAAGTGTTCAGATACTTTCATAGAACGTATTCTTAAGGAAGCTAATTTATACAAAGTATAATATTCTCCAATTCTTCCCATTTCATCATCATTCATTAATTTTTCCATTTTTTATGACGTGATCCAACCCTTTTGCGAATTAACATAATCTGCTAATCTATTCCATCCATTATAAATTAAAAATACTATACTTAATCCTATTACAAAACCAAATGTTAAAGCTAAAGTATCTTCAGCTAGTTTATAATTCTCTAAAACATAAGCTAATAGAGAAACAACAAATCCCATTATTCCTCCAACAAAAATAACATATAAAGCAAATATATTTACATCTTCCATTTTATTCATCCTTTCCTATTTTAATTGTTTTACGCATATTTATATGAAGCAGCTATTGATATAATAAAAATAAATATTATTAATATAACTAATAATAAATAATCAATTCTATCAAATGCTTTAACTTCTTTCATTTTTGTTTATTAATTGTTAAGCGATAGTTTAGATATTTGATCTTCACATTTTTGAATTGATTCATCTATTCTTTTTCCCATAACTTTTAATTCAAAATGTCTTCCTAATAAAAATCCAAACATTAATCCAATAATTAATCCTGTTATTAATAATATCATTTTATTTTTCCTCCTTAAATGAAACCTTATCTTGAATTTCTTTTAGATTTTATTCTCATTTTCTTTCTCCTATCACTTTTTATTGTGTCAACAGCCCCATTTAATTCAAATGTAATACAAAATCACCTCAAAACCTATTACACTTTTCCTATTTTGGTTAAAATCTACCATTTTTATCTATTTTTTATTTAATAATCCCTTAAAAAAATCCTTTCCTAACTCCTGTTGTATAACATTATATCCAAAAATAAATGCTTTCTTG
>SDBT01007481.1_pt1 | contig 17966 bp, 12 predicted proteins | sample 2277101 | NCBI WGS metagenome assembly SDBT01 (sample SAMN10404973, study PRJNA504765) | marine sediment metagenome | isolation source: marine sediment core GS10_PC15, 103 cmbsf | place: Arctic Ocean: Southern Knipovich Ridge | collected 2010 | reverse complement strand
AGGAAGTAAATCAGATCTATTAATAGATCCTAACCAAAGAACAAACCTGCTTAGATATCTTTCATAATTTTTTTGAGTATTATCTGATAAACCTTTTTCAATCTCACAATAATCTAAAAAATCTGGGATGTGATGAATTATTGATGTTTTTGATCTTTTCATATTTTAGGGGATTTAATGCTATTTAAAGAAAACCCCTTCTAATATGTCGCTTTACCTACATTGTGCGACATTCTCTATATTAATAATAGGAGGTCTAAAAACCCCTGTCAAGGTGTTCCCCATCTATTATTTGTATATATTTATTTTTTTTTAATTTCTGTATTTTCTAGAAGATTCATTGCCAGACTACTTAGTCTTAAATATTCATAAGCGCGCACAGGATCTTTTATTTTTGCATCCGAAGTATGGCCTTTTTCATTTTTAAAAAAATCTATACTCATGGTCAGAAATTTAACTGCCTCGTTAAAATCTTTATCTACGTTGGGAGCGGCAGCTCCTGTTATGTGAAGTTTTCCCTTGCCAAAAGCTTCGGATCCTCTTTCGTGACTAGTGAGCTTTCTTAATCTGTCTTTTACTGTTTTAAAACTTTTTTCTGCTGCTTCAGCGTATTCTCTTTTTTCATAAAGAGTGTGACATTTTTTATAAATTTCTGGATGTAAGGTTTTTAAATTCACTCCTTCTATGCTTTCTGTGCTGGATGTTTTTTCTGTAACACCCCCTCTTTCTCCAAAAAGTTCATTTTCCTCTAATGTGCTTTCTAAAATAATCTTTGCTTCTTGAAGATCGTGTTCGTAGCGCTTTATATCTGAACGAGATGGGAAAACACTTCCTGGCATACGCATTCTGCTTGACCAAAAAGACAATCTACTAAAGTCTTTATAGCTCTTAGAGCTTTCTCCTAATACTCTTTCGAGGATCATTTTTGTTTTCCTTTTCCATTTTTTAAATTTTTCATTTAGGATATTCAGGGTTTTGATTTCTTCTACCTCTTCCAGTTGTTTTTTAATAAGTTGAATTTCTTTAGATTTTAACATATTTTATTATACTTAATTTTTATCAAAACTATTAGTTCCCTACTTTGGCGGCCAACTCACCTATTAAATGTCGCACAATATTAATTAGTATTATATTAGCTTGCGAGAAATTCGTCTTGAAATTTTTTAATCCAAGAAATCATACTTTGAACGTCATCTTTTTCCACTTCTTCGAACTTCCCATGGTCTGCTTTGTTTCTGAGGTCTGCCCAAGCGGTAATTAACTTTTGTTTAAGTTTGTTGTAAACTCCAGCTCTTGCCAATTCAATATTAAAAACTTCGATACCTCCCCTCTCTGGTATTTCAACCTGGTTTATTTCACAAATTCTTCGAAGGCTGTTTTCTAATACTGCACCAGAAAGAGAAGCTGCTGCAACGAAATAATTCTTGCTAAATAGTTCTTCTGCTTGATCAATAAAATCTCCGAGAACTTCTGCGCCAATTAAAGATTTCAAATCAAAAAGAAATTCTTCAGAATAGTCTGCATAAGCAGCCTCTAAAATGCCAATACACATTGGGAAATAGTAAGAGTTATTAGTCATTTCTTCGCTCTTAAAGATATTGATGATTTCTAGATAATGAGGACTATTCTCTCCACAAACACGAAGTATTAAGTTAGTTGCCTCAGACCTAAATCTGAGATAGTCAATGTTTGATGGATGGACGTAGAATCCTTTCCTCTCGGTATATCCACACTTCTCAAGGATTTCTTTTCCACTGTTTAATAATTTCTCAAACTTATTTTTAATTTTTTCAGAAGTTTCCATATTTATTTATCTGATTATTTTTTTTCTTTCATAGATTTATTATATCAAAATTTAAAACAGAAAAATCAAAATGTCACACAATATTAACTTATTAGAATTCATTACAGTTTTCGTGTAGCAATTTTATGTTGTGCTTTCTAAATAATATTTTATTATTCATTCTTTTTCATTATTGGCAGTGTTGCACATAAACATTTTGCTTCAGTTATATTTAACGCTCCTCGTCCATTAGCAATAAATTCAATTACCAAATCGTAAACGGCGGGCAATATTGGGACTATCTTTGAATAAAGACGAAATATTGAATAATATTTTTCGTCATTTACACCTTTATATGTAATTAGAAATACGGCTGCCGATCGTGCGACATCGTCGTATTTCTTTTCTTGAACACTGGAGTCGAAGAGGCGCATCAAGAAACGTTCAAATCCTACACCTAAATCGTAAACTTCCACTCCTCCCTTGGGGGTTGCCACCCAAAGATCAATTGTTTTTTCATCTCCATTTCTTTCTAATATTGGATTTGGTTCGTCAAAATCTGGGTAATAAATATAGCCATCTGCTTTAATTCCAAAAAACTTAATGTTATAGGCAGGACCGTTGCCGACATTTCTTAATCTAAGCATGTACTTAGTACGGGAATTCTCCTTAGATTCTCTCAAGTACAGATTTAAAATTGGCTTTTCCTGTATTTCGTTACTTTTTTGCTCAGCACGAGTATAAATATAAACAATGATTGCTGTTATGGACAAAATGATCGCGTTTATTAATTCTCCGACTGTTATTTTATAAATAAGTTCCATAATTTTACTTCTCAATTAATTCTTCTATTTTTTAGACGCACAAGATACCTTATGCGATATTATGGTGTCCTAACGCCATCCCCTAGTTGACCTAGAATCCGTGTTTTAAAGGAAAAATGAGGATATCCTCCAATACTTCTTGGTCGAAGCTATTTAAACTTAAAATGAGGAAATGAAACAGTATAAAAAAGAATTATCTTATTTTTCATTATTACTTCTATCCAAAAATCCTTTCCAAAATATATTTAAATATTTATACGCCCATTTTATCAATTTTTTATTACCATCATCTGATACCTCTTTGCTTCCATGAAATAAATTACACCTTATTTGATACACAACTTTAAAAAAATCTTCACAAGATTGATTGTTTTCTTTAAAATAGGTTTTTTTATTTGAACCTATACGCATATCAGCAACACAATTTCGAGCTCCAGGCACATGGAATAACCATCCAGTATTTTTAAATTCCATCAAAATATCACTAAACTCACTATCTTTTAAACTAAAATAAAGACTTTTATTGTCTTTCGCAAATTCAATAATTTGATTTAATTCTCCTTTTATATGACTATAATGAAACGCATAATATGAATTAAAAGACATCCATACCATCGCAAACTTAAAATAATCATTACATTCATTAAAATGATTTTCTAAATATTCAATCCATATTTTACTATTATGCAAATGATTCATATTTATTTTTTTTAATTTTTTGTTTCACAAATAAAGTATTGTTTTGAGGTATCTACATTTTTAAAACAATTCAAGCAAGACGAGGAGATCATCGGTCCTCTACTCTACTCGTTAGTGTCACCTATTAAATGTCGCACAATATTAATGCTGTATGATTAAATACTATCTAGTGTAACTGGTGATTGTGGCAATATGTTGTTTATTTTTAGTTCGCCTGATTTTTGACTATAAATTAATTTTATTTCAAAGTTGGCTGGTTGAAGTTTATCCTCTAGATTGTGATTTTGGGTAGGAAATGATGGTGTAGTCCAACCATAGGAGCTATCAATTAGATCTGAATTTTTCATTACCCAAGTAGAGTCATAACCGGCGGCTGTCAAAGCGGTCCATCCCAATAGAGGTTTTGTTTTTTCTAATCCTAATTTTGCTAAGACTATAAATGCTAAGCTAATTAGATATGTTTCTTTGTCAATTTTTTTAATATCTTCTATGTCGTAACCAGAAAATTTAAACCAATCAATTATTCTCATTTTTGAAAATCCAGCATAATAATAAGCTTTTTGATTTAGCTCATCAATAATCTCATTTATAAATCCACCTCTTCCTTTGCCACCAAGAATTTTCCCTACACTTTTATTAACTAGTTCGATATTTAACTTTAATCCTAATTCAGAGTCTAAAAATTGCTTTAATTCAGCCAAATCTGATACAAATTTTAATTTCTTCCTAGAGTTTTTACTAAATTCTTTAATAAGAACTTCTTCGTTAGATTGGAAGTCTTTGGTATTGTTTGTTAAAAAAACAAAATTATCATTTTTATTTTCTTTGGCACATTGAAGCATCGATAGCCAAATAATAGTATCCTTAAATCCTGCGTCTCCCACCCCCTCCCGATTTTTAAATGGTGGAATTTTGCTTAATGCTCGCTCTATTAAAGCACTAATTTTAATTTTTGGTAACGGAATCACAGAGAATTTATTTTTTTTTATTATTTTTTTAAATTCTTTCTCTAATATTTTTTTGTAGGATTTTTTGTCATATGGTTGGCTTGGCTTGACTCCAAAATTTGATAATATTTTTAAATTTTTATCTATTATTATATGAGACTTGTTTATCTTTCTTAAAATTTGAGCAAGTCTTTCATGTAGAACCATTTTGGGAAGGCAGATTTCTATTTTTTTTCTTAATTTGAGGCGCTCTATAAATTTTTTTAACTCAAAGATTGAAGAGCCTATAATTTCTTCTTCGAAGCTTCCATTAAATTCACAGTGAATAAAGTTCGTATCAATGATTATCTTATACATATATTTATATATATTATTTCAGAATATCTACATTTTTCGAAAAATTCAAGCAAAAAGAAGCAAAATGACGCATACATGCATTATGAGACAAAATCAAAAAACCGTTCAAGAAGTGCTCTTCGGGACGCTCACGCTGTTGTGATGAACGTCTCGAGGAAAATTCCTTAAATATCAATTTAGATCTTTGCTTTAAACCTCTACATTCAAAATTTGAATACCACCCACGTCTTCTATCCCCTCTTCTATCTTATTAGAGCTTTTTTTTGTAAAGTTGATTACAAAACCTGTATTAAAAACTTTTTCATTTGGCCTAACTTGTTTTTTAAGTTCTTGAATATATTTTTTAACCTGCGATAGATGATCCTCTTTTACATAAGGTTCCCATTTCAAATCAATTACTATTGCGATTCTCTTTTTACCTTTATTCAACCAAAGTACTAAGTCTGGTATCCCCTCTCCAACCACATGTCCCTTAAAAGAAATTGGCAAAACTCTTTGATCTTCGTAATCAATTCCTTTTTCTCTCAGACCAACCTCCAGGGCTTGTTGATATACTTTTTCATTCCAACCAGCGCCAAGCTCTTTATAGACTTCTTTAGCGCATTTTTTAACTTTATTTATTAACTTTTTAATTTCATTTTTCATAGTTTTATTTTTTTTCATGAATAGCATATTATTTTAGAATATCTACATTTTTTGAGTATGTCCAAGAATATCTCTCGGTCTGGGTTTTTTTACGATTTTTTGAGTAGAGAACTTGTATTAACTCGTGATTTTTTTACGAGCATCAATTAATTCACCAAGCAACGTATTAATTGATAGGCTTCTTTTGTAGTTAAAAGATGGCGTTTCATTTGCCAACACCTTATCAAGTTCTGGGTAAGTTGGAAGTCTAAACTTTATTACTCCATAGGCTTCTTTCCATATTTTTTTAGCCATCATTATTTTTCCATTACTGGGGAAAAATTCAATTAAATGTCTCACAGGGCCAACAAAATATGTTTCTTTTGAAAAAAGATAAAACATTTCACTAGCGAGTGTTTTTTGAGCGACTTTTTTTGATAAACAGAACGAGTCTCTTGCTAGATAGTTATATTTACTGTCAGCAAGAGCATACCATCCGTTCCCTCCACGAGCATAAACAAAGCCCAACATAGATACGAAAGCCGCTAATTCATTTTTATTATTTGACCGAAAAAGGTCTCTTAAAGTAATTAAACCATTTATATTTTCACTGGAGTATAAGCCGCGACGAACAATGGATAAAACTAAATTGCGCACTTCATTTGGGTGTTTACTTTCTAATCTTAATAAGGTTTTGCCAAGATTCTTAATGTTTTTAGGATGCAGGAAATGACTGGACAAATTATCGTCAACAATCCTGTGCATTTTGGTCACGGATAATTTAGAGAAGCTAAAACCTGGGATTTTAGGAGGCTTTTCTTTACTTTTAGAAAGAGATGGTTCGGAAGCCTGTGTTTTTTTATCTTCTTCTTCAAATTTGACTAAGTATGGAGCTTTGATTTTTAATTTATGGTTTTTTGCAAACAAAAGTATCTTTTTAAAGTTTTCTTTATCTGATACATACTCAAGAATTAATATCCAGTAGAGGGTATTACATATGGAGTCAAAAAGTTTTTGCGCTCTTTTCTTTTTTCTTTTCTTCAATAGTTCTTGTACAATTTTTAACCCGACGGAAACATCAATTCGAGTATTCTTTATTTGGCCAATAGTGTCGTAGAGATCCGCGATCGTTTCAGCATTTATTTTATTTTCAAGCAGTTTATCACAAAGAGATTCGGTACCCGTTTCTACCCTCCAATCTCGCGTCGGGTCTTTTCTAGCCATTTCAGTAATAACTTGTATGGCAATTTTTATATCCGAGTTAATTAGTGTTTTTAACCAAGAACTGAGACTCCATTTTGTTGAACGACCATCAGTGTATCTCCAAACCGTCTCCACCAAAGGAAAACTTTTTTTAAAAGCCTTAGTCGCAAACTTCAAATCCTTCCTTGCGATAAATTGTATAGGTTCAATAATCTCAAAAAGCGTAACATCTTTTCTGTGTCCATATGCAGCTAAGCGCACACATCCATCCATAAGACATTCTTTTGATTTCTGAAATTTTTTATCCAATAAAAGTACAGTGGCAAGTTTAAGATATTCAAATGCAGTTGAATCATAATAAACCGAAGTTGCTGTACCGTCTCTGATGTTCTCTTCAAGGAGTTTTTTAACCCTCTTTTTCTTATCTTTACCTAAGAAAGGGTATGTCTCCTTCAATAAGCTATTAAAAGTTTCTCCGCTTAGTGGACCACCGCTTGAACCTTGCAAATATGATGTTGACCTTCTACTTATATTAGAAAGTAAGTTAAGAATTTCTGAATAATTTGAGAATTCACGAGCCATTATTAGGGTGCGCCTGAATGAATCTAAACTCCATTCGCGGATACCATATAAATCCATTGCTCGTGGTTGACCCTTAAACGGATGAGTAAATTTGTTCAGATTTTTAAGAGCGATTTCCAAAAGCCTTTCTTTTTTTGCAGTTGTAAGGCTTGATGCTTCTAATTGAGCAATCTCAAAAAGATAGAGAATCCAAGCGCGATACCAGCCATCAATATTACTAATAAGTTTTTTGGCAGTCTTAACTAATGAAGGTTTGGTGCGAGCTAAAATTCGTAGAGTTTGGTACCACTCTTTAAAAATTGGTTCCTCGTTATCATAAAGGTTTTGAAACTTCAGGACTTGTTCAGTTAGCTTTATGATATCGCCAGAAATGCATACACTACCTATCTTTCCACCAACTAAAACTCCATGGAGAATTTGGGATATATCTTTGGTTTTCTTAATGATTTCTGTGCTCAACCTGGAAGCTTCTTTTTTATAACCATTTTTATACAAGTATTCAGCAATTGTTATGTGCAAAATGAATTTCTTTTTTTGAGAAAGTGGCATATTTGCTAAATCCTTATAATTTTGAGAAATGCCAAATACATGATCAAATTCTTTGAGAAGAATGTTTATTTGATGCTGTTCGGTATTAGGGAAAGTATTTTTAGTAATCATCTTATGTAGAATTTTCAGCGCTTCCTTTACAGAAGATTGTCGGGTTAGGTTCAAAAAATGTGCAGCTTCTACTTCTTGGAAATAACGCACTTGTGATTCTTTTCTAACTTGCATTGAAACACCTACTACATCATAAAAATCCCAAGGAGGATTTCCCCCTGCATGTTCAGCCATCTGACATAAAAGAATACCGTCCGTTTTTGGAAAAACACGCTTACCTTCAAACAACATTCGTTCACAAAACATATTTACTCCTTGCACGTTCAAAATTGCCTGATGATAAACTTCTTTCACGGAGTCTAATCTTTCCTCGGAAAAAGTATGCAAAGCCCTCTTAAGCTCTACCGCCTTGCAATAAATTTCCCAGCGTTGTCTTTGAGCGGCGTAATTAGCAATTTTGTTTAAATTTGTCACTATGCTTTCTACCGCGTGAAAATAGAACAAGCTTTGAACGACAAAATCTTTTTTTAATAACTTATAGATTCTATCTTCCTCTTTTGATCTGATGAGATATGGAATTAAATATCTATAGGCTCTTTGAGATAGGAAAAAACCCTTCTTTTCTTCGAGCCAATTAGTGATATGTTTGTAAAGTTCACGGTCTCGTTGTCCATATCGATGCCCTAACTTGATAATAAACCGACGAAAACTTTCGTGATAAATACGTATTCCTCCATGCACCATACCAGGTTTTAATATTGGCCAAATTTTATTAAGAGTCATATCAATTCCTCTTTTTTGAATAGGAGAAAACATCTCGCCCAATTCGTTACGAGTAACACTAAAATCCAGCAACGCAAGCGTCTGTACGACAGCGAAATCGCTATCAGTAATATCTTTTGCTAAATATTTATAATAATTACTCAAGCCACTGGGCATTTTTTGACTATAAGTCAAAAAATCAACTTTACTGTTTGTCGAAACAATTTCCTGTAAAACATACGTGAGATAAAGAGGATTGCCCTCCGTTTTTTCAGTAAGGATCTTGATTGTATCAGTCCTTATGTCCAGTTTCCGTTCTGTGGGCAGAAGATTGTTGTGTTTTAAAACGAATTCTTCAACTAGTTTTTTATTCCAGGCTTCAAGAAAATAAACACTCGCGTCTTTTTTTTGAATGATTTTTTTTAACTCAACACTCGGTTGCGATGCAATAAAAACCGAACAGCCCTTGGGTAGCTTCATATCTAATAAGTTAACGATAAAATTATTTACCAAATCTATTGATAATTTATTTTGAGCTACAACTCTGTTTAAATGGTCAAGACCATCAACCATCAACACTATCCTTTTTCCAGAGTCCGCAATTTTCTCAATAATTCTTTCTACATTTGTTTTAGTAGCTGCAAAATAAGGTCTAATTTCTTGGGCAATTTTAGGCTCAAGCTTTTCAAGTTGATATAAAAAGTTACCATACATTGCATCCACTACAATACGTTCCTGAGCAAATCGGTCGGTCGGTTCCAGATAGCAAAAATGTCGGGCAACAAGAGTCGTATCTTTTGTCAACTGATTAAATAAATCATCAAAAATATGAGATTTGCCGCTCCCGGGAGGGCCCACCAAAACAGTAAATTGATGTTTATCAATTAACTTTCCTATCTTCGTTACAATTTGTTTTTTATATAATCTGTACTTCGACGAAATAAAGGGAAAGTTTTGTGTGATATGGCCATATTCAAAATTTAGGTTGATGTATCTAAATATGTAACTTCTATCAATTAATACTGACTTCTTAGAACATCTGAGTTGATTAGCTAACAAAATTAAACGTCCCGCCACATCTCTTACAGAAATTTGGTTGTTGGGATAATAACCGATCCCCACCTTAAGGCGTAAAGATTCAAATAATTCTTTTTCTAAACTACCCGGCTTACTCAAATCGAAAGAAGCATCTGGTAATGACGCCTCAATGAGAAACCTTTGTATAAATTTCTTATTTCGTGCCTTTCTTAAACTAATTGAGTATGTCTTATTAGAAAGAGAAAAACTTTTTCGCTTATTTTGATAAACGAAAAAATTGTTTGGCTGTATATTTCTGTTTGTGGCAACAATGTATCTCACATTCTCTTTTGGAGAAAAAGATTTTTCTAGTTTAGTCAGATTCAAATCACTGGAATCTTTAGTAAAGTCACCCTGAGTCAGAACCTGATTATTAGAAGATTGCTTAACCTGGAGTTTAGTTTTCTTTCCATCAGCAATCATCACTATATCATTGAAAGAATCTTCGGCGCTTTCTTTTAACTCCACGCCAATTTGAAAATTTTTTCTATGAAGGTTTTCAGATATCAAAAAAGCTGTAAGTAAATCTTGATATAAGTATCCACGATGTAGTCCGTACATATAGTTAGTAGAGGATGATATCAACTCTAAATTTTTTTCTTTCATTAGTTAATCATACAAAAAAATTACTTATTTGGCGATTTTTTATTAATGATGTATAACATGCATTATGCGCCAAAATCAAAAAACCACCAGTTTTCTACCTCAGTGGTTTTATTTTATTAAAATTTTGAATAAAAAAAGAGGGCACAGAAAAGAATAATTTTTTTGCTCATTTTAAATTTGACGAGGCTTACAAATCAATTCTTCAATTACGATATCGTTAAAATCTTTAGCAATGCTGACCACCAGAACAGTATCTGCTCCTTCGTGAGTCCCAGCTACAGCAATTATTTTTTTCCCGACTTCGATAGCATTTTTCTTTGCTACAATCACTGCCATTTCTACAGCAACTTTAGTTCCCTGGGAAAACCTTCTAAATGCTGTTTTCATATCCTCAGGATAATTATATTTTTCTTCATCACTCCAATAAACTTTATTACCATCCTTTTCTAACCTTTTAACTAACTCTGATGGAAAAGTATTTCTTCCAATACCAATCACTATTAAGTTTAGACCTTTACAAATTTCAATTGCCCTTTCAGCGGTATAGCCAGTTGTTGAAGCTAAAACAATATCATTAATACTTTTTTCATCAGCAATCTTCTTTGCCAATTTTAAGGTTTCTTCCGTATTTTCTTTCCCTTTTTTATTAAAATAAACAGTCTCCATTTTTACATTTTATTTTTATTTTATTTCAACCTTTTTCTCATATACTTATTCTACTAATTCTATAATTAATTATTTTTTTGTCAACAAAAACCGTCCCTATTGGCGATTTTGTGTGTGAATGTCGCAAACTACATACATTATGCGTCAAAAAACCACTAGTCCTCTACCCTAGTGGCTTGTATTACATATTGAACGTCGCACTATATACCTTGTGCGACACGATAGCGTCTAGTTACCGTTTCCCATGGCTGAACGATATTAGAACTTGTTAGATAAGAAAGAAAAGGCAAATAATTCTAAAACGAAATTGAAAAAAATAAACGATTTATGATAACTATTTCATAAATCCCTTTGTCCCAATTCGATGTCCCCAGTATTCGGTCATTTCAACAATCCTAGCGATAGCAACTCTAAGAGTATGAATTAAGCTTTTTGCGTCTTCGCTTTTAATTTTATCTTTCGGTGCAGTTACAACATCTTGTTTTATGCCTACGTATAGAGCGTCCATTCGTTTTTCTATTGAAGGAATTTTAATAACGACATATTCATCTTCTTCTAAATCTCTATAATCCTCTGCATCCAGAGATGCCCATCTAACTCGGCCTATCTTTCTGTTATGGTTAGCGTAATGCTTCCAAAAATCATCCTCTTTTATAAATTTAGTACAAACGTCAGCCGCTAATTGTGATTTGGAAATTTCTTCAAGTCCAGTAAAAGCAAGAAAATACGCTCGAGCATATTTCTTATTATCAAATAAAATTTCTGATTCAGATAATAATTCCACCGCATTGTTATGGGCTTCGGCGTAAATCTTATAAAAATCGGTTTTATTTTTTTGATCCATGATCTGGATTCTGCGTGTCCAAAATTTTTGATATAACATTTTTATTGAACCAAACAGCTAATTTAGCCATTTTTTGTAATTGATCAATAAAATTCATATAAGACATATTTTCAAATATTGGGTTTGACTGTATTTCTTTTAATCCTTTTTCCTCGTCTGGATGAAAATAACCCTCATTCATCCATCTGTTAAAATTATCACCGCCATTCAAAACGTCATTGTTTATTTTTAATAAAACTCCGTTAAAGGGAATGTCTTTGCTTTTTTTCTCTAAAATTTTATTCCAAACTTCCTGTGCCTTTTTAACATCTTCTTTAATTTTCTCATCGTCAATATTTTGAAAAATTAAATTACATATTCTACCAAAATTGTATTTACTATCATTCATCCAAAGCGGTCTGAAATCCATCAAAAAAGCTTTTGTTGTGTTTTCTGGAATTTTTCTACTTTCAATTTTTATCCCCACGTTTTTTTTATAATTTAAAGAAAAACCAAAACCCTTAAAAAATTCCCGATGTTCTGTTAGTTTTTTGACCTGTTTTTGAAAACCATTTAAGATTTTTATTATTTCATCTAAATTAATATGCATAATATTTATTCTTTTATAAAATATAATGTCTGTGATATTGTCAAATATTTGTTCCACTGACTAGACAATGTTAGAATTTGTTTTATAGTGATTTAATCAAACTTATAATGATATTCCTCCCAAAGATACTAAAGCCAAAGCATACCAAAAATCAAACCATAAAAAACTTAGCTTGTTTGCTATCCAAATTAAACCGTAAAATGGATATGCTAAATAGTGTAAAATTGACCCGTTGTTTTTTAATAAAAACCTACTTTTGTTTAGAATATTGCTCGCGTCTTTATCGCTTGGGAAAGAATGCATTCCTGCAGAAAAAGCAATCCATAACAATAAAGAATATAAAAAGCTTTCTGGGTAAAGTTGAGAGGCAAAATAACTTAATATAATTGTTGATAATGAGTTTACTATGAGCGGCCCTACTGATATCCAAAAAGTTTGATTGTATTTTTTAGGCTGTTCGTGAATTACATAGCCAACAGGATTGCCAATACGAAAATAAACGACCTTATGAACTGCTACTCCAGTCCAGTCGCAATATTTTTTGTGAGCCCATTCGTGAATAACGATTCCAGGAAATGTAATAATTGAGATTAACCAACCAGGGATAATCATAATAGTTAATTATTTTAATTTAATTTTTTCTTTCATAAATGGCATATTATTTTAGAATATTTTTTTGTTTTTTAGTTCTATCCGATCATCATTTTCTACAATGATATCAATTTCTTTAAGGTAATTAATCGTTTTTTCTAATCGAGAAGCAATTTTATTCCCCCTTTTAGAGTGGCCTAATTGTTTAGACATTTCTAGCATTAAATCATCTTTCTCTATACTAAATGCGGTAGTTAATATTTTTACTATTAATCCACCTAATTCTCCCAAAGGAATCAATTCAGTTGGGCGATTGTTTTCTGTTGATTTGCGAAAAGGAACAACTTTTTCCTTTTTTTCGTGCCAAAGAATTCCTTTGTCAATTTTATCTTGTTTAATTTCAGAATCATCAAAAGAATCTAAAATTTCTAAAATAGTGCGACGAACATTTGCTCCAATTTTTGCAATTCCCCATCCCTCAGCAATTCTTTTTAAAAGCAATTCAGTATAAATGGGAGTTTCTTTTTTTATAATATCCGCTATGTCTTCTTTAATTTGCCATGAGCGAGCAGAATTAAAACCACGAATTCCCCTATTCTTTTTTCTTAGAGCGACAGCCTCATATTCTGGGAAAATAAAATCATCAATGTCAGAATTTTGATTACTATTAACTATCAATGAATTTTCTTTTTCTTGCCTTTTGTTTCGCTTGACATTTTTAGAGCTAGATTGATTTTCATTAAGAATTGATTTTATTTTTTTCTCAATTTTTTTTATTGCAATGTTGCTATCAATAATCCAATCAGTGGACCAAATTCTATGAATTTTCCACCCCAACCCTTCTAAAACTAATTGGCGGAGTCTGTCTCGATCTCTGGCTGTTGCCGACGAATGATAGGCGGCACCATCACATTCAATACCCAATATAAATTCTCCTTTTTTATTTGGATGTTTAATTGCCAAATCGATTCTATATCCAGAGGTACCCACTTGGGCAGCCAAATCCCAACCCCTTTCAGTGAGTTTGTTATAAACCGCTTCTTCAAAATCAGATTCGAATGCTAAAGTATCGCTTACGCTTATGTCGATCATCAGAGATTCTGGGTTCTTCGCATATTTCATATAAAGCAACAAAGATTTAAGACCTTCATTTGAAACTTTTTGCAAATCAATGCTTTCTGGATGAAAAGAGGAAACAAGATATATTTTTTCTCTAGCTCTAGTAATGGCAACATTTAATCTTTTGTATCCACCAGTTTTATTTATTGGTCCAAAGTTAAGAGTCATTTTTTTATTTGCATCGGGACCATATCCAACGCTAAAAATCATAACATCTCTTTCGTCTCCCTGAATTCGTTCTAAATTTTTTACAAAAAATTCATTTAAAACGTCTTGTTCTTCGAAAAAGCTTGAATATTTTGGATTTTTGCGTCTGAAGATTTCTACTTGATCTTGAATTGCTCTCTGTTGTTGCATGCTAAAAGCGACAACTCCCAATGATTTATCAGGGCTCTTTTTGATATGTTTTTCTATTAATTTAATCACTTGTTTTGCCTCTTCGACATTTTGTCTAGAGCCACCTCGATCATAAACACCATCTTTAACAAATACGTATTCTATTCCCTTGTTTTTAGGTAAAAGTTCGTTATTGGGGAAGGTTACCAAACGACTATCGTAAAATTTACGATTAGAAAAAGCAATTAAAGATTCGTCTTTACTTCTGTAGTGCCAACACAAATATTTTTGCTTCATTAACGTCGTGGCATCTTCCAAAATGCTTGCCAAATCTTCAATTTCATCTTCCCTTTCATCTAAGCCATCATCAAGGCTGGAAAAGAAACTCGTTGGAGGTAGTTGTTGAGAATCGCCAACAATGATTGATTGTTTAGCCCTCACAATGCTGCCAACAGCGTCTTCGGTCATAATCTGTGATGCCTCATCAAAAATGACTACATCAAAGACATCGAATTCATTAAAATTTATATATTGAGCAACAGAGAGTGGGCTCATCATAAAACATGGTTTTAAAATAAGTGTTAAATTTGAGGTTTTGACGAAAAGTTCTCTTAAGGGTTTATGTCGTTTCTTTTTATGAATCTCTCTTCGCAAAATACCAATTTCAGAAGTATTTGCACTTTTAAAGCCTCCTAAATGAGGTTTGTTTTTTTCTAAATTATAAATTATATTTTTAAGAGCAATAACTTGATGTTTTCTATCAAGCTTTTTGAATTTTTTAATCAGAAAATCATAATGTTCTCCTTCTTTGACATCAAGATTCTCGTCAATTTTTTCTAATAAGCACAACAGAAATTTTTTCCTATAAGCTTCTGCTAAGTGCTTGGCTGGATAATGACCACGCAAGAATTTTTCAACATATTCTTTAAGCTCTTCGTCTAAGGTATGGATATGATTATTAAATTCTAACCATCCCCTCAAAGAGGAAACATTGTTTTTAAGCGAGAGCAACCAATCAAATAAAGTTTTTATTTCAATATTAAAAACTGATTTATCCCATCTTGAAAAGCTCTCACTAAAATAATCTGAGAGAAAAGTTTCAAAGCAAGGCTTAAATTCCTTTTCATATGTTTTTTCATATTTTTTCAATAATTTCAACAAAGCGTTTTCGTCGTTTAATATCTTTTCAATTAATTTTTTAGACAGAATAGGAAAAAGCTTTTTAATTTCTTTAAGCCAAATTAGTTGTTTTTCTCTTGATTGCCATTTTTCATATTTTTCGTTTTCATCAATCTTTTCTTCATAAAATTTAGAGAGATTAATGCCAAGAAGCTTATGTTCTTTTTTAAGATTTTTAAGTCTAAGAAGTTTTTTCAAATCTTCCTCAATCTCTATGCTAAAAATTTTCGTTTTCTTTTTGAATAATTTTAAAACGCTATAAATATCTGAGCGACAGTTAGATTCTAATAATCTTGAAAAGCCACGAATTTTTTGAAAACGAACAAGTATTTTTTCCACCGGCAGATTAAAATATTTGACTTCATAAATATCAGCCAAACACTGAGAAATTTTTTTGCTTTCTTCAAGATTTTCAATAATTCTTCTAGTTTGTCCTTTCTCTACGTCAAGATTTTTAGAGAATAAATTTATCTGTAAATTTTTGCCTTTTGGTTTTTCCTGTATTTTTTGTAAAACCAAATAAACTCTATTCAACGAATCCAGATTGTTAACATCTATTTCTATTTTTTCTCCAGTTTCTTTGATTAGAGTTTTTATTTGTTCGGTGAAACTTACCAAAGAATCAAGACGTTCATTAATTTTTTTATTTAAGGAAAGAGAAAGCCTTTCGATAATCGTTCCTTTCCATAAATGATCTTCATAATTAGAGATTTCTTTATGATAGCTCTCTATGTTTGAAAGTTGCGTTATTCTAATATTAAGTTCTTGCCTCGAAACATTTAAAGGGTTTTTAATGCCACATTCTATTTGTGGTACATTTTCCAACACAGATATATCGCCGATTATTTCATATAAAGACTTTTTTATCTCTCCCCTTTCCTTGAGAAGTTGTTCACCTAAAATATTTAGCTCTTTTTTTGAACCACTTAGTTGAGAAAAAAATTCTTCATCGTCATCGTCAAACGAAGATTCAATTTTACGTCTGTTCATTAATTGTTTTTCAAGTTGTTTAAGAACAGTTTTTTTGTTTGCCTTATAGCTGTGAAGTTCCAAACAGTATTCTCCCAATCCAACACTATCAAGACGTTTTTTTACCACCTCTAGAGCCGCTGCCTTTTGACTGACAAAAAGAACTTTTTTACCCAAAGACAAAAACTCAGCAATAATATTGACTATAGTCTGGCTCTTTCCAGTTCCGGGTGGACCCTGGACTACAAAGCTTAGACCTTTTTTAGCTGCTTCAATTACTACCTGTTGACTAGAATCCGCATCTAAAACTTGGTGTATATTCGATGGTTTAATTTTGTTATCTAATTCTTTCTCTTCCGGAATATCGTCAAAATCACCTAAAATATTTTGAGGGGCTCCGCAAAGAACTTGTAGTATGGGATTTTTTAATATTTTTTCTTTAAATCTTTCAAGATCTAGATAAAGCAAAAGTTTTCTAAAAGAAAAAATACCAACACATAAATTTTTTTCAACTTTCCATTTTTCTTTTCCGCTTAAACTATCGCCGAATTCTTTTAGCCAATCTTTCAAAGGAACCCCTTCTTTTATTTCGGGCACCTTCAAATTGAAATGTATTTTAAGTTTTTGTTCTAGAGAGGGATTAAACTGCACATCTTCTTCGTCAGCAATTATTTCATATCTATGTTTATTTTTAGACGAAGTTTCAACTCTCTTTATGGAGGCTTGAACCATCAAGAGCGGTGCTGAAATTTTTTGATCACTATGATCAACATCATAATAATGCAATAATCCAAAGGTCACAAAAAAAGTATTAATACCTTGCTCCCTCAGGCTTTCTTTAGATTTCAAATAAAGGTTATATAGGCGGCTTTGAGTTTCTTTATTGCTATAATCTGGTATCCAAATATTATTAATTTTTATTGGTAGATCTTCTTTTTCTTTTTTCTTTTTCCTCTTGCTAGCAATTATTTTTTTTTGTTTATTTTGATCGTCATCGTTTTCTATTTCTTCTCGAAATTTATAAATATGGATTTTTTCTCCATCAATAAATGCTTCAAATTTTTTAAGTGGATCATGTGGTTGGATGAGTAAAGTTGACGTTTTAAAATCTCGAAACGCGATAAGCTTATTTCGACGAGATAGGTCTAGAAGTTTTTCCTTCCAATAAACTATTTTTTGTTCTAATTTTTCCATAACCCCAATGGGCAAATTAGAATCACCACTTATTTTGTTTAATTTTGGCATTTTACTATAAGATAAAAGTTTTTTAATTCATTTTCTCTTCAACTTAACTTACATTTGAATTTTTATCATTATTTTTTATTACCTAAAGAAAGTTTATTTCAGAATTTTTTATTATTTTCTTATTCTATCAAAAAACCCTAATTAAAGCGATTCTTTTAAGAGAATGTAACACAACATTCATTATGCGCCAAAATCAAAAAAACCACCTGATTGGCGATTAGAAAAATAAACTCGATTTATTAATTTTGGGGATAAGCCCGGCTTATCGTAAATTCGTAAAGAGGAGCTAGGCTCCTCCGGAATGTTTATACGGACTTCTTAATTTTTTCTTTCATAAATTTATTGATTTTTATTTTGAAATTAA
>SDBT01007480.1_pt1 | contig 17967 bp, 18 predicted proteins | sample 2277101 | NCBI WGS metagenome assembly SDBT01 (sample SAMN10404973, study PRJNA504765) | marine sediment metagenome | isolation source: marine sediment core GS10_PC15, 103 cmbsf | place: Arctic Ocean: Southern Knipovich Ridge | collected 2010 | reverse complement strand
GTGCGCTGTCCAGTCCCGGTAAGGTATCTTGGTGTTCTCAATTGCCTGCCAGATCACCCTTTCCGTTAATCGCATAAAGCCGAGGTCAATGAGGTCATCGGCCCGTCTCTCGAAAACCATCTGTGGAATATCGATACCTAGCTTTTCATTTCGTAACGCTGTTATCTTAATCATATCGCCGATTCTATACCTGATCATGGCGCCACCGTGGAAATTAGTGATAACTAGCTCGTAGTTCTCTCCGGCTTTAACTTCATCTAGCAGGACTGTCTTTGGCTGGTAGCTATGGTCAAGTTGCCACTTGAAATGTTCTTTCTCGGGTATAAACTCGAGAAAATTGAGGTTAGGGAAAAAGACCATGCCATCATAGTCCCAGGTTTGCGTGGCGACAACCGTGCTTTCGCTATTACCATATACATCCAGAGGCGCCCTTCCCCACAAATGTTTGATTCTCTCTTTATAAATCACACTATCCGTCCCCATGGATGCTATCACCTTTAGCGACCATAAATCTTTAGGCAGCATAGGGCGCCTGGCTAGCTTACTTTTAATCAAGCCTTTAGTTAGCCGAAATAGCATCTTGGGTTGTGACAGTAATTGAGAAAACTTCATACTGCCTGAACGCTGTCTGAATTTTTCACCAATGGCCACTAACACGCCGGCCAAGCCAAAAAAGCCAGCCATACCTTCAGACAAGGCCGTCTTAAAACCTTTCTCTACTCTCTCCTCAAAGGATATGTTTTCTGATTCAGAAAGGGACGGTAAAAACTCGAAGTCAAGCTCCTCCTCAATCTTACGGGCTACCATGCCAGTTAAAAAGGGTGGCTGGGCCACAGCATGTAGCAGCTTGGTACCATTCTTAAAAGGGATCTCCCCCCTTTTGCTACAGGCGCCAAAGATGGCTATAGCGCTGAAATTTTGTCCTGCCTCTTGCCAGAACCTGCTGCTGATGGGTACCCATTTATGAGGATATTCGCCTGACCTGCCTGAAGTCTGTACCCACAAAATGGGCTTCTTCGGCAGTACATTCATCCTTCGCTTCAGAAGATAAGGAGCGTAATCAGCATAGGTGGTAAGGGGGACTTGCTCCCGGAACTCTTCTACATTACGGAGAGTGGCTCCGCTTATAATGTAGCGACCCAGTTCACATTTCTTCACTAGTTCCAACTGCTCCAAGAGTAACCGCTTCTGAATCTTCATAAAGTCCTCAAGACTCAAGTCGATGAAGCCGCAGCACCTCTGCCATAACTCCTCGTGCCTGCCTTGTTTGAGTAGTTCACCTGGAGTAGCCATTCTACTTCTTCCGTTAGGTTCGCTTACTTCAGGCGTTTTACTTCCTCTTCGCCGTATTTCCTTCTGCTTAGTTTGTTTGACTAGTTCACGTACTGTAGCCATTTTATTTCCTCCTTTAAGCTTAAATTTTAGTTCTAGATTGCTTTACCGAATTTACGAAGGCACTTATACTCCGTTGATGCGGTAATAGTATCGGTGTTTCCTTCTGGCAGCTCTCATACCCATCAAATATCTTGGTGAGGGGAAACTTATCCTGAATAAATACCAACAGGATATCCAGCAAAATCCATATTGGTGAAGCGATAAGTAGTAGACTTGACCTTGAAACCAGGATTAGGGATAGCATGAGCAGGATGAACCAGTGAATCTCTGGGTGACGAACCAATGCATACAGTCTGGTGGTTATTAGCTTATCGCCAACGCCAGTGGTAATATATGTCTTACGGAAAGGAAGATTAATAAATAGGGAATATACTAATAGAGAGAGGGATATGAAGAGCAAGCCCCAGCCTAACCAGGTTGACCACACAGGTAATAGCAGCTTATCTGACTGTAGGTACGCCATCATTAGCGCATAAACTATTAAGCCACTACCCAGAATCCAGATGTACGGTTTTGCCCTGGGGGTCCTTTTTAGGGAGACAATATCAAAAAAATGTATTACTGAGAAACCAATGGCACCTAAAGCTATATAAATCATAATACCTTCCCTTACTAACTATTGCGTATTATGTAGAGGATGGGAAGGTATTGGGTTCTAGAACAATGTTCTATGTCTTTAAGTTAATTAAAATAATTAAAAACCCCCTCCTTCAAAGGAGGGGGTAAAGTGGTTTTCGGGAAATTAAAAGTTTCCCACGTTTTAGAGGAAGAGGTTGATTAATAAACTACTTCCATTTAATCGTAGCCTTCTTCCCCTTTTCGGTGTCGGAGTCCAGGTCTTTTTCAAGCCCCTGCAGTTTACTGGTTAGCTCTTCAAATTCAGTTTTTGGTGATTGTTTACCAAGCTCAAGTCCATAGCTAACAAAGAAGTCAAGGAAGTTTTTAAGGAGCCTCTTTATATCCTGTTCAAAAGAACGAATTTCCTCTTTAGTGGCATAGTTTTGATCTTTGGTTTCCTCTTTTAGTTGACCATCAATCAAAAAATCAATAAATTCCACCTGAGTCATATCTCCACGGTTATCATCAATCTTCTTGACAAGCTCCGCTGGCATTATCAACATTCTTTTTTCAGACATAAAACTGCTCCTTTGATTAGTGGTATTTAAAAACTCAGGACAATTCTAAGCGCTACCTTCTTGTTAATAGATATGGCAGCGCAATTAATTTGTTTTCCTCCACATTTACTCGAAAACTCTAAAAGCCAGAAGGTCAATCCTCCTCCCTTAACTCAAGTATTTCTAGGATACCATCTATACTTTTTAGTAGCCTGAGCCCTTTCCTGGTCACTCTATAGGTCACAACCGGATTTCCCACTGTTACTTTATGTATTAGCTCCAGTTGCAACATGAAGTTGAGATATTTTTTTAGTTGGAAATAGCTCATATTGGCGCTGTACATTATTTCAGTCTTGCCAGCTTCACCTAGCCGTAACATATCAGCTATTACTTCAATATTAGACCTTCGGCGCTCCATCGTATTCATCATCAACCTCCCACCCCTTACTTTTAGCCTATTACTATTATACTAGCTTAGTCAAATGAGGTTGTCAAGAGGTTAGCCGATAATATGGTCTTAAAGTAGTCCCAGATACCAATTGAGTATGTTACTTCCACACAACAAGGTAACTATAGTGGCTAAAGAAAGGAAGGGGGCGAAGGGGATGCCCTCCTTCCGCTTCTTTATCTTAAGCAGGAGCAGAGTCCCGGCTACTAGACCACCCAAAATGACCGCTAGAAACAGAGCCACGAATATTAAGGGAAAGCCAGTAACCAGCCCTATCAAGGCTGCCATTTTAACGTCTCCCCAACCTATCCCCCCCCTGGAAACAAAAATTATCAATAAAAAAAGCCCCAGACCAATGCCACCACCAATAGCAGCCTGAACAATCCCCGACTGAGGTAAACCACTCAGTAGTAAACCTACTGCCCCATCATGATAAGCCACCTTGGATGGTGGCAAAAAGATACTGATGACTAAAGCCATTACTATAGCGGGATAAACTATCTTATTAGGGATAATTCCCTGCTCCAAATCAATAACCATAAGAATAATGAATAAACAGCAGTAGACAGTAACCACCGCTAATTCAGCAGTTAAACCATAATGCCAGTAGAGAAAGGCAAACAAGGCCCCAGTGCCAATCTCTACCCAGAGGAGGCGTCTGGGAAGGGAAGTCTGGCAGTAGCGACAGCGCCCTCGCAGCCATAGGTAGCTGAAAACAGGAATCAGGTCTTTTACTGCTAAACGATGGTGGCAGGAAGTACAGTGAGAGGCAGGATAGATGAGTGATTCATTACCAGGTAAACGGTCAATGCAGACATTGAGGAAGCTAGCTACCACCATCCCCAATAAGGCAAAAACGGATATCAGGATAACTTCCATCTCGATGTCTATTGTGGATGCTTTTGCCAATTTAGTCAATAGAACCTTGTTTCCTACCCCAGCCCGGAGATTTTAATGAAATTCAAACACCATTTTTATGAGTAATTAATATCGGTTTGCGGGATGAAAGGGCAGCTATAGATAACTTAAATAACGTTGACTTTTGCTATCCCGCTAATTATACTTTCTTTAGTTGCTTGTATGGAGGAAAAACATGGCAGAAGTCAATAAGGCAGTAGAAATAACAAAAATCTCACAAGCCATAAGCAGTGTGGAGCAAGATGAAAGAGCCATGAAATTGGTGGCTGAAACGTTGACTGGCCATATCGTTGATATTAGACCCCAGCTTGATTTCACGGGTGAACTGGGCTTCACCTATCCAGCCGTTGAGCAAGTATTGAAAGTCAAAGGCAAGGAAGTAGTTTCGATTCTTGAATCTCTAGTTGATAAAGGCATTCTAAAAAAGAATTTCTTTGATAAGATTCTGCGCTGTCCTCAGTGCCAGTCAATGAATCTAAACCCAGGTACTCACTGCCCTAAATGTGGCTCGGCCAATGTTGTTCGTGGCAGAGTCCTTGAGCACTTTGTCTGTAAATATGTTGGGATTGAAGACGAATTTGTATCTAAGGGTAGATATGTGTGCCCCAAGTGCAAAATGGAGCTACACACCATTGGCAGCGACTACCAGAGCCTGGGACTGCTGCGCAAGTGCTACACTTGCGATGAGATATTCAATGTACCATTGATAAGGTGGCGCTGCCTGAAATGCTCCTCTGTTACTGCTGAGGATAAGGTTAGTGAGGTAAATATCTATTCTTATAGACTTGATGAAGCGAAGAGGAGCTGGATGGAGTTTGAACTCAAGCCTAAATCACAGCTCATAGAATTCTTGAAGCAACACGGCTACGAAGTAAAGGAAAATGCCACAATGAAAGGCAGGTCAGGGGCGGAACATAGCATAGATATATTAGCTACCAGGGATGATGGTATCCTTAATTACAATATTGCTATCGGTGTTGAGGTGGCTGGGGATAAGATAGGGCTGGACAAGATTTTTGACTTTGATGATAAAGCCTACGATAGCGGCATTCATGATAAAGTGTTGATTGTCATTCCCGGTTTAGGTAATGAAGCGGAGAAATATGCCAGCCAGCAGCGGATAAAGGTGCTTGAAGTCAGGGACCTGGAGACAGTAATAGCTAGTGCTGGTGGTGTGCCTCAGTTAGGTAAGGAAATGGAGAAGGAGCCCTTTGAATTCAAGTCTAAATCACAGCTGATAGAATTCTTGAAACGACACGGCTACGAAGTAAAGGAAAATGCTGAAGTACAAGCCAGGTCTGGCGCCAAGCATAGCATAGATATACTGGCTACCAGGGATGATGGCATCATTATTCACCATATCGCTATTGGCATTGAGGCGAATGAGAAGCCGGTGGGATTAGACAGGGTATTTGATTTTGATGATAAGGCTTATGATATAGGTATTCAGGATAAGGTCTTCATTGCTGTCCCCGGACTCACTAAGGAAGCCAGGCAGTTTGCCCGTAGGCAACGAATAAGGGTCTTTGAAACTAAGGAGCTGGAGCCATCTAGCTAGTACTTTCTCCCCCTTTTCAATCTTTCCAAAGAAGAGACAGAAATCATACTATATTACCATTACTATCGGACTATTGACTCTAAGCAAACTACACCATACAATACAATAAGTTACTCAACCTACATTTAAATAACCAAGAAAGGAGGGAAAATTATGAGTAGGTTTATGAGAAAGGTGAGCAAGTCATTTCGTCATGGGGAGAAAGGTTTCACCCTGGTCGAGCTGCTGATAGTGATTGCCATTCTGGGTATCCTGGCAGCAGTAGCCATCCCTAACCTGGTCAGCTTCATCGGCACCGGCGAAGATCAGGCACTGGCAACCGAGCAAGATGTGGTGCAGACGGCAATGATCGCCATATTGGCAGCCAATAGTATAGTCGCGGTAGACCCGGAAAGTGGAACGACTGACCTGACAGGCGAGCCCGTAGTCGGCACAGTGGCCACAGACCCTAGTTTTGACGACTTTTTGATTAACCCTAACCCCGACGGTAAATACACGTATTCTTGGGACACCGATGGGGTAGTGACCGTGATTGCAACTCCGTAACAGTAAAATGTTATAATTCTGGTAATTGTCAGAGCCTTAATGCTCAGTACGAGCTAGAGACAGTGATGGGAAGCCCACCGGAGGCGGTTTTAATAAGCTTCCTTTGGTGGGCTGTTTTGTTGCTGGGTGGTTATTGCCAGAGTGAAAGAGGGTCATTTGCCAGGGGGAGGCAAGTTTAAGAGGGGCGTTAGCCCCTCTTTTTTCTGTCATTGCGAGTAGCGTCAGCGACGAAGCAATCTCCAAGAATGCCCCACCACCGGGATTGCTTCGCTCCGCTCGCAAAGACGAAAAGAGATGTCATTGCGAGCAGCGTCAGCGACCAAGCAACCTCGAGGAATACTCCACCACCGGGGATTGCCACGCCTTCGGCTCGCAATGACCAGGAAAGAGGGCAATGACCAGGAAGGGGGGCAATGGCAAGGAAGGATGTGCCATCAAGGTATTGAACAAGTACAGAGCGGCAAAGCCTGTAGCAGTAAGACAGCTTTAAGAGTTTAGTTCACTGCTACCTTGCCGATCAGTTTTTCTACTTCCTTGCGGTTATTGCAGAAATCAAGCAGGATTTCACCGCTGATGACCTGGTTAAGATAGAGGTTCACCAGGGCTTCGTCGAGTGAAATCATACCTATATCCCGATGAGTGCGAATCATATTGGGCAACTGGTAGATTTTGCCCTCACGAATCAGGCTCTTTACTGGTGGATTACCCAGCATAATCTCTACGGCAGCTATCCTCCCTGAACCATCGGCTCTCGGCACAAGCACTTGGCACAACACACCGATGACTAAAGAAGCCAACCGTGTTTGAGCTAGATAGCGCTCATGAGGTGGAAACAAATCTATGACTCTTTCCATGGCTCCAGCCGTGCTGGGGGCATGACCGGTAGTTAATACTAGATGTCCGGTCTCAGCTACATTAAGCACCGCTGCCGCCGTCTCCAAATCCCTCATCTCGCCTACCAGAATCACATCCGGGTCTTGCCTTAAGACGTGCTTTAGAGCCTCAGCAAAGGATAGGGTATCACTGCCCAGCTCGCGCTGGGTTACAGCACATTTAAGGCTGGGGTGGATATATTCTATCGGGTCTTCGATAGTAACTATGTGGCGGGTTTCATTTGCATTCAAATAGTTAACCATCGCTGTCAGGGTAGTGGTCTTGCCACTGCCGGTAGGTCCAGTAACTACCACTAGTCCTCTCTGCTTCAGGACAAGCTCTTTACATATCTGAGGTAACCCCAGCCCATCTATGGTCGGGATTTTTGGTGGCAACAGACGCAGAGCCAGGCTGATAGCCCCACGCTGCTGAGCAGCGTTGCATCGGATACGGCCAACACCAGGTAAGGTATAGCCAAAATCGAGCTCAAGATAGCGATGGAAATGTTCTCTGTCCTCAGGCGTGGTTATCTGCAGAAAACCTTCGTTTATGTCCTCGGCAGTTAGCGGCGCCATGCCATCCACTGGCTCCAGGGAGCCGATGACACGGAGTAATGGCGGGCTGGCGACGATCAGGTGCACATCAGAGGCAGCCTTCGCTTTAGCTATGTGAAGCAACGAAAGAATATCCATATCTTCTCTCTCTATTTATTTAAGGGTAAACAGAAATCTAAATTGTTTAATTTCCTCTTCTTCTACTTCTTTAATATATTCGGTTATAGATGAAATAACAACTACCGGGAACCGGCCGCTGGTCCTTAAGGCTCTGGCATATATAAAAATGTTGCCTTCATCCGGAGCTATGCCTGTTACAGTTAGCGAACTACCCCCATGATTAACCCCAGTCAAATTTACCGCTGTTGGCAATAGCCTTACAATCCGGTTCAAATCTCCGTCAACCTCTTCACGCCCCTGTTCCAGGCTGGAAAAAGTGGCATTAAAAACACCTGTAGTAGCTTCCACTGGCTCAATCTGAGCTCCCACTGACTCAATCTGAGCTCCCATTGACTCAATCTGCTCCTCCAGGTCGGCTATTCCTTGATACTGTTGAGCAATATTGTTTTCAGTAAGTTCCAGTTGGGAACGCAACTCAGCGGTATGAGCCCTACTGCTCTGGACAAGAAGACCCATGTAAGTGAGTAAACCAATGCCAACTGCGATACCAATCGGGGTAAGGATTTTTGCCACAGGTAAAGGCGTAGGTAAGTAAACCTCAGGCAGGGCATTAAAATTCACTATTGAAAAGTTAGCTTCACTCTTTTCAGGTAATAGCTCCTTGAGCGCCAGCCCTATATTGACCATGAATTCGTTTGGGCTGAACCCCTCGGGGGATTCCACAGGCGATGGTAGCGGTAACACCGAGGAGCCTAACCTGCTGGTCAGTGCTTGCCAGCTCTCTGGTGCCTCTGCCAACTCACCACAGACAAACACAGGTACAGTTGAATCTAGAGGCTCTTCCAGATGACTGGAATTATAGAAGGCAACAGTTCTAGTGAACTCGTCGGTGATAGTCGGCATCTTTTCCGATAAAGATTCAGCCTCGCTGGGTAGGGATAAACTGCGGATTAGCTGAGGGAGCCTATCTGCTATAACCATAATGCCAAGGTGCTCTAACCTAGCATTTACAATGATGGCTCTGGGCTCATCCGGGATTCGGCACAGGGCTAAGGGAGCTAGGTCCATAAGATATGGCTCAAGACCTGCCTCTCGCAGTGTTCTGAGCAAAGCGTCAGCCGTATTGCGGGGGAAAGTAGCTAAGAAAACACGCGTTTCCCCTCTCGGGCTAGGAATACGCTGATATGAAAGATAGGACTCGTCTAGAGATACTGGCATCGCTCTGCTTGCTTCATGCCTTACCGCCTCAGGGAGGATAGCTTCAGGTAGCTCGGGCAGGGTTATCATACGATATAGAGAATTGAGCCCACTTAAACCGGCAATAACTTTCCTGGTCGTTACTCTTTCCAGCTTAAATAGCTCTTTAACCTTGCCAGCTACCTCAGTTTCGTTAAGGATAAGCCCTTGGCTTACCAGATCTGGCTCCAGTAGTAAGCTAGCCCACTTTTCTATCTGTCTGCCCCTCATTACCAGTAGGTTAATGCTAGTATCTCTAATAAATAAGGTAGTAACTTTTTTAGCCATAACTATTCACCTTTGTAGCCATAGATAACCAACCCGATGGTGGCTGATGGCCTCTGCCGTTCCTTTATTTCCTTTTTTGCTTCCTCTTTTGCTGCCGCTAATGCCTCTAATAGTTCCTCTCTCTCTGCTTCTGTTAATTCCTCGTCTGTTAATTCTTGCAGTAATTCTCCTGTGAAGCTCTCTTCTATTTCTTCCTTTTCTTCATCGGTCAGAGATTCAGGAATATTAATATTTACCAGTTCCACAGTAGCGGTAGTAAAATCATTATCGGCAACTATGGTGGTAATGAAGGTAAGTATGTTATCCACGGTCACATTAATATAGTTCTGCAACTCCTCTTCTGTTTCAAGGGGTAATTCTAATGCTTTAGCCTTAACATTTACCACGAAAGAGGTAACAGAGTAGGTAATACCCTCCACCTCGATATCCTCCACTTCCACCTCAACCGTCTCGTCACCTGGCTCCGATGCAGTCAGTATGGCTATCTCCAGGCCCGAACCATCGGCAATCTGAAATAACCTCTCATCGTATTCAATGCTTTCCACTGATTCTGGGAAGAGCATCTTGCGCTGAGCAAGTAGTGACATAGCTTGGGCCACCTGGCTTTCCAATTGGGTCAGTTGGCTTTCCAATTGGGTTAGTTGACTTTCCCAATCCTCCTTTTCCGAAATAACCTTAGGCAAAGTAGCTTGAGCCTCCGACAGGCTATCATTTAGCTGCTCCTCCTCGTCACCCTGCCGGGAGTAAAGGAAATACAGGCTACCAAAGGCAAGAACGAAAATGCCGATTCCTAGGATTAACCAGCCTGTCCTACTTAATCTCAAAAATCTCATTAGTTACTCCTATTGTGGGTTAATCTCCCAGGCTACTCTATTTGCCAGGAACCAATTAATACCGCATTACTGCTCCTCAGTACATTGGCTAGAACAGTAGTAACCAGCGTGCTTCCATCATAAGCTTTAGCTTCAATGCTAAATGGCTTAACCGCCCAAACAGTACCTATATCGCTATCCTGTGCCTCCACTAAATAGAATGTAATTTCTGGTATGTCCGGCGGACCCTCAAGCTGGAAGGTACAGGTCACCGTAACCCAGGTTCCGGGATCATCGAGGTCACCAGCGGCCTCCATCTCAGGGCGGGGTGCTGGGAAGTCCCAGGTAAGTATTTTGGAATTACCGACCTGGGTTTCGGGTAGTGACGGGTTACCATCTTCAAAGTCACTCATCGGCGGTGGGGCTAACCCGGCTATATCCCCATTGGTTAACCCTGATAAATAAGAAAGCTCATTGGAATAACTGACTGTAAGACTTGTTATCTTTACAGGGCTCCCTTTCTTGTTAGTCAGCGATAGCCTGTAATTATAGGTACCCCAGCTCTCGTCACCATCATAACTTAAGAATTCACTTTCTAGGGCAAACCACCACCAATGTACTCCCCCCGCACCCACATCTATACCATAAAGAAGGACAACTTCTTCTATATCAATGGTAACTAACATCCCATTAACATCCGTTAATAACTGGTAGGGGTCAAGGTAAGAGGCAGGCAGGTCATTCTTTATCTTCCACAAAGCATCCTCCACCCCGGCATCGGCGGCATAGAGCCCCTCCATCTTTTCCTCATGCATTTGACCAGCCAAAAGTCCGGTGCTCATATAACTCAGCAGCGGGGCAGTAATGAGACCACCGACCAGCAGGAAGATAAGGACTAGAATGAACGCCTGTCCCTCCTCGTCTCTAGCCAGTTTCTTCAAAACATTTTTCATCATTTTACCCATAATACCACACTCTACCTTTGTCTATTATATGTTAGGTCTGGGGGTAATCTCATATACTCTAGTTTCACTTACTGTCTCCGGGTAACCGCCCACGGTGGCCGTTATTGTGAAAGTAAGTGTATCATCGACACCATCTCCATTGGTGTCGGTAAAAACACAATTTGCTGAGTCAATATATCGAGCCACAATAGTAGTCCCACTTCCTATTTCTACACCATTAGCGTCACGGATCACAAACTCTCGCTTGAACTCAGTACCTACTATGTCATAAGTAACCACATTCACGGTACCAGTATCCCACTCAGTCCAGGTTAAGGTGAGAGGAAACCCATCTGGGTCTGGAGTTGGGGTCGGTTCCACTTCTTGAGCCATCTGGGCATCCTGGCTAATCCAGAGGCCGGCATTCTGCACCTGCCTGACCGCCGTCATATGACTGGAGGTGCGGGCATTGACGGTAAATGTCTGGAAGATAGCCGTAGTAACGACGCCGGTAATAAGAGCAGTAATAGCGACCGCTATCAACAGCTCGATTAGCGTGAACCCTCGCTGTTTTTTATGTATCAACCCTAATCTGTGAAACATCATCGGTCTACCTTATAGCCCTCTAATTTAATTACTGGCGGATTGACATGAGCATCATCGTGATGATAAATCTTAACTGTTATCTTCTGGGGACCAACCGCTAATTCATTAGCATCAATCGTGGCCGAATAACCAGCATATTCATCAGGAATTGGAGCTGGGTCATATGAAGTAGCATCGTAATCCTGAATCTTAATATATTCCATCTGGCTTCTAGCCAGGCTTTCGGCAGTGGCTCGCTCATCACTAACAAAGATAGCCTTGGAGGCAGTAGCCAGGGCACCAAGAAAGGCAACGCTTATTATGCCCAACAGCGCTACGGCTATTATCACCTCAATTAAGGCGAAACCTTTTTCGTTCTTCATCGACCTTTAACTCCTAGAAACCTCCCTGATCATAGACAGAGTACATAGCTGAAACCAGAGCTAAAGCAACAAAAGCAACTATTAAGCCGATAAATATGGTCATTATTGGCTGAATAAGTCCCACAGCAGCGCTGGTCTTATCATCAGACTCAACCTCAAAGTTCTCAGCTATAGTAGTTAGTGTTTGGTCAAGGTTACCGGTTTCCTCACCGACTTTTACCATTTGCACCATCAAGGGTAAGAAGAGTTTCCTCTTTGCCATAGGTCGGGACAAGCCTTCACCCCTGACTAATTCCTCCTGAACCTCGGTTAAATTCTTGACCACAACCTTATTGTTACTGGCGTGGGTAGCCAGAGTTAGGATTTCTGGTAAAGGCAGGCCAACTTTGTATAACAGTGCCATAGTTCGGCAACAACGGGAAAGCTCGTTAAGGAGGTTAAGACGCCCAACTACGGGTAAGTACAGTGACAACTTATGCCATTGATATTCCCCGGCTGGGGTTTTGACGTAGACATAGCCGCTGATGGCAGCAGCTACAATCACTATCAAAAGATAAAGTCCATAATCGGTAAGCCCATCGGTAATGGCCAAAAGCATCCTGGTAATTAAAGGCGGTTCAGCCCCGAATGAAGTGTATAGGCTGGTAAAGGTAGGCAAAACAACAGTGGCCAATAAGGCTACCACAATAATAGCTACAACAAAAACGATAATGGGATAGGTCAGGGCGTTTTTCACTCTCTTCCCGGTGGTGACTCCTCTTTCTATATAATCAGCCATTTGTCTCAGCACTATTTCCAGATTACCGCCTTGCTCACCAGCGGCTATTGTCCGAGAGTACATTCGAGAGAAACACTGTGGGTGTTTACCTAGAGCTACTGATAACGAACTACCACCGCGAATATCAGAGGCTACCTCAGCAATTGTCCTCTTTAGGATTTGATTAGTTAGCTGACCTTGTAATAAATCTAAAGCAGTAACAATATCAGTGCCGGATTCAAGGAGTAGAGCTAGCTGGCGGGAAAACATTACTATTTCTCTCGGCTTTACCCGATAAAAGCGCGCTAGCAGCTTTTCCTTATCAAAAAAGCGAACAACCGGCTTCAGGCTAACCACTTGGTAACCGCCGTAACTCAACAGGTTGGCTGCCGAGTCCTCAGTGGTAGCCGAGAGCTTACCTTTAACTAATCTTCTATCTGCGGTATAAGCTACATAAAGAAAATCCATTTATAACCTCAAAGGCGCTACTCTGAAGAATAGGCACTACGCAGCACTTCAGAGGGAGTGGTAATATTTGCCTTTACCTTACGCATACCATCATTCATCATAGATATCATACCTTCTTTAAGTGCCTGAGCTCGAATAGCACTACTGCTAGCTTGATTACAGAGCATCTCTTTTATTGTGTCACTCATAGTTAGAATCTCAAAGAGCCCTGTCCGACCCAGATAACCGGTATAAACACACGACTTACAGCCGGTTCCATACAAGAATTCAGTCTGCTTCTCCCCCATTTCCTTTTCATAAGCTATCTGCTCTACCACAGGAGCCTTGATAGTATGGCTGCAATCAGGACAAATGCGACGCACCATCCGCTGAGCTACAATACCAATAACCGATGAGGCTATTAAGAAAGGCGCTACCTTTAGGTCAAGGAGACGAAAAAGCACACCGGGAGCATCACTAGCATGAATAGAAGACAGCATCAGGTGTCCAGTTAAGGCCGCCTGAGTAGCTATATCAGCTGTCTCAGCATCGCGTATCTCGCCGACCATTATTATATCAGGGTCAAGACGAAGTATAGACCTTAAGCCACTAGCAAAGGTAATGCCGGCTTGAGGGTTAACCTGAATCTGGTTAATATCCTTAAACCGATACTCGGCAGGGTCTTCAATAGTAATGATGTTCCTCCCCATGGTGTCAAGGGAACCGATTGAGGCATATAGAGTAGTAGTTTTGCCGGCTCCAGTAGGACCGCTAACCAGAAGCATACCATAGGGAATCTTGAGCAGAGCTTCATACCTTGCTAGGCTATCAGGTAGGAGACCAAGTTCAGATAACCCCAGGATAGCCATTGACTTATCCAGCAGGCGCAGGTCTACCATCTCACCATAAACAGTAGGAGCAGTGGCTACTCTGATATCTATTTGCCGTCCCTTAGCCTCAAAAGTGAATTGACCGTCTTGAGGACGATGATGGTCAGCAATATTCATTTCAGCCAGGATTTTAATTCGGGAAATGAGTGCCCGCTGTATAGTTATAGGTAGAGACAATGTATCTTGAAGAGTACCATCAATACGATAGCGGATTCTTAACCTATCCTCTTCAGGCTCAATATGGATATCGGATGCCCGGGCTTTAACTGACTCTTCAATAATAAGGTTGAGAGCCTGAATTAGAGGGGTATTAACGGCGGCATCTAGGGCAATCCTTTCATCAGTTGCCTCATTGGAAATAGAGATACTAGAAATCTGCTTTTCAATTTCACCATAGGCTTTATAATTGAAGTCAATGGCTGCCCTAACTTCCTCGGCACTGGCAGCTACCGGCTTAACTCTCATTCGGCTTTGAGCTGAAAAAGCCTCTAAGGCAAAGATATCAGTCGGGTCTGCCATAGCTACTTTTAGAGTGTTACCAGACATGCTCAAGGGTATGGCATTATATCTTCTTGCCATCACCTCAGGAATCAACTGTAATGCCTCACTCTGGGGCATTTCCTTCAGTAATTTGGTCTGAGTCTCACCCGACTTAGTTGGCTTTTCCTCGGGCTGGGCAGGCCTTTTTTTAGTCACGGCCGGTTCAGAAGCTAGTTTCTGAACTAACTCAAGGACTTTTATCTGCTGTTGCTCGGCAAACTGCCGGGCTTTAGAGCTAAGGCTTGGCGATACCACAAGAACTTTGTCGTCAATGCTAACATCGTAGGCTTTAGTATCAAATAAGACTACCTGTTCCAGGCTCACTTCCTTCTCCCCACTTAGGTAATCAATACCTAGGCTGTGACTGACCTCGCCGATGTTAATATAAGCTAATATATCAAAGGTATATTCAACCCCTGACCTGCCTCGAACTTTGGCTTTTTCCTCGACTCCATAGCCCAGATTAGCTAAAGATTTCACTAATTGGTCTTTTGTCTCAAATCTAACCGGCTCTTCTGGCTTAACTGGTTGCGGGGGCTTTAAGTCTTTTAGATCTGGTAATGACTCTGTTTGTTCACCATCAATGACCTTTACTCGCTGCTTTTGAGCCAACTTTCTTGCCTCTTGACTAAGTCCAGGGACGGCAATAAGAACCCTGTCATGGATACCGGTATCGTAGGCTTTATTGGCAAAGCTGAAAATGGTGTCCGCTTCCGTTTCCCTATCACCCCCGGTAGCAATACAGACAGCAATAGTATAGCTAGTAAACCCGTCATCTTTTTGAGCCAGCATATCAAAGGTATGCTCAATTCCTGACTTCCCAAGAAGTTTAGCTTCCTCGGTTACTTTATAGCCCTGCTTCTGCAGATGTTCTTTAATTCGGTCTCTTAGCTTCGGACCGATTGCCAATTGACTCACTTCGTTCCCTTCCTTCAACCATTCAGGTAAAGTGTAATTTCCCATTTGGCGAATGTCAAGGATATCACCCATACTTCAAATTCCCTTTTTCTATAGCCCACACTTTAATCTTAGGCTACCGGAATTAATTACTCATAAATGGGATATTTAAATTTTATTAAAATTTTGCTGATGTAGCTCTTATGGTTTTTCTTCTACTGAAATCCAGCCATGGCGTATAGCCAAGACCACAGCGTGGGCTCTGTCATTAGCATTTAGCTTACGCAGGATAGAACTAACATGATTCTTAATTGTTTGCTCACTGATTTGCAGAATACGAGCGATTTGTTTATTCGTGTTGCCCTCGGCAACATAGTTCAGAATCTGTGTTTCTCTGAGGGTGAGGGGAGCGGCTACGGCTTCCATAGTTCTCCTCATATGTTGAAATTGGTTTAATACATGCCTGGCAACCGTAGGTCTAGTTATTAGGCTGTCATTTATGGGGTATTCACCATTGCAAGCTCGCCTTATGGTGCTAGTTAGCTCTTCGGTAGTGGCGTTCTTACTCAAGCAGGCTACGGCTGCGGTTTTAATAACCTCGAAAAGCTCCTCGTCATCAGGGTCAGGGCTTAGCACTATCACTTTAGTATTTGGGTAGCGTTGTGCAATTCTTCTACTCAGCTCAAGCCCGCTGAGGGCAGCAAGGTTAGAGCCTAATAGGGCAACATCGGGGAGATTGGCTTCAATTAGCTCTAGCGTGTCCTGAGTTAGGTCACAGTCTAATATCTGCAAGTCAGATTGTTGGGACAGCGCCTGGCGCACACCAGTCCTGAAAAATGCTTGCTCATCAATTATCATTACCTTGATTTTATCCACTACTACCTCCTAGATAAGCCTTAATCTTATGACCGGGTAAAGGCTTATTATTAGTCTTTAGAGCCTGTCCTGTCAAGGGAGGCTTTTCTTTACTTCTGCTATCTCTGATTCCTGCAAAAGGAAGCTAGAAATGTCCTCTTGTCGGAATCTCCGGTCACGCCGGGAACCGACGCGGTATACCTTTAGTATTCCCTGATTACTCCACCGCCTTACCGTGTTGATATGCACGTTAAGAAGACGAGCTACATCACTTGTTGTCAGCATAGGGTTAACCTCTTTATGATTCGCCATACTCTTTTTCCTCTCTTAAGCAATCTTAAAGTATCTTAAACTATCTTAAACTTACCTCTTACTACTATAACTTACCTCTTACTACTATAACTTACCTCTTACTACTATAGCTTATCTTACTTTCTAGCACAATGACCCAAATGGGCTATAAATTATAGTAATTCGTAATAGGAATATTCGCTAAGCGTGGCTGATAAACAAATCCCTGAACCTAATAGTGAGTGGCGTAGACATAGTAGTCGCCACCATGCAGATCTTCCTCATATTTACCATCTATGAATTTATCGGGTATTTTGAGATAGGGGCTAGGGGTGAGGATGAGTTCACCATCGATGTAATCACCTATATTGGCTTCATCGCTCGAAAGGTAAATATAGGCGATTATTTGATTAGTATCGAAATTGTGACCGTCGATTTCAATCTAGTCTTCGATTTTGCCCTCGTTGGGATAGAGAGTAATGACCCCACCCGTGGCGTGGGTGGGAACAGCAAGGAATGGTACCAGCAGCCGGATAAGGATAATGCCTAACGCCAGGATGCGAAAGATTTTCTTATAGTTCCACCCAAGACTTTCCTGAATACTAGAGGGGTCCTACCTTACAAAATTATTAAATAACGGACATCAATATGTCTTCTGTCAATCGCTTGCTTTCATTAAGCGGGGCTAAGTCTTCAACAGTGCTTGACAGTGCTTTTGGCTGTGCTTATACTAACAAACAAGTGGAACAGCCTTATCGTTTTATAGGGTGTTTTATAGGGCGTTGCTTTAACAGTATTAAGGTTAATCCAGCTAGTAGACTAGGAGCGGACAAGATTACTAATAGACTTACTGAATGATAGTGGGAGGCTAAGCAGGTGAGTAAGAAAGCCGACGCAAAAGAAAAGAGATACGCTAAACAAGCTGAGAAGAAGGCTCAGAAGGAAGCCGAGCAGGCAGCCAAAGAGAGGGCAAAGAGGGAAGCCGAGGAGGCCAAAGAGAGAGCAAAGAGAGAAGCCGAGGAGGCCAAAGAGAAGGCAAAGAGGGAAGCCAAGGAAGCTCAGAGAGCCAAGGAAGCTGAGAAGAGGGCTCAGAAGGAAGCCGAGCAGGCCGCCAAAGAGAGAGCAAAGAGGGAAGCCGAGGAGGCCAAAGAGAAGGCAAAGAAGGAAGCTAGGGAAGCTAAAGAGGAAGCTCAGAGAGCCAAGGAAGCTGAGAAGAGGGCTAAGAAGGAAGCAGAGCAGGAAGCCAAAGAGAGGGCAAAGAGGGAAGCCGAGGAGGCCAAAGAGAAGGCAAAGAAGGAAGCCGAGGAGGCCAAAGAGAAGGCAAAGAGGGAAGCTGAGGAAGCCAAAGAGGAGGCTCAGAGAGCCAAGGAAGCTGAGAAGAAGGCTCAGAAGGAAGCCGAGCAGGCAGCCAAAGAGAGAGCAAAGAGAGAAGCTGAGGAAGCCAAAGAGGAGGCTCAGAGAGCCAAGGAAGCTGAGAAGAAGGCTCAGAAGGAAGCCGAGCAGGCAGCCAAAGAG
>SDBT01007479.1_pt1 | contig 17967 bp, 6 predicted proteins | sample 2277101 | NCBI WGS metagenome assembly SDBT01 (sample SAMN10404973, study PRJNA504765) | marine sediment metagenome | isolation source: marine sediment core GS10_PC15, 103 cmbsf | place: Arctic Ocean: Southern Knipovich Ridge | collected 2010 | reverse complement strand
GTTGACATCAGCAGCAGCTATGCGGGTCTTGGTTTGCTAATGCTAGGTTTGATGGTGTTAGCACGTAGGTCTCACGTATAACCTGGAACGGGGAAAGGGTGTCAAGACTTGACACCCTCTCTGTCACCCTGTCCTACTCGAATTCGAAGATCAAGCTGCAATGGGCAGCTGGAATAGACCATTACAGTGAGATTTCCATTTAAAATGGCGGAAAGGAAGTATTTTATTTTGTGGGGAACCATTCATCTGCGAGGGAGTGTTCGCATTTAGCGAAGAATGAGTACGTTTTTCGTTATAAAACAATTTAAATGAATTGAGTTTCTTATGGAGATCGCGTTCATTCCAGAATAAAGTGTGGTCTAAGTACTCCCGGCGAATTGTTCCGATCAGCCTGTGTTGGGCGAATGGTAATTCCCAATCAATAGCGTCTGAAAACATAGGGTTTTCAGGCATAGCACGGATTGTATGTTGTCATCGTAGCCGCTGAAATAGCAATCCGCCTATCACAACATACAATCCCGGAGCCGGCTAGATTAGTATTTCGAGACGTACAAGTGTTTCCTTGTTAGTTTCACTACGGTGTGAATTACCCAAAAAGGCTGAAACTAACAAGGAAACACTTGACCCCATAGTGAGCCAAATGTGCTATAATTTATACATAGAGAGTCAACCCGAGGTAGTTTTATGTCCTACCACTCTGTGTCAATGGCTTTGATAGTGCGCGATTGGGCGAAGGCCAGAGCCTTACTTGCGGCTGGGGATGTTGTCGATGCTACTGATGGCGCTGGTAACACACATCTTATCGTTGCTTCATTCGGTCAGCAGATAGACGGAGTCAAATTCTTACTTGACGAAGGGGCCAATGTCAATGCTACTGATAGACATGGCCAAACGCCGCTTGTCCTTGCTATGTACAATAACGATTTAGAAGTGGCCGAAGCCTTACTTAAAGCTAGGGCTAATGTCGATACTACCGTTACAGGTGACTTCACACCACTTTTATGGGTTGCTAACCAGAACGATTTTGACAGGAACTATTTAGAGATGGTCAAAGTCCTACTTAAAGCTGGGGCTAATGTCGATGCTACTAGTAATGATGGGCATACACCGCTTTTATGGGCTGCGCACAACAACAATTTAGAGATGGTCGAAGTCTTACTTGCGGCTGGGGCTAATGTCGATGCTACTAGTAAATATGGGAATACACCGCTTTTATGGGCTACGTACAACAACAATTTAGAGATGGTCAAAGTCTTACTTGCGGCTGGGGCTAATGTCGATGCTACTAGTATTAATGGGAGTACACCGCTTTTATGGGCTGCGGACAAAAACAATTTAGAAATGGTCAACGTATTACTTGAGATTGGGGGTATGGCCAAAGTCTTAGGTGAAGTTGGGACGAATGTCGATGCTGCTGATATTCATGGCTACACACCGCTTATGTTTGCTGCGCTCCACAGCAATTTAGGGATGGCGGAAGCCTTGCTCCAAAACAATCTTCATATTAATGCTTCGAATAACGGTAGCGAAACAGCCCTAGATATAGCCCTTAAACGCAATTGCGCGCCATACGTGGCTGTTCTTTTAGTGTCGCGTGGCGCTGATTTTCGTAATGCACCTTTATTCAAAGCATTAATAGCCAACAACACCCAAACCTTCTTCAGTGACCCTCAATTATTAAAGAACTCATGCGAAGCTTTAGTCGCATCTTGTCTCGACAAATACGCTTCCCAGCTGATGGAAGAGCCTATGCAGCCATTCTTTTCAACCCTGCTCAAGGAAGTTGATATTCATACCTGCTTGTCACCAAAGCATTACCAACGCTTCCTAGAGCATTACTTTCTCAAATATGAGGGTTCTTGGCATGAGGTATTAGGCATCAGTAAGGAGGCGACAACAGAGCAAATCAAAGCGCGCTATCAACAGATTGTTAAAGCACTCGCGGCGCATCAGACCAAGATGGAAAATAGCAATAAGTTTGATCTGGAGTTTAGCGAATCCATCATGGCTAAATTGAATGAGGCATTGAAAAACGGGGGTCACATCCTGACATCTGACATAAAGTCACCTGCTGACATGACTTGATAGAGCGCTGCCAATAATCATGTGTGCAACTTGGTGATCTCAGTTGCACGCATTCCTAAGAAGCACGATGGCAACTATGCACTTTGAAGGCTGCCTATACCAGACAGAACATGTGTTAATAAAACCGGGTACATCGCATGTTACCAACACGCTTATGCATTTTATTTGACAAAAACCTGGGATTGTAGTACGATTACCGGTCAATTTCTACTGCAATAGAATCGAGGATTATCATGATCACTGAACAATATATTGAAATACTGCTTATGGAGATTAAATCGACGTATGAGGATTGGCGTCTAAAGGAAAAGAATTATAACTTTACTATACCCAGGATCAACCTTCCTGCTTCTAAAGACTCTGTAAAGACTGAAGATGAGAAGCAACAAAAGTTGCCATACGACGGCATATTAATGGAGTATTTTGCAATACTGGTAAACGCCACCAGTGGCCATGAGTACACGGACGATCGGGATTATGCTTTTAAGTGTAGTTTTAGTGCTTACCTGCCATTGTTGATATTTGTGCTCACACAATATCGAGTAGAAAATGATTGTTATGATGCTGATGAATTCGCGAAAGAATTGGCAGTTAGACATTCTGGGCAAAATAATCCTAATCTTGAATGGTGGATATCTCGGTATCGTAAAAAATTGGAGAAAGATACATTTGCTAGTTCGATTGGCGACCTCTACGGAAAATCGGTAGTATGCTTACATGTTCTGCAGAAAGGTTTATTTAATGTCCTCTCAGAAGATTATTTTGAAGGGGTAATAACATTTTTAGTTTCTAATTCGTATTACTATAATGAAAGTAAAAACTTTTTAGATAAATATCGAAAGGATTCGGAGTCGCATTGGCAGCAATATAAAAATTATGCGCTAGTTTGGAAACAAATGCTGCAATGGAGTGTTAATCTGTATGGTCGTCATGAAGAGAGTAATAACAAGAGTAATAATTCCCTCAAACCGATTATTAACTGGTTAAATGCCTTAGCAAGGCTCGATGCTAAATTCAATGGCTCAAGAAAATTGTCGCCTGCGAAACTATTACTGCGGTTTGCAATGTTTTTCCCACAGTGGGCCCCCGAGACTTTACAGCATATGGCAATCGATCTGTTACCACTGCTGACGACTAAAACGCCAGACGGGTTAACAGCAGAGGCGCAAGCATTATTGGTATCACAAGCTGTAGAATTGAAAGATGAGTTAATTGCGTTGCTAACGAGTGATACACAGGGTAACAGCAATCTTGATGATGCTTTGTTAAGCGTGTTAAACGGTGAGCAGTTAGATGAAGATAACTGTCCCTTAGTTACGGTTATCAAACATAAAAAAAACAAGTACGATTTTTTTCATACGCCAAGGTCTATCGGTAAGGTGGCAGAAAAAGCTAAGCTTCGTGCGCACCAAAAATCGACAACGGATGCTGCCACGCAACTCACCCAAAAAGAATTAGATTTGTCAAAATGGCTAGATGCATTTTTTGCAAATACGCCTGCTGGGCAAGCCGAGATTTTAGCAAAAATTAGCGAGATCAAGAAGTGCAGTAACAGCAACGAGACACTTATTAACAATATGCAAAATCTTGCAGCCTTAGTCGGACCAACTCAAAACTATAGGCCTCACAACCCAAGTGCAATGCAACAGCGTTTTGCCTTCAAGCGATTTTGTTTTGAACATGGTTTTATTACCACGGCGCAATCACTGGATGAGGTCGCCGAGGTTGTCGATTTGGCGTATTATTATAGCGATTTAACAAAGCAAGTGAGTGACACAGAGTTAGCAAACGCCAATGTGGTAGTCGCTTATTGCCTACCAAATCTTGTTGATCCAGACGCCACCTTAAACTTGCCTTTGTCAGCAGCACAATTGATGACATGCTTAGCTAACATGAGTGCTGCTCAATCTAACCCAACCCACGCTTTCAAAATCCAACAATTGTTACAATTGTACTTTTTGTCATGCCCCGAAGGATTGCCCGAACTATTTAAGTTACTGAGTGAAGAAGCGATTGAATGTAACTCAAATCATAACAATACCAGCGAAAGTAATTCGAATAATCACGATAATAACAAAATGGCCCTTAGCGATGACGTGAAACATCTATTGATAAACTGTTTTAAGAATCCAGTCATGCTGCAGTGTTTGACGGATTCCTTAATCAGTTTGGCTGAGTCTGGTAACCCAGAAGATAAAGCTAGGTTTATGCAGTATGCTGAAGCCATCTTGACAAATGACAGTGAAACCAAAACGCAGCCGAGTTTAGAAGCATTGTTTACTATTTCTGAAGATAATTCCAATAATAATAGTGGTTTGAAAAAGACGGTTAATCGGCAGTGCAAGCGGATCCGCGATATGCATAGGCAATCTGACCCGATTTATACTGCGCTTGTGTATGCACGTAAGATAAATTCTAAGTATCCCAGTCAAACCGGATATTATGATTCATACGAGCTTGATGAGTTATTGTGTGATGAATCATTTAAAACAGCAAAAGCTAGGCAAAAGGTATTTATTGAGGTATTTGCAATATTGTTTGCGCATTATACTATGGGATATCGTTGCTATCCAGAATTCCTTCAAGACGCATTGCTGTCAAAAGAATTTTTTGCTGCCCGCAAGGCATTAATACTTGAAGAAAATGACTACCTCAATCTGCTCGAAGCCAATGTCTACGATAGACCAAAAGGTCATGCTTTTCCCCTTAATAAAAGACTAGGTGAGATCTATTCATATCTTAGTGAATCTATAGACCAGGAGAAATTAATTCATTTACGAACAAATACATTTAAAAAGATAGTGAAAAGTGACCGGAAGAAATGGCAAGAAAATCAGCCTTTGGTTGCATCGCTTTTCTTACTCTCAGGGGTAACGCTTGCTAGTGATAATGAAGCGGTAAAACAAGATGGCGATCTGCGTTCGGCTTGGTGGAGTTGCTTCAAGAGCTTCTCAAACCAACAACCTCATCTTGTTTTTTACGACGATATTCTATATTGTCTCAAACAGCTCGATAGGCAACAAGCCCGTAGTTTATGCCGTGAAGATGTTATGAAGGTTGGGTTGAAGAATTCTCCCAACTGCCCCATAATATTTAGAGCGTGGATTGAAGAACATCGTCTTGGTGATAAGTTCAGTATCCAATACTTACTAACTTGTAATTATAAGCTGTACCATGACAGTTTGAATTCTGCTTTCGGTAGTTATGAAAAAGAATTCATCAGAATCTTGGATCTTTTATTAGAGCAATACCTATTTTTACCCGAGCGTGATGCTGACTTACAAAAACAACGCTTCAATGAGTTGTTAGATTTGATGTTATTCCCCAACACCAGTCATTTCCAAAACACCACTTCTGCGCAAACTCAAATCATCGATAAAGCCTTAGTCGCATTTGCACAAAAACATCTGCGCAAGTTGGTCGCCCACATAAAATCCAATCCAAATTATGCTAAGGAGTACCTAACATCAATTTTTGATACTCAACGCGCAAGCAATAGTCTATTATGGAAAGCCTTTCGCACTGAGTCATCTTGGCTAGGATTTTTGAGCTCGAGTAATAAAAAAGGTGTGGTAACAGTAACAGAGTATGATAAATTGATGACGTGGAGTCTTCAACAGCAGCAAGTCACGAAGCGACCGCAAGAAAACCCTGCTCCTCCACAATATTCTTCGTTACCGGCAAAATCTACGGTTACATCCACGTGATTCGTTACACCAATCACGTGCCAAATTCATTATAAAAAAACCTAATTTGGCACGTTTTAGCCTATCAACAACATAATAACTTGACTCAAAATCTAATTAATAAATAGTTGACGACAGTCTTTTCTAATTACCAAATGACTCTACACAAAAGTGGATCTAGATCAATTTTGTGCTGTTTTGCTCAACTCTATTTAGATCCCCTAATGGACTTGATAGGGCGCGAGCGTAAATCATAAGTACATTAGTGCAAAGCCAATTTTCTCAACCGCTAATTAACTTAATTGCGTTAGTCACCAACGGATTGCAACATTTTCTGTGAGCCAATTTCATCTTGATCGGCGAAGGCGAAAAGTGCTTGATAGTTGCCGCCATCCGCCGCCCTTAATGCTTTAATGTATTGCCTTCGCCTTTCGCTCATCGATTGTAGCTCGTGACCGCCTGCCCACTCTATTGGTGAGAGTTGAAATAATTTCAGCAAAATAGCATCTGTCATAATTCTAGCATGCCGACCGTTACCATTAGGAAAGGGATGGATCGCTACGCATCGATGGTGAAAACGCAGCGCTATCTCTTGAGGAGGATAAACCGCATGCTCTAACCAATAACGTGTATCATCCAGTAACTTTCGTAATTCAATTGCAATTTGGAATGACTCGATACCAATATTTTTTTCTGATCTACGAAATGTTCCAGCCCATAACCACACTTCCCCGAATAATCGTTTATGCAGTTCACAAACATAATTTTCTGTCAAAATATCAATTCGTCGACTTTTCTTCATCCACTCAAGTCCACTTTGAATATTGGCTTGTTCTAAGTGATCTAGCTCACCTCGTGTCGTGACATGCTTGAATTTCAAGCCTTCGATTTCATCAGGATCGAGTGGCGTTGCACCTTCTGGGTAATCGAACATCGTTATTCCTCGCTATCATTCCAAAAATCACGTGGCATATCCTTGAGCATTTCATTCTTCAAACGTGCAATCTCAAAAGTAATTTGTTGCTTAGAGAGACCTTGTTGCTCCAACGCCATATGCTCACTCGTTTCCCTTACCCGCTGCTCGGCCTTTTCTTCAGCTCGAGCATCAAGTATTTTTTCAATGCTATATTCCGGTACAATCGCATAAACAAATCGGCAGCCCATGGCTTGTGACATTGCCTGCATTGTTTTAAGGGTTACACTACCGCTGAGCTCCGCTTTTTCGGTATTAGAAACAAGCGCGCGAGTTTTTTTGAGGCGTCTAGCCAATTGTGCAGCCGACATACCTAGTGCAATACGGACTGTTCGCAGCCAACCCTCTGGTGGTGCAGTGACACCACCAAGCTTAGACGCCACCTGGTTCACCTTCTCTCGATACTGACTCATCACTATGTATTTAATGCTCATTATGCACCTTTATTTTAGTTAGCAAGTAATATGTATTCTTTAAAGTATACGGACAAGATATGGAAGTCAATATAAATGTTTACTTAATTGACCAGGATGTATAGATTTAACTATACGCTAAATGCATCATAAGTAGTCTGTTATGAACGTGATGACATAGCAAATCTCAGACAGGCTTAGAAAGAGTGTTGGTAATTAGGTAGGGTTAACTGTGGAATTTAGGTTAATAATACTAATATTTTGCCGATAAACAAGGGGTGAGAAGCAATTTTGAAATGACTATACTCGAAGCAAAGTGGTTTTCGGTATTTTTGACACCGTTATTTTTCGCGTAGTGCTACGATTAAATTGCAGGTAATATCAGGGATTCTTACCAAAATTTAATCGTAGCACTACGCGGAAAATAACACGGCAAAAAGCCGTAAACCACTTTGTTTCGAGTATATACTGCTCAAATAGGGGAGTAACCTCAACATAAAGAGGATGATCAGCTCAGAAAAATTGGTTTTGTCAAATAAGGAAAAGGAGAGCCCTATGGTTACGCAAGGCATAACGATTAACGAAGATAAATATTATACACAAGTTCACCCCATCACACTTGATTTTTATACAGTCGCGAAATTACATCGCCTAGTAGTGAATAAGCCACCCTTATCACTCGACAATAAGGTGGAGGCAGTGATCAATAAGGGAGCACAATATGTGCAATCCAAAGCAAAAAGTGATGAACATATCTATGGCGTTAACACTGGCTTTGGCTCACTCTGTGAAAAACGCATTAATAACGACGAAGTAGAAGAGTTACAATATAACCACATCTTGTCTCACGCTGTGGGTGTAGGTGATATTATTCCTGAATATCTGTCTCGGTTTACAATGATGATTAAGTTACTGACATTTCGCTCTGGCCATACTGGTATCACATTAGAGACCGTTAATCGCATGATAGACTTCTGGAATCACGACGTCATTCCAGCTATTCCACAGAAGGGTAGTGTTGGTGCAAGTGGTGATTTAGCGCCACTTGCGCATATGGCTTTGCCACTTCTAGGTTTAGGAAAAGTCCATTATAAAAACCAAATCGTTGATAGTCACATAGTTCTTGAAAAATTTAATTGGAAGCCCTTATGCCTTAAACCCAAAGAAGGTTTGGCTTTAACAAATGGTGTTCAATATATTAATGGTATTGCAGCATACTGTATCGCTGAGTTAGAAACACTAATAAAATCTGCTGATGTAATCGCGGCCTTAAGCTCACAGGCATTTAGCACGTCGAAGACATTTTATGATCCGCTTTATCATGAGACTTCATTGCATGAAGAGCGCCGAGAAGTGGCGAGTAATCTTTGTAAACTTCTAGAGGGAAGTAATCACTGGCAATTGACGACCGTCAATACTTCGAAGCAGGATCCCTATTCATTTCGTTGTATACCACAAGTCCATGGTGCTGTAAGACAAACGTTCTCATTTGCTAAACAAGTCATTGAAAAAGAGTGCAATGGCGTTTCAGAGCAATTGAGTTGATGGCTGCAATTCAAGCTAAGGTGAGAAATGACAATTAATAATGGAAACGGCGAAATAACTAATTATAGCGAAGAAAATGATGCCATTGAGTATTGGCACAAAACCCTCGCTGGCAGTGAGTTTGTCCTGGATTTGCCAACCGACTTTCCAAGGCCCCAGCAGCAAACCTATAATGGGCAGCAGCTTGCATTTGCGTTAAATCCTGAGTTGACTCATGATTTAGAACAATTAGCTCAAACCCATAATGCTACCTTATTCATGGTCTTATTTGCGGCCTTTAATGTCTTACTGTCACGCTTTAGCAATCAAGACGATATCCTCGTCGGCACACCTATTGCAGGGCGCACACATGAATCAGTCGAAAACTTGATAGGTCTTTTTCTCAATACTTTGGTACTGCGCACGAATTTGAGTAAAAGCACCACCTTTATCGAACTCATTGAGCAAGTTAGACAGCATGCGCTTGATGCGTGTGCGCATCAAGCTGTTACTTTCGAGAAGCTCGTTGAAGTCTTACAGCCTAAGCGTGATACGAGTCGTTCACCGCTATTTCAAGTGATGTTTAATTTACTCGATACACAACATAAAACCGCAGCCGAGTTTTCCAATCTTGAACTTACACCATTATCTAAAACAAATGATACTGCTAAATATGACATCACGCTTTATATACGTCCAACAAAAAAAGGCATTATCGGAACTTTCAACTACAATACAGATTTGTTTACTCAAGAGTCGATTCAACGCATGCTCGATGCCTTTATCAAGATCATGGAGCAAGTCTGTGAAACACCAACTCAAGCTATCGCTGATATTCAATTACTCTCAGAGCAAGATAAACAACGGGTTTTGATCGATTGGAATCAAACGGCGACAGACTTTGATCACGAGCACTGTCTACATGAACTTTTTGAAAAACAAGCACAACAAAATCCTACCGCGATTGCGCTTGCGCTCGATGATAAAACACTCTCTTATAGTGATCTCAACTCTCTATCTAATCAACTCGCTTGGCATCTGATCAACTCAGGTGTTAAACCCGAAACACCCGTCGGGCTCTGTGTTGACAGATCATTTGATATGATAGTGAGTATTCTAGCGATATTAAAAACAGGCGCTTACTATGTTCCCATTGATCCAACGTTTCCTTGGGCAAGACAACACTTTATTATTCAAGATACAAACCTTAAGCTTCTCATAACGCAGCAACAGTATCATCAGCAATTGAAACAAGCGTGTTGCACGGTAGTCAATGTTGATTCGGAGCGTGATCTTTTCAAGAAAAAATCGATGCAAAACCCCGCAGCCAAGATCTCGTCAAATAGTACCGCCTATGTCATGTATACCTCCGGTAGCACAGGCAAACCCAAAGGTATACCGACGCGTCATCAAAGTGCAATCAATTATCTTGAATTTATGAAAGATCAATTTCACTTGACGCCTCAGGATAGAATTCTACAGCTCACGACCGTCACCTTTGATGCTTGTGTCCGGGATATTTTTGGCGCTTTATGTCATGGTGCTCAGTCGATATTACTCAGTCCTGATGCGGCTAAAGATCCTAAGCAGATTGTTAATACCCTGGCTAAGCAAAAGGTTAGCTGTCTATTAAGTATTGTTCCATCGATGTTATCAATACTCATTTTACAGCAAACTGAAGAGTCCGCTGCAATAAATAATTTAAGATTGATTTTAGTGAGCGGGGAAAAGCTCTACCACGATCTGTGTTATCAAGCGCATCAACTTTTTGGTAGTGAGATCGTTAATCAATACGGTCCATCTGAATGCACAATGGTTTCCTGTTTTTATCCGCTTACTCAATATATCAATGAATACCGAGCGGTACTGATTGGAAAACCCATGGCTAATAAACAAGTTTATATTTTAGATCAGCACTTAAACCCTGTGCCAATAGGCGTGACCGGGGAATTACACATTGGGGGCATAGGTCTTGCGCAAGATTACTTAAACCTACCAGAGCTAAGCGGCGAGAAATTTATTTCACATCCTTTTAATAAAGGCGAACGAATTTATAAAACTGGCGATTTAGCGCGCTACTTACCTGATGGAAATATTGAATTTCTAGATAGGCTCGACTCGCAAGTCAAAATCCGAGGACTTAGAATTGAGTGTGGGGAAATTGAAACAAACCTAAGACAACATGAAAATATTAAGCTCTGCGCGATTGTGATCAGAGAAATCGAAGATAAGCAAACAAATCTTGTAGCCAAAGAATATCGTTGTAATTTGTCTAGGAGCAAGCAAAAAAAACAAGTGCTCGTGGCCTATTATACGTCCAAAGTTAAATTATCAAGCTCTGAGCTATATAATTTTCTTAAAGATAAACTGCCTGAATATATGTTGCCTCAGCAATTTATACAGTTGAAAGAACTGCCTTACAACAGCAACCATAAGCTAGATGTCAATGCGTTACCTCTAATAAAAAGCCTCCGGCCTATTTTAAGTGAACCTCATTTAGCACCTCGAACTGACACTGAATCAAAACTTCAAAAGATCTGGGGTGAAGTGTTAGATATTGTTGATCTGGGCGTTAATGATAATTTTTTTGAACTGGGCGGTGATTCGTTAATAGCAATGCAAATCTTGAATCGTATGCGCAACATAACCCAGCGACAACTTACCTTTAGGGAATTATTTTCAAACCCAACAATAGCAAGTATTGCTAAAATTCATGATCAGGCAAAAAGTTCTAACCATCGAAGAGATAAATTTAAACCCTCAAAAAAAGAATTAGTATATTATCCTTTGTCAACAGCACAACAAGGCATTTGGTTCCTTTGGTGTTTAGCACCAGAAAGTCCATACTATACCGCAGTCGGGTCAATCCATTTAACAGGTATAGATATTGAATTATTAAAACTTGCTTGGTCAGCCTTAATTAAAAAGAATGATATCCTAACTGTTAAGTTTTCGCTTAAAGACAATCAACCCGTTCAGAAGTTTAATGCTTACGTTGCAGATAGCTTACCTCTGTTAGATCTAACGACTAAGACACCAAATCAGCAACGTAAGGCGATAGATAAACTTGCACACGACAACTCTAAAATTGCAATCAATCTTGAAACAGATCCCCTCTTTAAAGGTCAACTTATCAAATTAGGGTCAAATGATTGTGAAATATTAATAACTTTTCATGAAATTATATTGGATTTATGGGCTTTATCTTTGCTTATACAACAATTAAGTGAAATCTATCAAGATATGCTTAATGGTGTCAATACTTTTGCTGATAAACCAAGCTATCAATTTTCTGATTATGTATTGTGGGAACAATCAACTATTAAAAAGAAATATCTTTCTAAAGAGGAACAATACTGGAAAGAGCAATTAGATGGTGAATTACCTATACTTAATCTACCTCTTGATTATTCGCGACCACGAACACCATCATATCGTGGCGACGGCAAAAGTATTTTGCTGACGCCTCAACTAACGAGTCAATTAAAGCAGCTTAGTCAGAAACACGGAGTTACATTATTTACGACTCTATTGTCTGCACTCTATGTTCTATTACATGCTTATACGAATCAGGACGATCTCATTATTGGCGCACCAATCGCCAATCGAAACAATCATAATGCTGAGAATACGGTAGGCTTTTTTCTCAATATGTTGCCTTTAAGGTTAAACCTTGCTGATCAGCCATCATTCAACGATTTATTGAAGATGACACAAACTAGAGTAACTGCCGCAATCAGTAATGCTGACTATCATTTTAAATGGATGCTTGAGTTCGCAAAAACTGTACGAGACACGAGCGTCTCGCCAGTTTTCCAAGTTATGTTTAACATGCTCAATTTACCACATAAAAAGATTGACCGTGAGACATTTGAGATATCTTTTCATGAATTAGACTCAGGCTACATTAAATATGATATTGCCTATTATGCCCAAGATCAGGGTGACCAGATCTTTTTTGAGATCGCTTATCTAACCGAATTATTCAGTGATGCCACAATTGAAAGAATGCTAAAGAACTATGTGACATTGCTGTCTGAAATCTGCCAAAGACCTGAAATTCCAATTACAGATTTAAATATATTAGAGCATGATGAAAAACAATTTCTTATCCATAAGTACAACAATAATGATAAGGTTTTTAATCTTGATAAAACTATCCATGAAATGTTTGAAGATCAAGTTAGCAAAACACCCGACGCGGTTGCATTTTATTTTGAAAATACATCTATCAGCTATAAGGAATTAAATTGCCGTTCCAATAAACTTGCACATTACCTGCGAAAACATACAGATAAAGTAAAGCCTGTTATTGCGCTTTGTTTAGAACGCTCGTTAAATATGATGGTAGCAATTTTAGCGGTAATGAAATCCTCAGCGACTTATGTTGCATTAGAGGAAACCTACCCAATGACTCGATTGCGGGCGATGCTAGCTGATACAAATGCTGATGTTCTTATCATCAATAAACATTTAGATGAATTTGAGGACTTTTCAGGATCAAAGATTTTTATTGATGATGACTGGCATTCTATTGACGCTGAAAAGGATAATAACCTCAACTCTCAATTAGGTAGTGAAGATATCCTTAATATAGTTTACACATCTTCCACAACGGGCAAACCTAAGGGCGTAAAAATTCCTATAACTTCTGTTTTAAATCGTTTACATTGGATGTGGGAGTGTTACCCTTTCAAACCTGACGATGTGGCTGTTCTACATAAGTCGTATGCTTTAGTGGCTGCTACCTGGGAATGTTTCGGCGCATTATTAAAAGGGATCCCTACTCTAATTATCTCCCGTGAACACTTGCTTGATCCTTTTCTATTTTGGAAGGATTTATCAAAATTTAATGTGACTCATTTACTCGCTTCACCGCCAGTCATAGAAGGAGTATTAGATCAAGCTAACTCCGAACAGACTGATCACCCACCTTTACGCTTAGCGACGACCAGCGCCGAACCTATAAAGCCTGAACTTGTTGTCAAATGGTATGAGGTCTTTCCTGAGGTACCTTTATTAAATTTATATGGTTCGACGGAATGCTCATCAAATGTAACAGCATACAATACTATGCAATTATCCGCAGAAGCTCTGAGTGTCCCTATTGGAACCCAAATATCCAATGTGCAGGTTTATTTGTTAGATAATTATTTACGATCAGTGCCTATTGGTGTTGCTGGTGAGTTATATATTGGAGGAAACTGTCTGGCCAGAGGCTATTTAAATTTGGATGAATTAACTCAAGAAAAATTTATTGCTAACCCATTTAATAAAGATGAACGTCTGTATCGTTCCGGTGACTTAGCGCGCTACTTGCCCGATGGCAACATTGAACTCCTAGGCCGAAATGACAACCAAATTAAAATCCGTGGCTTTAGAATCGAATGCGGGGAAATTGAATCAGCCCTCAATCAACTGGATGAGGTAAACAATGCTCTCGTCATGGCTATTGATGTCCTAGGTGATAAGCAGTTGGTAGCCTATGTGGTTTACCACGATGAGCCATTGCCTGTAAATAAACTTCGCGATGCACTCAAACAGCAGCTGCCCGAGTATATGATCCCCCATTACTTCATTACGCTGGATGCGTTCCCATTAACCCCTAATGGAAAAATTGACCGTAAGGTACTGCCCTCACCGGATCCAAATTTATTGCAGTCAAACAATGAATTTGTACCGCCTTCTACTCCGTTGGAAGAATTAGTCGCTAGTATTTGGGGCGATGTCTTAAAACAAGAGCGCATCGGATTACATGATAATTTCTTTGAACTTGGTGGCCATTCGCTGATTGCGACTCAGGTGGTTTCACGCATTCGTCAAGCGACTGACGCTGAAGTACTGCTCAAAGCTTTATTTGAATCACCCACTGTTGCAGGATTAGTTGAACACATTCAGCAATCTGATAAAACCACACTGCCGCCGATTGAAACGGTTGCGCGCGACAAACCACTACCCTTGTCTTTTGCTCAAGAGCGCCTCTGGTTCTTAGATCAACTCGAAGGTAGCTCGGCAACTTATAACATTCCCACGGCTGTAGTGATTAAAGGTGAATTAAACTTTAAGGTTATGAAGCAAGCGTTAGCCGAGATACTGAGCCGACATGAAGTATTGCGAACTCGGTTTATCAATCAAGCCGGCACACCATATCAAGTGATTGAAGCTGAGCCTGAGTTTCAGTTGAATACACATGACTTGTCAAATATGAGCCTTGAGCAAGCCCATCAACAAGCAGCGCAATTAGCCTCTGACGAAGCAGCACTAGCCTTTAATTTAGAAACTGATTTACCCTTTCGAGCCCAGCTCATCAAACTCGGATCTAAGCAACATGCACTGCTGTTGACATTACATCACATCGCCTCCGATGGGTGGTCTATGGGTGTGTTAATGCGTGAATTGGCAGCGCTGTATAATGCTTTTAGCCGCGATAAAAACTCGCCTCTACCCGAACTGGATATCCAATACGCTGACTTTAGTCAATGGCAACGGCACGTCTTTGATGAACAGGCGCTAGCGGATGATATTAACTACTGGAAGGAAAATCTAGCAGGAAGCGATTTTATCCTTGACTTGCCAACTGACTTTCCACGTCCGCAGCGGCAAACCCATAATGGTCAGCACATCTCATTTAACTTAAGCCCAGAGTTAACTCAAGACTTAGAACAATTAGCTAAAACACATAATGCAACACTGTTCATGGTGTTGTTCGCTGCCTTTAATATCCTGCTCTCTCGCTTTAGCAATCAAGAGGATATTGTAGTCGGCACACCCATCGCGGGCCGTACCCACGAGTCAATTGAAAACTTAATTGGCTTTTTTGTTAATACCTTAGTACTGCGCAGCAATTTAAGTAACAACCCAAGCTTCATCGAACTCATTGAACAAGTCAGGCAGCATGCGCTTGATGCTTATGCGCATCAAGAAGTTCCCTTCGAGAAGCTAGTTCAAGTCTTGCAACCTGAGCGCGATACTTCCCGCTCGCCGCTGTTTCAAGTCATGTTTGTGTTGCAAACCCATTATGAGGGGTTGCCTGAGTTTGCAGAGCTTGAGCTCACATCATTACCTAAAGACACTAGCACTGCCAAGTTTGATTTAACCTTAAACCTGATTCAACAAGGCAAGCAGCTCAAAGGCAGCTTTGAATTTAATACCGACTTGTTTTACCCTGAAACCATTGAACGCATGCACGAGTGCTTCACGCAATTACTTCAGTCTATTGTCAATACGCCAGAAATGCGTGTTGCTCAGTTAAACCTCTTACCACAAACTCAATACCAACAACTCATAGCTTGGAATCAAACTGACAAGCCTATTGCTGATTGCTGCATCCATCAATTATTTGAGCAGCAAGTTGATAAGACACCCGACAACATCGCCGTCGTATTTGAAAAAGAATCCCTCACTTACCAACAGCTTAATCAGCGTGCGAATCAACTCGCGCATTACTTGCAACAACAAGGAGTTGGTGCTGAAACACTTGTCGGTGTGTATCTCGAGCGTTCTCTCGAGATGATTGTCAGCCTGCTGGCTATACTCAAAGCCGGTGGGGCGTATTTGCCATTAGATACCAGTTATCCAGCAGAGCGTATCACTTACATGATTGAAGACTCTCAAACACACACTATCATAACTGACAGCAGCCTGAGCCAGGCTCTACCCAATAACAATCTTAACTTGGTCATAACTAATGAGCTTAGTGATAAACTAAACTCACTCCCCACTCATGAGCTGGATATAGCCCAATCACCTAGTCATCTCATTTACGTTATTTACACCTCAGGCTCTACCGGCAAACCTAAAAGTATCGCCATTGAACATAAGTCACTGTCTGTTTTCCTTCATGCTATGCAGCAGTTTCTCAAGTTAGACTCCAACGATAGACTATTGGCCATCACCACCATTGCATTTGATATCGCAGGACTTGAGCTATACTTGCCATTGATATCTGGTGCCAGTATTCATGTCGCCAACCAAACACAAAATCATGACGCCTTTGAACTACAAACATTATTACAGCAATCTATCACCGTCATGCAAGCTACGCCTGCCACTTGGCAAGTGTTAGTAGACAGTGGTTGGCAAGGTCAAGCTGAGTTAACCGCTTTGTGCGGTGGTGATGCCTTATCTGCTGATTTAGCGAAGCAAATATGTCAACGCACGAAGCTTGCTTACAATCTTTATGGACCTACTGAAACCACCGTCTGGTCAAGCGTTAAAAAGCTCGAAGCGATTGACAACAGCGTCACCATCGGAAAACCGTTAATAGGTGAACGCTTTACGATTTTAGATAAGCACTTAAACCCCACACCTATTGGCGTACCAGGCGAACTCCATATCACGGGTGCCGGGCTTGCCAGAGGCTATTCCAATCACCCTGAGTTAACACAAGAGAAGTTTATTACAAATCCAGTTGAACCCAACGAACGTCTCTACAAAACTGGAGATTCGGCTCGATACCTAAGCAATGGCGAGATCGAATATCTCGGCCGACTGGATCATCAAGTTAAAATCCGCGGCTTTCGTATCGAGTGTGGGGAAATTGAAGCTGCATTAGCTGAGCTCGAAGCCGTCAGCAATGCAATAGTCATGGCTACGGTTGTCCAAGGAGATAAGCAGCTAGTCGCCTATGTGGTTTACCATGATAAACCACCTTCTGTAACTGAACTTCGCGATGCACTCAAACAGCGGCTGCCGAATTATATGATACCCAGCTACTTTATCGAACTGGATGCCATCCCATTAACATCCAATGGTAAAGTTGACCGTAAGCAATTGCCCAAGCCTGAGCATTATAGCATTGAGCGTGAGTCATATATCGCACCACAGACTCAACTGGAGCAATCGATTGCCGATGTTTGGATGGACTTATTGGCTGTTGATAAGATTGACCGACACGATAATTTTTTCGATTTAGGTGGGCATTCATTATTATCACTAAAGGCGATTTATCACATTCAAGAACAAGCCGGTGTACAATTCAAACCGCATGATTTGATTTTCAATAACCTGCAGCAATTAGCGCTGATGTTTGGTGAAATCAAATATCCAAAAACACCTCAATTAAATCTCTTACCTGAAAAAATCAAACCTGCTTTTGTCAATTCGGACGATGCTCAATTGTTTACGCATACCCATTATCCAATGACAACATCTGCAAATAAACGTATTCTGATCTGTAATCCCATTGGTCACGAATACCAAAATTATCATCGTGCGTTAAATAAATTAGCGCAGCTGTTAGCTCGAAATGGTTTTCCTGTCATGCGATTTGATTATTATGGTAGTG
>SDBT01007478.1_pt1 | contig 17968 bp, 31 predicted proteins | sample 2277101 | NCBI WGS metagenome assembly SDBT01 (sample SAMN10404973, study PRJNA504765) | marine sediment metagenome | isolation source: marine sediment core GS10_PC15, 103 cmbsf | place: Arctic Ocean: Southern Knipovich Ridge | collected 2010 | reverse complement strand
TGGGGTTGCTGTCCCAATCCCAACATCCCCCAAGAAATAATTATCTCCTGTCCCGTTTGAATGAACTTCTCCTGAAAGAAATAAATCACGCCATCTTAAACTCGAGCTCCCAACATCAAAAGTGTCATCAAATCCAACTGCTGGAATAAGAGATCCATTAATATTTAATTGAGTAACTTCAATCGCAGAGATGTTATAGAAATAACCAGTCTGCGCGTAAATATCTCCTCCAACAATGCTAAAACCTTCATTTGTCCAGCCACCATTAAAATCAAAATTTCCAACAACAGAAGTATTATCTGGCATAAAGTGTGAATCAGGTTTTCCATTAAGAGTCAAAGCATCAACAGTTCCGTTGATTAGATTTTGAATATTCGCTGTAGTATTAATTGCTTCATAAGTTGCGTTGAAGGTTGAACGCCAAACATCATCCCAGTTAGTGAAAGTGTCTTCGGTATAGTTTTTAGAAATGTTCGCCAAGTAAGGAGCAGATATAGCCACATCATCTGCATTAACTGTAATTCCTGTTCCCGCGCCAACATTGAAAGTCCTGTCTGCTTCAAGTGTTCCTCCACCAGTTAATCCACTTCCAGCAGTCAAGATTCTTGCTAAAGGTGTGAAGGTTGCAGAAACCCAACCAGACTCATCCCAAGTTGTATTCCAAGTATTGAATGTTGATAAAGTATGATTGTAAGCAAAAACATTTACCCAGTTATTATCCCAAGTTGAATTATATCCATCGAAAGTCATTTCTGTCCAATTCCGAGAGACATTTAATTTGAAATCTTCATAGGTTTGATTAAAAGTTTCTATCCATCTCGCATCCCAAGTGTCGAAGACAATTTTAGAATAATTTAGTGAAACATTTAATGTTAAAGAATCATAAGTCGCATTGAAAGTATCAGTCCATCTGTCATCCCATGTATTGAAAGTTGCTAATGTATGATTGTACCAAAATTCAGAATTTGAAATGTCTGTTGGAATGTCTAAATCGTCCCAATAATTAGAACGATTTACATTTAAATCAACCTCATCATCAGCACAGCTCAGGATTCCAGATCCATCTGTCTGTATGAATTCACAACTTGTAAGAGTCGTCATTCTGAAAGAATTTCCAGCAAGCTCAAATCCATCTGCTGCAGAGAAGTAGAGATCTCCATCTGTCTGCTCATAGATTGAAGATTCATCATCGTTTGCATTATAAAATTGAAGTTTAGGACTTTCACCAACCCCATCATCTAATTTAAGATTTCCAGTCATTGTGTCTCCAGTAACCTTAACAAATGTGTTATCGTCTGTAAGGTCTGCAGTATTTATGTCAGAAGGATCATCTAAATCATCCCAGAAATTAGAAGAATTTATTGAATTATTTACCAGATTTTGAATGTTCACTGTTGTGTTAATCGACAAAGCCAAATCTGTTTCATTAACAGAATCCCAGGATGAAAGACAAACACTTCCTATACAAATATTTGTAAAGTTCCCATATACTGCTTTCAACCAGTTTATTCCAGATATGTTAAAATCTCCAACTCGCCAATTTCCTGTTAAAGTGTTAGTCCCATCTCTTCTAATAAATATTTTTTCAAAAGCATTTGTTGAAGTTTCAACTGTCAAATGGGAATCAGTTGTTCCTTCCATTTGTGCAGTAATAACCACATTACTTCCAGTTGCACCAACTGTTGCTTCTAACTCTAATCTCAATCTTTCCCCATCACCCAACCTTACTGGATCTGTTAAAATTCCATGTAAATTGTAATCTGTTCCAACCGTTAGAATTAAACCAGAAGTTTCAAAAGTCACCAATAAAGTTTTAGCACTTCCATCTGAAGAGACATTATATAGCTTGGGGGTTATTGTTACTGGTTTTATTCCAGTTTTAAATAAATGAATATGAACATCATAAATTCCTTGCCTTAATTTATTAAACTCTGGTTGTCCAACTTTTGTTGTCCAATTAAATATATTAAAAGTTCCTTCACCTAAACTTGCAGAATCTACTTCACTCTCTATTCTTTCTAAATCTGATTCTGTCATATTATAATCTCCAGATATATCAGAAGTATCATTATTGAAAAAGAAATCAAATGCGGTTGAAGAAGTTGCATCATCAACATATTTTTTATTTGTAGTGTGATTATTTAGTATTGGTGCAGGAACTAACCAATTTTTATCTATTAGATTTATGTCTTGAGTTAAGTTTAGATTTCCTATGTTAAAGATTTCATTCCCATTCATTTCTAAATTTCCTGACATATCAATATCAACAACAAATAATTTTCTTATTCTTTTTATTAAACTTCCAAGCCTTGTAAAAAATCCAGAATCAACTTCTGTGATATTGTTGTTTGTCATGTTCATGGGGCCACCGAACTTCGCTGAACCAGTACAATTGACAATTCCATCGTCTCCCCCGACAAAACATGTAGAAGTAGTTTCATTTCCAAATTCACTTGGAGCGCCAAATTCAGTATAAGCCGAAGCATTACTTACTGAGAAAAACAATACTAAAAAAAAAATAAGTATAGCTAACTGTGCTTTCATTCTGGTTGGACACCACTAATTAAAATCTTGGGATCTTTTGGCATCTTAAAAGTTTTTAATTTAGTGAAAAACTCAGCTTCAAATTCATAAACCATCAGGGACTTTTCTTTTGGCCATATTTCTTGTCTTTCTTCATCTGAGATTAAGTGAGCATATCTTAAATTGATAAACTCATTAATATCAATTTCTCTTGGCTCTCTCAATTTAATTATCCCTAACACACCCTTATCTGAAATAAGATACATCTCTTTTCCAATCTTTTTCTCCAGGAGCTTTGCTTCTTTTTTTGATTTTAATATCTGCTTTTTTGCTCCCTCAACAATCATGTCTGCATGCGCTTCCCTCATATAAAGCCCAGGGAGTTTTTTTGGTTTTGTTTTTACTGTTTTTTTTACTGTCTCATTTACTGTCTCATTTACTGTTTTTTCTTTTAGATCTGTTTCAATCTTTTGATCCTTAATTGGAGGATTTGGATTATTACAAATTCCGCCAATCATTTCTTCATCCCCACAAATTAAACATCTCGGATGGCCGTTCTTATGGGTCCATTCTGCAGCTTTGAATTTATGTTGTTTCTTGGCTTCTGGCTTATTCTTATTTTTTTTTATTATTTCGGATTCTTCTTCATAAGTTATTTTGGATAATTTTTCTTTTTTTATAATTTCTTCATCTATAATTTTTATTTTTTCTTTTAAGATCTTTTTTTCTAATCCTAATTCAACTAATTCTGTACTTGGAATTTGTTTTTTTGATTTTTCTGCGAGCTCTTCTTTTGTTTCTTTTGTTTCTTTTGTTTCTTTTGGTTTTTCCTCAGTTTTATCCTCTGATTTGTCTTCGGATTTTGGATTATCTTTTGGCTTAGGTTTTGGATTTTCATCTTTTCCTTCGCGAAATTTATCTTCAAATTCCTCCTTTAATAATGGCCATTCCCCGAAAACTAATTCAGGAAAATCTATAATATGATTTGCTTCCATGAGGGGTTGCAGAATTTGTTCTTCAAAGAAAAGCTTTATTTTGTCTTGTGCAGGCTTTAGGTTGGGTTTTATTGATTTAAGCAGTGTTTCACTCACTTTTCCAGAATCTTCTTCTGCTGAGTTTAATAACATAAATTTGGGCAACCCAAGAGCAGATGAAAGGTTATTCAAGAAATTCCCAGTATAATCTTCCCCTTTTCCAATCGAAAAAGCTTCAAGAAGTTTTACTTTATAATTTGGTGGATGGATAAATTCAGACTTATAATTCAATCCCTTAACTTGTTTGGCAGCATCATCAAGCTGTTCTTTTGTTGGCGGCCGTCCTTCAATCCCGCCTGCAACCTGGATGTCATACAGGGGGAAGCCATGCCTAAATATTGCAGTTGCCAGGCCTTCTTCGATGTTCATCAATCTCCAAACCGTTTTGTAAATTGGTTCAAGAGTTGCAACTCCAAGAGTTTCATCACCCACTGTAGTGAAGGTTAGGAATTGTATCTGTTTAAATGTTAATTCTTTTTTGACATTATTAATATCCTGGATCCACCCAACTGGATTTTCTTTTTTGTCTAATTTCACCGCCGTTCCTTCACCTTGTTCTCTCTGCAGATCCATGCTTATTGGATGGATTCTTTTTAATCCGGTGTAATTTGTTTTTTCCTTATTCCAAATTGGATCAAGAAAGGATGTTCCAAACACGTCTGTATCGGCCCAGAGTTCTCTTAATAGGTCTGCGAGAGCGATAAGTCCAGAGGTTGGATGCAGGTTTTTTAAGAATTTTGATATCACTCTTTGAGAAGCAGAATTCTTTGTGATTATATCAACTGAACGAATCCCGAGTGATGCTCTAAGCTTCACCCCATTGAAAACCGAGGGATATCTACGGAAAATCGTATAAAGCTGTTTTTTTCCCTTTTCAGTCTGGAAGTCTTCATCCGCGAATTTAAAGGTTTCCAGGGTTTGAGCTGAGGGTATTGACGCTGGATCACTTTTATAGAATTTTGAGAAAAACTGAATAAATCTTGATTTAGGCCTTTCCTCGATCTTTTCACCCGGTTTTTTTTCTTCTGGCATTCGAAAAGAAGGAATCTGGAATATAAAAGTTTTGTGGAAATGCTCAAGGTTTCGTGGGGAAATTTAAACCTAAAAAGATTAATCAAAGGCTATAACTTTCCTGCCCCGCCTTTCAATGATTGTTCCGAACTCTTCTTCTCGCTGTCGCTCCTTCCTTCTTTCTCTTTTCCTTTTTTGTTTCGCCTTAGCTCTTCCTGCATTTTTAACCATCTTAAAAATTATCTTGGTTTGTTATTATTAATTGTGGTTGTTGAAATGGATCTTCATGATGTTCGATGTTTGGAAGATCTTCTCCTCTTGTATAAAACAATTCGCCGGTCGCACTTGGCAATGCATTCAGGAATAACATTAAAGCAGAAACATAATCGTCGTGACCAATGTGTGTGAATGTTCCATAAGTTCCAGTCTTAGCTGAAGGAGAGTCAGAGGTTTCAAACCTTATATTCTTTAGTTGACGAGTTAATTTCTCGCAGAAAGGAAAATGAATCTCTCTTCTTTCAAACTTTAATAAGAGGGAATTAACTAAACCTGTTCTTGAATTCTTAATCCTTGTTGTAAAATCAATCCCTTTTACATCACACATAATGCTTTGACTGATTAAAGTATTCCTCAAATCTTCTGTTGGTTTATCTCCTATTCCTGTTTGATCAATATGAATCGTATTAACATGAAACTTCTTAACAATAGATTCAATCTCGTCTATTACATGTTTCCAATACATCCCATCTTCAAGATATACAATTTCTTTTATGAAATCAACCACAACATGATTTTGATCCCCATGACCAACACAAATAACTGTAGCATCTCTTCTTCTTCCCAAATCCACACCCATAAAATAATCTGTATTATCATCCGCTAATTCCATTTGTTTTCTATTGAAGTCTGTTGCAGCATCAATTAAAATCTGTGGAAATACAGAATACCGATCATCAATGAAGTTCGCCATGTACTCTTGATCAAACTCTGATCTTGTCAGAAGTTCTTTTTCAGCATCTAATTCTTTTTTATCAATGAATTTATTATCATAAGTTGTGACCCGATAAGATTCATATACTTTTGAATTAAAATCTTTATAGAAATGATTATGGCCTGCAGTTGTTGATGCAACAATTTCTTTTGCATTATTTGAAAGACGAACCGGGCGAATTGTCTTCATCATGTTGTCTGGGATAAAGGCATCTTCATCTCTTATTAAAAGCTGAACATTCCTTCCATGTCCTCTGATTGCACTAGAAGTTTTTCTTGCAGATCTTGAGTAAATATTACAATTGTTTATTTTGATTTGTCTCTTCTTGTTTATTGAAATCTTAATCAAATGTTTTACTTGTGGGTCAATTAAATCAATGCAATCCCTGACTGCATCCATATAGATTTCACATTGCTCCCAGGCCGGACCGAAGCAGACTATATCTCCTCTTCCTTTCATTTGTGTTAAGGCATACCAGATTGAAAAGATTGCAAGCATTGTTGTCTTTCCCCATCGCCTTCCAGCTGCGATGCAGATTCTTTTTGATTTTGATCTTAAAATCTTTTCTTCTGTCTCTGAAACTGGAGGCAACCCTAAAACTTCTGTGGAGAACAAAACAGGATCTAAGAAAATTTCTTTTAATTGTTCTTTCGTTGCGTATTTTAGATTCATGTTGAATTGGGGGGATGCAAACCTTTTAAAGATTGTCTTGGGGGAAGCGATGGTTCAAAGTTCAAAAAAAAAATTTTCGCGAGAGGTTACCAGAAGCATATAAAGCCACCCCATAAAAGGCGGACTCTTAGCAGATATAACAAGAAAAGAATAAAAGAAAAGAATAAAAGAAAAGAATAAAAGAAAAGAATAAAAGAAAAGAATAAAAGAAAAGAATAAAAGAAAACAAAATCTAAATTCAAAATCTAAATTCAAAATCCAAATTCAAAATCTAAAATCTAAATTCAAAATCCAAATTCAAAATCTAAAATCTAAATTCAAAATCTAAATTCAAAATCTAAAATCTAAATTCAAAATCTAAAATCTAAATTCAAAATCTAAATTCAAAATCTAAAATCTTTTTTAAATTTTTAAATTTTTATTTTTAAATTTTATTTTTAAATTTTATTTTTAAATTTTATTTTTAAATTTTATTTTTAAATTTTTGAAATAATTAAATTATAATCATAAAAAAAATAGGTCCCCCTTTTTGGCACCCTTAAAGTTTGATTAATACCTTGGCTTTAATCCCCCTGGCTTTAATCTTATTCCTTATTCCCCCGCGCGGAGCGCGCGAAGGATTGAGCGCGCCTGGCAGAAACACCCAATACTTAAAGAAACACTCAATGCTGGCACTCATCCCTTTCCCCCGGGCGTTTCCTGCGCCCGGGATTAATAACCGAGACTTCCTGTCTCGCTAATTTTTTAAAAAATAAAAGAATAAAGAATTAATCGTAATAACTTTTAAGAACGTAAGACCCATCTTCTGCTCGCACATATTTCCTTGACGCACACTTCCTTATGCACGCTTCAGATTCAACCGAATCTCCAGTGTACTCTAACTCTGCACACGAATTCGCCCAATCAGAACTTACTTGGTTTTTACAATAATTAAACAATCTATCTAACTCATTATCTTGACTCATTAACTTTGGAATCGCGATCACATTTACGATTACAAAGAAACCAATCAAACAAAAAATTATTAATTTTTTCATTTTTTAGTCCTCCATTTATTTCATTAAGTAGGACGAAGCCCTACATTTTGAATAGGGCTTCGGACTGAACTAACCCGCCTAGTGAAGTGTGCGATAAAGCAGACCGGCCCATAAATTTTTCGCGTTTTGCTCCCCTTTCCCGCAAAACCGAAACATTTAAGGTCGCCGCGTCTGCTATCGTCACTTCTAAACGCGGTCTTATTCTTTTAGCTCCGGCGGGGCGGTTCCTACGCCCCGCAATTAATAACCGAGACTCCTGTCTCGGTAAACTTAGGAGAGTCCTGAGAACCTTGGTTCTCGGTCTTCTGTGACCGCTTCCTGCGTGTCACGTTTATCTTACACTTAATGTTAAAATTACTGACACAAATAATCACAATGAATCACATACAATTCATTCTAAATTTTAGAATGAGATTAATTATCTTCTATCATAATATCTTGGTTTGAATCTGTTGATAAAAGAATTTAATCCTCTTCCTTTTTTTGCTAGGTTTTTCATTGCGAAAACAAAACTTCCCGCTGAATTTGTTGAGTATCTATATTCCGATGAAGTAATTCCTCCAAAACGCGCCCTTCCTCTGAACCGGATATAGATTCTTGTTGATTTTAAATTGTATTCCCTTACTGAAGAATTTCTACTTCGATTTGCATATCTTACCCAGCCCATCTTAAAACAAGGATTTGATTTTTTAAATGCTTTTTGTTTGAAGCGCGCGAGCGGACAGCGAGCGCGCATTAATAACCGAAACTTCCTGTTTCGACTAATTTTTTAATGATCTAAAGAAAAAACTGAATTAAAGCGAGCCCGAATTCGAGGAATTCGGATAAAGCGGAGCGTGCCTGAGGGGAACCCGCTTGCGGGGAGAGGCTTAATTGAATTTTTTCTGCGGACTATCTTGCTTCGAAAAAAAATAGTGAGAGAACCGAAGGCTGCGAAAATTAAATTCGAACAAAATTTCCTGTTTTGTGTGAATTGAAACACGCAGGTTAAAAATTAAATTTGAAATCGGAATCCTTCACCGGTGAAAATTTAATTTTAAACTTCGCTCTTTATTTTTTTTAGGTCGCGCGAAGGAATGAGCGCGGCATTAATAACCGAGATTTCCTGTCTCGGTAAATTTTAATTTTTAATTCGCCGGCACACGATTAAGCGAAACTGCCGGCCTATTTATTTTTTGCAGAAAAGTTGGGTGGCTTGCACTTTTAAACGACTAACCGAAAAGTTTACGTAGACTCGCGCGCTTCTTCGTTCCCGCGCGAGGATCGATAAACTTTTCGGTTGCTTCTAAAAACCGAAAAGTTTACAGAGGAATTTTCTAAGGAAAATTAATTGCTAAACTTTTCGGTTTTTAGTTTCGATTTTCGCGAAAAAATTACAAAATTTAAACTTAAAACTTAAAACTTCAAAATTTAAGATTTAAAAGATTTCCCGCTCACCGAATAACTTTTGATAGAGAAGGTCTTAATTTTACCTGCCGGCATTTTCCAGAAAAAGTGAGAGTTAGCGAAAAACCGCAGAACCGAAAACTCAATTATGGCAAATTTAAGCTCCTTAGCCTCTTAGGAGGCAAAATTCGCATAATCGCTGAACCGCTGAACCGCAATTGCGGATGTAGTGCCTACTTTCTTTAGGTACTACGAAATAGAAAACTGCCCTCTAAAGGCCCTTAGAGGCCATTATTTGAGGATATTACCGAGATCCTCTTCCGGTTTTTCGCCCTCTCCCAGTAGTTCTTTAAGTTCAATCTTAATCTTTTTTTTGACCTCTAACAAGGTTGATAGTAAAGAAATCTTCATTTTCAGGTCTTTATCAGAAATTTCATCTTCTCCGAGGTAAATCGTTATTTTCTCTATCCTTGTTAAGACCCTTACAAATAAGAGTTTTAATCTTTTTGTTGCGTAGCCCTTATCCTTTACAATCTTTCTCGCATCTTTGTAAGCTTTTGAAGTTAAAGTCATATTATTTAAAATTCCTAATCTTATTTACTGCTTTTTGAATATTCAATCTTACTTCAACTCCATGATTTGTTCTTCTTTTTTCAATAATTAAATCAATTCTTTTTAATGCACGCCCCATCCATTTTGGGTTTAACCATTCTTCATTAATCTGAAGGAAGGATCTGAAATCTGTTGTTAATTTAGAAATTAAATAGAAATATTTTTGGGAAGAACCAGGTAATTGGGAGACAAAATCAATCAGAGAAACATCAGAATTTTCAACCAAATCTTCCCCTTTTTTATCCAAAAAAAGCTGCTGCAAGGTTAGTGTAGTTTCTTTTAGCACCTCTTCTGAAATTTCATTGGCTATCAAAAACAAGGGAAAGGAAAGTTCAAGTTCCCTACCGTTTAAGAGTGCAGAATTTATCACTTTGAAGGCTCTTAGGTGATTAGTGCTATTACTGTCCTTTATGTTGTTAGTAGTATTAGTGTTGTTATTAGTGTCATTAATTATGTACTTATTCCACTCTTTATACCGTTCCACAGAGAAACTACATGCGCACAAACTACACCTTTTTAGCAATTCTTTAGTCTTTTTTACCATCTCATCTTCACCAAAAACTTCAATCAAATTAGTGATTTTTTTATTAAAACTTTTTTCCAAAATCAATGGAATGCACCGGTCTCCTAAAACCGATTCCATGCCGAAAATGTTTGCAATTAGAATCGGCCTGTAAACTTCAAACTCCTCAACAACTTGCTCAACTTGTCCTTCCTTGCTTTTTTGTTGTTTCATTCTTTTTACCTTTACCCCTTTTTTGTAGGCCGAATTTAGCAGCTCTCTCAAATTCTCTTTCCCTTTCCTTTCCAATCCCTCAAATTCATCGATTGCAAGCGTTCCTTTGGTCCTGAAAAGAACTGCCTCAGTTAAAGAATTGACAATTTCCCCATCTTTCGCGATATTTGTAATCAAATTTAATGCCCTTGATTTTCCACTTCCCTTCATTGCATTAAAAAATAAATAAGGATAGCTGTAAAAATCCTTATGAAAATAAGTTCCTATGATCCATAATGCTATAATCCTATAATACTCCTCTTTCAATTCCAGGTATTTCTTCAAAATATCAATAATATTCCTGTATGCTTCGTTCAAATTCTCCTTCAAGTTTTCCTTTTCTTCTTCCAAATCATAATCCGATTGCCCTAATTTCTTAAATTCTTCTTCTGAAATGTCCTTACTCATTCTTCCTCCTGGATAATCGCGATAGCAAAAACAGCAATCCCAATTTCCTTTTCTTTTTTATCTCTTAGAATTAAAATTGATTCTTCCTGGAGTAATTCCTCCACAATTCCTGAATATCTTCTTCCAGAATTAGTCTCTAAAAAAACCTTCTTCCCAACCCATTTACGCCATCCATCATCCATTCCAAAACAAACAAATCAGCGTTTAAAAATTTATCTAAATAAAGAAATATTGGGCGCTTCCCGCGCCAAAAAAAATTAAGAAAATCTCTTTTTATGAAGTTCTTCGCCTTTGGTTGTCTGGATATGCCCATAGCATTTTGCTTTATTGATTGTTCCATATCCTTTTATTCCAAAGATATTTCCAGTTTCCTTATCAATCATAAAAGCTCCAGATCCCCCAATATCCAAATAGAAATATTTTTTCTTTTCCTTGATGCAGTACACATAATTTTTATTTGCGCTTCCATCAGGATTAAAAAAACAACTACTTGTATATCCATTTTCCTTGAGTCTTTGGACTTCTGCAATATTCAAACCTTTTACAATCTCTTCGATTCTTGCATATTGCTCCAATTCATCAACAGGTATGTTTTCTTGAATTTCTGCACACTCAGAAACAATTTCTTCTTGTTCTAATAACAAATCTTGTTCAACAATTTCATAAGAATTCTCTGGATATAACATTTCGTTATTTTCCTTGCCCAATTTTACTTGGCTTTTTGAATCATATTCTGCAACTTTCTTAGTTTCCATTAAAATAAATGTTTTACTCATTGTTCTCCAACCGAATCAATTGGGGGAATATCTCCTTCAGAAAGCCTTTCCTCAGCTTTTTTAACAGCTTCTTCTTCATTCTCAGCCATGACACTCCATGAGCCAAAATCAACATAAAATTCTTTTTCACTCATTTTCATTTAAAGTGACTTCGCTTCTTAGAGTTAAACCATTTTGATTTAATTCTTCAATAGCTTCTAAAAATTCACTTTCTTTTTCAGCTTCAATTTTGAAGTCAATACATAATAATTTATTCATTCTGCTTCTTGCGAACAAATGCCACAAACCTCATCAGGATAATTTTTACCCTTTCTATAAGGCCTGCCACATTTTGGACACTTAGCAAACTCATTTTCATGAATCTTTAAATATTTCGCATTTCCCATAATCACTCGTACCTCCTTTCAACTGTATTAATTTGATTCTTAAGCTCCCATTCAACTCCATCTAAAAAAGCTTTTGCTTCTTCAAGCGTATTAAACTCATCACGCTTTTTATCCAAGTCTTCTTGATAACTCATTGTCTAGCCCTCACTCTTGATTCTGTAGCTCTGATATAAGCTTCATTAGTTTTCAAGTAACTAAGATAAGCTGGAAACATAATTGGATTCATCCAACCGATTCCCTTAATTATTAACTCAGAAGTTTGATGCACATCTTTCATAATTATTACGTGTTGGGCCAACCCATTCCAATCTTTTGCAGAGCTATATGCAAAAGCCCCGAAGGTTGTCATTTGCATTGCTTCTTCAGCTACAAAACAAACAAATCCTGAAGTTGAAAAAACAATGAATGCAATCTTCAAAAACAGTTTTATTTTCTCTTCCCTGTTTTTTCCTCCAAAGCTTTTATTTTCAAAGCTCTTAGATTTTCTTCCTGGACCCATTTCAGAATCAAGGAATTCATTAATCATTGTAATATCCTCTCGGGACCCAAGTCCCATCTTCTGCAGGAACATTTCCTTCTGCTCCTTCATCCCAGCACTTTCTCAAACACTTCTCAGATCCTTCAGGATCTCCTTCATAATCCATCTCCGCGCAGCTCTCAGCCCAAACATAACTTACTTCATTTCTGCAAAACCAGTACATTCTTTTTAATTCTAATTCTCCTGAATCATTTAAGAATCTTGGAATCGCATAAACATTTGCAGTTATAATCATTCCAATTACGCCCACAATTATTAACTTACTGCGGAGATCCATTTTGAGCTTCCTCCAATTTAATCTGATGAAAAGAAATAAGTGGGAGGCACGAGTCCTCCCCGAAGTAATCGATTCGACCTTCTAAGAGGTGCTTTTCGGCTTGCAAGTAAAGAAATTCTTCTTTAGAATTAACTGCACCAAGTAGGTTTTCAATTAACTCCAATCTGACCTTGTTTAAATTTTTGTTTTTCATGGCCAGAGTTTACGCCGCGCAGGATTTTTTATTACTTCTCGAAATAAAATTTGAGGCAACCCACAAATTTTACCTTAGGCTCGAGCGTGTCCTCGAGTTTCGAAAGTTTTAAAATAAGCCGAGTAAGCCATGTAAGAAAAACTCAAATTTAATAAAAGGATCAGTTTGTGAGATGAAAACCCCCTGGTGCAAATAAAATTATTGAAGAATTTCAAAAGTCAAGCGAGAAAAGCTAACCCTCACTTTTGTTCAAGTTTACGGCCCTCGGATTCACAAGGAATTGTTGAAGCTTCACACTCGCAATCGATTCTCGCCCACAGGTGTTTTACCTCATTTCTCTTTCCACAATTAAAGCAAACACAAATTAATTTTCCTTCTTCGCAAGTCTCACAATGCAAACTTTTTGATAGATCCTTAAAACATTTCTCATTATTACATTCAATAATTAACGGTTTAATATTAATCCCCATCTTCTATAACATAAGCCCAACTCTTTTTCTCTTCTCATCCTTGCGAGCACATTGGCCACGTTTGTCTTTCTTTCTCCCAAGATCATTAATGCTCCAATTATTGTGATCCTAAAACAAAAGCATTCTCTCCTGGTTAGATAATCGATTACTTCTTTCCGGACCCTTAAATATTTTTCTTGTTTCATTTTTAGTAGGATTCCCCGTCTTTCCTAATCTAGTTTAGTAAATAGGGGGGTTTTTACTAACTTAGTTTAGTGGGAATGACGGGATTCGAACCCGCTTCGATGCAAATGTGACTTGATAGTCAAACGCAACTACCTTGTTACCTCCATCCCCATAAATTAAAAAATAAAATATATTTAATCAGAGTAAATCAAATTACTCTTCTTTTTTCTCTTCTTCTTTAGAATCAGCTTCCTCGTCCTTCTTCTCTTCATCAGCCTTTTCTTCAGATTCAGATTCTTCTTTTTTCTCTTCTTTGTCTTCTGCCATAGTATCTTTTTTAACCTCGACCCCGTTACGGATCTGGTCTTGAAGCACTTTGATATTCGATTTTAGCTGCGCTATCTTCCTGGAATTTTGTCTGTACTTAATGTCCAAAACTTCTAAGATATTTTTTCTCGAACATCTGTTTATTTCTTGGTCTTGTTCTGTTGCGAGTAAAGAAAGTTTTAGATCATCTAGTTGACCCCTCATTTGCTTTTTCATCTCTTCGCTTAATTGCTCCTTAACCATTAGTTTTCAACCCCCTTACAACTCTATGAATTTTATTTTTCATTTCTTTCTCCCCCTTTGACTTTTGATTTTTTCTATTTCTACAGTAGGTAAATTATCTAATCTAATTAAGAAAAGGTGTTTTGGTTTTTCTTCATCTGTATTTCCAGACCAACATTCTGCAAGTAGTACAATAGTTCCGTCCCAATTTTTATTTTGAACTACTTCAACCCAATTTATGTGATTAGATTCGCATATAGGGCAACAAACATTTTTCAACGAAAATCCTTCTTTTGTTTCCCTATATTTATATCTTATTAATTCTTTATTTTCTCCCATTCTTCATCCACCTCCTTTTGTTTTTCTTTCCGTGTTTTCTGATTGGCCCAATTTTCATTTTTCCCGGATTTTCTAATAATTTCAGTTGAGATTCAAGTAGTGTTATTCCCAAAAATTTTTCAGCAAATTCTTTTAATGAAATTTTACTCATTGCTTATCTCCTGGAATTTTCATGAAACACATCCACATTGTATTTCCATTTTTCCCTGTTGGATGTCCGAATAGAGGCTGCTTATCAAAAACCTTCAAAACTTCACTTATTTTTATTTGAATTGAACTCCATTTAAAAATCAAAATTCCGTTATCTTCCAGGACTCTCCAGCATTCATCAAATCCTTTCTTAAGATCTGCGGCCCATGTTTCTTCATTCAATGCTCCATATTTTTTTCTGAAAATTCCTGTACCAGCCTTGCCTTCTTTCATGTGTGGCGGATCAAAAACAATTAATTTAAAGCTGCGGTCCGCAAATTCTAAATTTCTAAAATCCATTATTTTATCTGGTTGGACCGCGAAGTTTGGTCTCTCTTTTGTAAATCCCTTTTCTTCTTTTCTAATGTCAAGATAGAGAGCTGCCGGATGATTTTTATTAAACCAAATAGTGCGGCCGCCACAACAAACATCTAAAATCAATTTTTCAGTTTTCATCTTTTTTCTCCAACTCTTTTAAATAATCATGAATTTTATTCGCTATTTCATCTAATGTATCTGCAAATTTTTCTGGCGTCTTACATGCGCCTAATAAATTTATAAACATAAACTTAAATTCATCAAAATTATCTGTTACTTTTTTTTCTTTCTCTTCATAAGCTGAAAATGCTTCAACTTGAAATGGTTGCATTGGAAATAACTTCAACTGTAAGAATCTTAATGGTTGTTTTACCTTATCAAATCCTGGCAATTCTTCAACAGTAAATTTTCCTCTAATTTTTATATCTGTCATTTTATGTATTGATCCAACTTTTGATTTACTTTTTGCTCTCCTCTGAAGCATGAATATCCACAATAATCTCTGTAAATTCCTGTTTTCTTATTTGGGACCATTTTGTCGCATTTATGATATTTGCATGGTTTTTCTAATCTTTTCATTTTCCAAGTTCTCCTTCTATCAAGACTATAACTTCTCGAATAAATTTCAATTCGTCTTCACTTACTTGTTTATTGTTTTCCAAATCCATCCTCCAACATTTAAGTTTCTTGACAAAGTAAATTCTTCCTAACCAATCTAATGTTGATAGATCATCTTTCCTGTAAATCACATAGAAAAACTTTCCCCCTCTTTTGTTGAAATTTCTCTTGATGTCAATCTTTCCTCGAACATAATCTTCTTTCATTTTTCAAACTCCTTGTATACAATTTGTCCCCTTTTTGTACCCTTCGAAGCAACCAATATTTTGCTAAAAATATTATTTTTTAAAAGCCATCTGCATTTTTCTTTTTCTTCTTTGCTCAGGTATCCATCCATCTTTGATTCAACTCCGATTACTTCATAAATCTCTTTGATTTCATTTTCCATATCACTAATTAAATTTTCTCTCCCAATTTCAACTAGTGGAATTTGACTTTTATATTTTGAAAATTTATCTAATAGTGGCCTAAAACAAATAAAGTCCGGGAATCCTGCGCCTATCATCATTGGTCTTCCAGGCCCAGACCATTTCGCTTTTGCTTTTACTAATTTTTGAATAAATCCTTTTCCAGTGTCAAAATGAAGTTCAACATTGTTAGTCCATTTATCAATAACCCAACCTTTTAATTCGAGGTCTTTCCGGACTTTTACTTCAAATCTATTTCCCGCAGCTCGACTTGCTTTTCCTTTTTTTGATTTCTTTGATTTTTCTTCACTCATGTTATTTGATAAGTCTGTCATTTTTTATTCATCTCTTAAAATTACTTTTATTTTTAATTGATTTTCTTTTGCATAGGTAACAAGTGCATCATAAGTTTCTCCTAAATCACGTTTCCCCAGTCCGTCTGTTTTATCTATTATTTTTACTTCCATGTAAATATTCCTCCACTTCTTTTTTACTTAAATCAAATTTTTCCATTATGTATCCCTTGTTTTTTTCTATAGCGAAATAGTCAACAAAAGGTATACGGTCATCGGTGGGACTTTTTCTTGTGCGGATCCCACTGATTCTCTTGCCTTCTAACTCTGCGATGTCTTCTAATGCCGACTGCCTGTACTTTTCATCAGTTATCTTTAGCATATCAGTTCCTCCCCGACCCTGACAAATCCACAGGTTTCCCAGTTAATTTATATCAGAAGATGCGGTCACTTTTCTTATTTTTTAATTCTATTGTTTTACTTATAATCCATTTAGTTATTTCTATTCCAGATAAATTTGAGGGCATTTCTGTGTGTAATACTTCTTCAATAATATCTTCATCATCATCCTTCAACTTCTTCACAGCTTCACGGACATCTCTGACATAAAGCCATTTAACATCAGGATAACCTTCTGTGTCTGTTTCTATTTTATCACTCAAACTTGAATCATCTTTTGAATATCCTTTATCGTTATCTGTTACATTTCCTTTTAATTCATCATCCGAGCCATGATTGGTGGCAAGCCCAGAGGTAGTATTCTCTTGTACAAGGAGTTTTCCCTCTGGGTTCCTAGGATGCCTATGATTATCAGAGCCAGAAGTGTCAGAATCGAACTGACCCACGTTACTTACCAAGTCCTCTGGCTCAGTATGATTCTTCGGTTCAAACTTTTTGCATGGGCAGTTCACAACCCCACAATAAGTATTCTTATGATGTTCTTCAGTATGCCCACACTCACATATTTCTGGTTTCATTTTCTAATCTTCACCCATTTTTGACAATCTTGACACCACCAACCATAAACTTTGCTAAGATGTCCTCTTTTAGAACCGCATTTAGGACACTCCTCACATATTTCTGGTTTCATTTTTTATTGTTTTTCAATTTATTTCCGTCTCCAACTCCTAAATTATATAATTCATCAAGCAACTTATCTAAATTCTCTTTGCTTTCCTTATCTGGAAAATTAATATATCTCTGTATCTTTTCCTTGATTAATCTTTTGAATGTTTTTTTTCTTACCATCTCAATCACAACCCCCATATATTTCTGGTTTCATTTTTCAATATTTTCTATAGCATTTAATTTCTTATGACAAAACTTTATCAATTCTATTACTATTTCTTTATCTTCTTGGAGACAAACCCAATTTTTTATTCCTTCAATAGTAAAGTCTGATACTTTTCCTTTCTTTGAAATTTCTAGCTCTAATTTTCTAATATAAGCAAGTTTCTTGACTTCATCATCTCCTTCTAGTAACTTCTTCAACCATTCATCATCCGCACATATTTCTTCTTTGGGTTTGAACTTTTCGCATGTGTTATTCCATCTACATTCTCCCCCAGTAATATCACAAACTCCTTTTCCTGCTGAATCTTCTATCCCATAATAATTTCCACACTCCGCACATATTTCTGGTTTCATTTCTTCTGGTTTAATCATCTTCGACCTCTTCCTCTTTTAATATTAAAACCAACTCATACATTTTTCCTTTATATAAGAAATATCCAGAACCACAATTACCAATTTCTTTATCAACCATCTCTTCCCTAAGTTTTCTCATATTTTCTTTGTTTATTTTTTCCATTTTTGCCCACACTCACATATTTCTGGTTTCATTTTAATTTCTCTAATAATTTAGTAAAATCTTTATTCACATAATTTACTGAACAATCTGAACATAATTTCAATGTATCTTTTCTATCCCAAATAATAATCTTATTAGTTTTCTTTCTTTCTTTACAAAACCAACATTTATTTCTTAAGTTAAATCTTACA
>SDBT01007477.1_pt1 | contig 17969 bp, 29 predicted proteins | sample 2277101 | NCBI WGS metagenome assembly SDBT01 (sample SAMN10404973, study PRJNA504765) | marine sediment metagenome | isolation source: marine sediment core GS10_PC15, 103 cmbsf | place: Arctic Ocean: Southern Knipovich Ridge | collected 2010 | reverse complement strand
TCTTTAATTAGGATATAGTAATGCACAAAACAGAGTCATTCATATGGAGTTAAAACGCACTTTTCGAGAAATAAGACTTGACGAGTCTGACGTTATAAAGAATAATGAACTATATTGGGTTCTTATAAAGGCACCAAAAAACCATAAACAAACCCAAGATATGCTCATTAAGTTAGAGAAACTAAGTGGTAATCCAAATATAAGGCTATCATTAAAAGGAAGTGTGTTTTTAGAAAGCAAATGGCATTTGATTGGAAAGCCTATTATTTGGCATGGTTCATCTGACACAACAATAGTATATAGTAATAATATTATGAATTATTATAGGTATTACAGAATAGAATTTGTTTCAAATTCAGACATACAAGAAACGCTTATATCTGAAATTAAATTTAAAGTTTGGCTTGGGGAAGAGGTTTCGATATATGAACTTTATACAATGTATAAGAGATCAATATTCCCTTGGACTCGTATTGAATTTGATGAATTTATGGAATGGCTTGAAACTCACGAAAACTAAAAACCATGAAAAAACTAATCACAATTGCATTCATTATACTTTGTTCTAGTATAAATGCACAAGAATTGATAACTCCAAAAAGTACAGAAGACACAACAATTATAATACCAGATAGTTTATATTTTGAAAGCACAGGAAGTGTTACTGTTGGGGCAGGAAGTGCTATATATACAGAAGGAGACAGTTTGATTGGTGTTATCGGTATTAGTGACCTTATATTTGACGATTCATTGTGTGTTACAAGCACACTTCAGTTTGGTGGTAATTCTGATACCAAGATAACAATTGATTTTGACAAAGATTCTATTCTTATAAATTACGAAGGAAAGTTAAACGAAGCAGGGAAAATCTTTATTGATTTTTGTAGAGAGTATGGTGGTAAATCTATTTATGATGAAATTAATGATCTTATTTTAGAATATGAAGAATATTGTAAATGCTCCACCACTGTATTAAGAGGAATTTCATATAGGGGTAATAATATATGGATAGAATCTTCTGAATTAATAAATATAATAAGAGATTTAGAGAAAACAGGAATTGAATACGCTTTGATAAAAGGAATTAAAATTGATTGTGAACAGCCAACTCTTTCAGGTTTTAAAGATTGGTTAGAAAACAAAAAGAAATGAAAAAAGGGATGAACTAATTTTATTTAACATATCCAATAATTTTGTTGAAATTACCATAACAGAACAAAGTAAACAGCAAAAAAATATATTTAAACTAATATGAAACTCGCAGCCTTAATAATACCATCTTTAATAATCATAATGGTAGTCCTAAATCTATTCGGGGCTAATATTCCAGATTGGATTGTATGGTCACCTGTTTGGGTTCCGTTAGTCTGTATATTTTTATTCTTTGGGGTATTTGTGGTGTTTTTATTCTTTGAATTGTTTTTTAATACAAAAAGATAATTATTATGGATGCAAAACTAATATTAAATGTGCTAATTGCTTTATTCTTATACAACCTAATTTTAAAGTCCATTGGTGCGTCAATACTAAAACAGCTTTTTAAAAGCGATGAATTTCAAAAACGAAAGAAAACATTCAAGGAAAGATTAAAAGAAAAACTTAACGAAGAATAATCCAAAAACCAAAAGGCCATGAAAAGAGGAACTGGAATCAAAAAAGAAATTACATTTGCAGACTTAGACCCAAATTCGGGTTATGCACAAGGCGAAGATGAAATGAATATATTTGTCATTATAGCCTTGCATTTAATAATGGCTGTTGTGTTTGGTATTGGATTCGGGGCTATAAAATTACTAATACTTATTGTTGAATTATTAAAATCCATCTAAGATGAACTATGAAAGAAATTATAAAGGATTCTTAATACTTATTGGAAGTTTGATTGCTGGCAATTTGCTAGTATTCGGAGTATTATATTTAATATTAATTATATTTAATCAGATACCATGAAAAAAGACCGAGAAGAATATATTCCTGAAGAAACAGATGCGCATTTATTTGTTGGTATAGGAATAGTTGTTGTGATTGCAGCTATATTTTATGTTTTAACCTTAGTATGCAAATGAAACTCTACTGGACAGGAACAGATAGCTTAATGCTGATCGACATAAGCAAGCGATCATTCAGAAAGAAAATAGTTTATTTATTCTTTAGGCTACTAATTAAACTGATTGACCCATTAATTCAAGAGCATTATTGCATATCTCAAAACATTGCAGATAACGTAAAAAAGTTTGGTACAAAAAAGAAAATCGTAATAGTTGATACTATTCTTTTGCACACAAAAAAGTATAAAAAAATACCTCACAATGGGTTTAATATTCTGTACTATTTACCAGACAATAAAATGGAGCAAAAGTTTTTGGAGTGGTTGTATGGATATGATATTTTACTGAGGACTGTAAGGTATTTTAAATACCGCAAAGACATTCACTTTTTGATTTGTGACGGAAGCCAAGATATGAAAGAATTGTACCCTATAACAGACTTCTACCTAAGACCAAACAGACACGATGGTTCGTGTAGAATAAGACAAGAATGCGAGATACAAGGTATTCCGTATTATTGGAGTGCGAGTAATCCTAATTTTGTAGATATAATTAAAAAAATAAATTATGAAAACAAACTATTATCATGTATGCAATAAAGATAAATGCGGAAAGTGTGAGCATTTAAGCTGTAGCTGTGAAAGGGTAATAAACAAAAGATATAGTCCAAAAGAATATTCTAACGAAATGACAGAGCTGTGTCCGAGTTGTTACCACACTATGTTTGTACATAAATTAACATCAACATCAACTAAATAAAAAACTATGAAAATGGACTTAAAAATGACCCCAGATTGGAATCCGAGAAGGGCTAAGAAAACTCTTGATTTTTTAATATCTTGTGAGTTGACTAAGGGGACAGTGCTTGATATAGGTGAACCAAATGATTTAGGGAAATATCTTGAAATGCACACGGGCTGTAAATTAATAAATACAGATTGTGACCTGGATTATAAAATTGAAGTTGATAGGAAATTCGATACTGTTTTCTGTTTTGAGGTTCTCGAACACCTAATGAATCCTAGACTGTTTTTAGATAATCTATATAAGGTAACCGAGAATCGCGCAGATATATTTCTAAGTTTCCCATCAAGACCGAAGTTTCTATGGAATAACGAGTCACATTTCCACGAATACGATAAACTGAGGTTTGGTATGCTACTGGAAGCAACCGGATTTGAGATAATCAAAAAGAAAAAAATTTATATACCTAACTTTAAGATTGGAATAAGGCCGACTATCAGGTTATTTATTCCAAAGACAGTAATATATTTACTTAAAAAAGTATGAACTACGAAAAAACGTATAAAGCATTTTTAATGATACTTTTGCCATTAATATTTGGAACTTTGGCATTTATAGGAATAGTGCATTTAATAATCTTAATTTTAAAATAAAGTTATGAAAAAACCTGAATGTAGCGATCTAGGAAAACTACGTGGTATTTTATACATAACATCTACGGATTATATACTTGATGAAGTGCAAGGTGAAGAACCAATATGTATATTTCTTTCAAATATGTATAACTGTGCAGTAAGAATGAAACGTAAATATGGTAAGTTTAAAAGATAAATACATTATCAAAAAAACGAATAAAATGGAAAACACAATTTATTACATTGTAGCAATAGCAGGAACTATTATTGTTGTGCTTGTAATTTTAAAACTAATATTCACTAAATCTAAATAAAATGAAAGCAAATGAAATTTTAAACTTAGTACTTCACCAAATATGTTCACTAACCCTTGTACTAGTACTACTTTTTATTACACACGACAAGGTTGTAGAATTGGGAATGGTTAAAATCTATGAAAACTACATATCAGAGCAAGACTCTATTATGAAGTCTGTCGGAAAAAATCCTTTATCGGTCAGAGGAACTCATAAAGAACTTTTAAGAGATTCTGTAGTAGCTCAGATGGATTCAACCACCCTTAAACTGTATATCTTAAAACCACAACTACAACCGGACTCCACAATGAAAGGTGCATTATATGAAATATATTGGGGAAAAGTGCCGAGACAAAAAGTTCCTTTTCTTGAAGAACTAATAAAGAAAAAATGATTATAGTAAATTCAAAAGGAAAAAAGGTTTACCAAGGTGAAAATAAAACCAAGGTTGCTGGGATTGTTGGGTATGATCGGAGGTCGATTAATAGGTGGGTAGAAAAAGGATTGCAAATAAAAAAATCCTATAATGGATTCATGCTTTATCTTAATGAAGATTTATATAAACCTAAAACTATAAAAAAATGAATATAGAATTTAAATTTGAAAATGGAATAGAAGTAAAAGATTTAGTAAGCGGTCTTGTTGGTATTGTAGATTGTTCTTCTATTTGGTTAAATGGGTGTAGGCGATATTCTGTACAGCCTAAAATGAAAAAAGGAGAAAACACAAAGCCAGAAAGTATATGGATAGACGAAGAAAGTCTTAAAAAGGTATCTGATGGAATTAACAAGATGACTAAACCAAGTAAGACAGGTGGGCCGTCTTTTAGTAGTGAAAACGCAAGGCGCAGATAAATAATATAAACCCATAATAAACCCAAGCCGTTAAGTAATCTTAACGGCTTTTTCTTTCTCCCAAAGTGGGACATTTTTTCCCATTTATGGACTAAGTGCCATTAATGTACTATTTTTGTTATTTAGGAACATTTATACAAATGGCACTTCAAAACTTTTTAGACCTTGTAGCATTAAAATTACTTTCCAGATCCAATAGTGCATTTAGGATTGGAACTAGTCTGTCTATGCAGAATCAGTGGTACAACGACAGACCAAGCTGGATAGCCCTTGCATCACCACAAGACCTCGAAAATGCTGCACGGCACAACCCGATTGTTAAGGCAGCTATCAATCTTTTAGCAACATCTTCAAGTAATGGTAAGAAACAAGCAATAGATATTAAAACAGGTGGCGTTATTCCCTGGACGGAAAACGATCCTGCAATAAAAAAAGCATATCAACTGCTCGTACAAAGAGCCAACCCCTTGCAATCAGCAAAAGAATTTGCTCATCAAGGGACTTTTTTTTTAAAGGTATTTGGTAATAGGTATGTTCGTATTTTAATGCCAATCGGAAGAGATAAAAAAGTAGATATATTAAATATCCAAGCGTTATATAACCTCCCAAGTCAATTTATTGATGTAAGGTCTACAGGAAAACTTTATGACCAATTTGAATTAAGCGGCGTGGTTGATAAATATGCTTTAACAAACTATAACCCAATAGTTGAATATCTACCGGAAGAAGTAATACATTTTAACGAAGTAAATATATCTAGTGACGTTCCGACTATAATGGGCGTGTCAAAACTAGAAGCCATAAAAATGCCAATAACAAACACTCAAAAGGCATTTGAGGCTATGAATACTATTCTGTCCTCAAGAGGAATGCAGGGTATTATATCTCCTAAAAATAGGGATGGAATGGGGATAAGTGTCCCTATGACTGATACCGAAAAAGAGGATGTTGATAAAACATTTAAAAAAGATTACGGCCTATTAAATAATCAGAATCCATTCCTGATAAGTCCAATTTCAATGGACTATATTAAGACTACAATGAACTCTCAGGAAATGGGTATTTATGAAGAATTTTCTAATAATGCAATTCTTATAGGTAATGAATTTGGTGTGCCACCTGAATTAATTAAAACTTATATACAAGGCGCTACTTATGAAAATCAAATCCAATCTGTAAAAAGATTATACCAAGACACAACTATTCCAATGGTCGAAGACGAAGATAGTTATTGGTCTTTTAGATTAGATACATTTAAGTATGGTTTTGAAATAAAAACTTCTTGGGATCATATTCCTGCTTTACAAGGGGCAATTAAAGATAATGCTATTGCTTTAGAAAAAAATGTTAAAGCTGCTATTGCTTCCTATGATGATAATTTAATAACATGGAATCAAACATTATTAATAATGAGACTACCTCCTGTTAAGGATGGCGACTTATTAAAGCATGAAAGGAAAATAGGTGATGGAGAAGGATAAAAAACAGAAGAAATTGACTAAAGAAGAAATAAAAAAGCTAAGAAAATTAAATACTGAAAAACAAAAGGTGGTTGATAATAAAGATGTTGTTTTAAAAAATTAATTGAAATGAAAAATAATAAAAAAATAAAGTCTGATTATATAAAACCTGATATTGTTAAGGTTAAGAAAATGACTTTTATGTTTGATGTTTATAAAAATATAGAGCAAGCATGTAGACAATGTAGTTCATGTCACGGCTGTCGTTAATAAAATTCATGTATTATGAAATATAAATGTATTGAGTTAAACAAGGAATTTTCTACAAAGAAGGAAATGTTTAAAGAGCTTAAGCAAGCTAAAGACCAGATTATTGCTATGAAAAAAGCACAAATATTTAAATCTTGTGAAAAAGGAATAAGTATCACTGCAAAACCGCTTGATTATCTTAAATTAAGCACTCAGACGAAAGATATTCCATTAGATGATAATTATTATTATATAGCTGTAAACTCTTCTAGAATACTTGATAGCCACCTGGATGTTCATTTAGATGGGAATTGGAATAAAACAGTAAAAGAGCAACAAGGTAAAAATTACTTAGTAGATACACACATACTTAGTATTGATACTACAATAGTACGAAAGGAATATGTTGAGATGCTTACTGCAACTATCCCATTCTCAATGATAGGTAAAAGTTATGATGGCGATACTTATGTATTAATTTATAAAGTAAGGAAAGATAAAATAATAAGTCCTAAAGCAAAAGAATGGCTTGATAGCGGAGATGCTATTGAGGCAAGTGTAAGGATGCAATATATGGATATTGTATTTGCTTTAAATAGTGATGATAAGGAAGATGTTTTATTCAAGAAAAATTTTGATGACATCTACCCTATAATAGCAAATAAAGATGATTTTGAAACTGAAATTACATATTTCTGGGGCATTAAACAAGCAAAAAACACAGCGGAGGCTAGTTTGTTGCCACTTGGGAGTAACCATGTAACTGGTCAAATACAAATCAATAGTAATAAAAGCGAGTCACCTAGCGGTACTCAAAAAGTTATAGAGCCGTCTTTAGCGGACACTCAAAAAGAATTTTATTTGAATTTATTAAAACAAAAATCTTAAAACAAAGAAGATGAAAAAAAATTGGATTAAAGACGGTAAGTTTATTGGGTTGACAGCCGAGGAAATAAAAGACCTAGACGTAGAACAGCTTGGTGAATATACCGCAGACAAAACAGAAGATCAGGTAAAAGCACTTATACTTGACTCTAAAAAAGGTTCGGTAGATAAAGACGAGCTTGAAAAGAGAATCAAAACTCTAAATGATGACATTGCAAAAATGTCTGACGACAAGATTAAGAAACTTAAGGATGAGGTTGATAAATTAGTTCTTGAACAAAAAGAATCTAAGGATGCCCAAATAGCTATGGGTGGTGAATTAAAAGCCCTTAAAGAGATTGGTATAGGGAATAAAATTGACAAGAATAAGCCTGTAACTTTCCGTAAGGCATTGGAAAATGCGTTTATGGATAAAAAAGATGTTCTTCTTAAAGAAAAAGATGATGACTATGGTAAGCGTCTTTCTTTAAAAGATTATTTTGATAATAACGAAGGAACTCCAACGCTAACATTGAAAGCGGTTGATATGCTTGAGAGTAATATCGTACAGGCGGAGGTTGCTAATATTCGATTAACGGATCTTGATCCTAATAGAGTTAGTATTCCTTTAGCTATTTACGAACACGCATTTGATTGGATCCCATCAAGGGGTATCACAAGACCATATATGTCTATATTGGTTGTTTATAGTTATAGTGATGGTGCTGGAACAAAAACCGAAGGTTCTGCTCCAAGCCAATCAAGTTTCTTACTTAAAACTGTACAGTTTCCATCATTTGTTATTGGAACTTACGGAACACTTTCTGATGAAACAATGGATGATTTACCAGAAGTATTGGATGAAATTGCACTTGTTTTCCCAAGCAAAATAAAAGATAATGTCGATGGACAGCTTTTGGGAACTTCCGGTGATGACTCTTCTGCTCTTGGTGGGCTATTCTCAAACTCTGTTTCTCCTGTAAAACATACTGATTTCGATACGTCAACTTATGAAAATACAGTTAAGGCAGGTGGTAATATGGTTGACCTTATTGGTACAATGGTATTACAAGTTGAAACTGCAAAATACCGACCAAATGTCGTTATTATGAACCCTGCCGATGTTAAGAAATTAACTGAGCAAAGGGATGCTAATGATAATTCAATTTTAGATCGTAGAGTTAAGTATGATGCAATTGGTAGAGCAACATTTGTTTCTGGTCTTAGAATTATGGTTTCTACTGAAATCACCGCTGACACAATGGCTGTTCTTGATTTAAATCAACTTCAAATAGGTAATCGTAGAGATATGACAATGAAAATTGGATATAACGGAACTGACCTTACTGAAGGACAACAAACTGTTGTTATTAATGTAAGAGTAGCATTCTCTGTTAGAGATGCCGTTGCTGTTTGTTATTCAGATAGTATTGCTGCTGATATTGTAATTATTGTTCAAGCAGGTTCATAATGAGATATTTCTTATTGATTGCAATACTCCTGTTCGGAGTGACAGGATTTGCACAGAACAAAACGGCAAATATATCAAAAGGTAATACACTTGCCGATTTGTCTTTTACTGCTGCTGATACTATTAATACGGGTGAAACTTATTATGTAGAAATTACAAACTTCCAAGACTTTCCTTCTATGCAAGACGTTTATCTTGCTGGAGATGCTGTCACTGGAAGTGGTGATGTTGTTATTACTGTTTATGGTAAAAAGTTTACAGCTAGTAGTTATTCGAGTGTTGGTACAACAACTTGGAATAGCACATTGGCACTTGATGAAACAATTAATGTTACAACTGCTAACAGATATAGGTATTATAAAGTAGAATTTGTATCTGATGGGACAAGTAAACAGGTATTACTTACTGATGTTATATTTAAGGGATGGTTTACTGGTGGAGAGTTTTCTACTACTTCATTAAATTTAAGTGGAACTTTAATAGTAGCTGGTGAATCTACATTTAACGATCATGTTAATTTAGGTGCTGGTGCTGATTTAATAGGTTCTGCTACTTCTGATATTGCTTTAAACACAACTGCTTTTACGGCAGAAGGTGCAACGGGGGACGTTGGAGTTGGTAATGATTTAACTGTTACCAATGATATCATACTTCTTAATGGTGCAGTTTTAGGAATCGCAGGGAATGAAGTAATTACTTTTAATGCTGCTGGCTCGATTAATTTTACTGGTGCTACCGTTAATATTGACGGCGCATTTACTGCAAGTACTGTTGGTTCTGATGGAGCAGTTACTGCGACTTCAGGAATGGATTTAGGTACAAGTCAGGCTCTTGTAGGAACTACTGCTATGACAATAGGTAGCGGAGCGCAAACTATTGCAATAAGTTCATCTGATTGGGCTATTGATGCGACAGGTATTATGACAAATATTGGAACGATTAGTTCTGGTAAAGTAAGTTCATCTGGAGGTGTAGATTTAGGAACCTCACAGGCATTGACCGGAACAACAGCAATTACAATCGGAAGTGGTGGTGTTACAACTGCTATAACTTCAAGTGATTGGGCTGTTGATGCTACTGGAGTAATGACTGGTATGGGCGATATTACATCTAACGGATTAATTACATCAGATAAGTTACGATTTGAACACGCAGTAAGTACTGATGTGTCGGCATTACCTGCATACTTTTCATTAACACTAAGCGGTCTATTTGGAGACGGTGGAGTTGGATATGGAATGACAGTATATTCTAAACTATTAGGTGCTGATCTTGCGGCTACCGATGCTTATGAGTCAGCCATTACCGGCTTGTATGGTATAACTGGAACAAACGCAAGTGTATATCCTAAAACTGCCGTATTAGGCTGGATTATGGATAACACTACCACTGCTGATGCTGCATTTATAGCATTAATTGACGGTGACACGCAAGTCACTCAGGCTGGGGCTGCTTATGCCGTAAGGTATTTAAACAGTACGCCTACAAGTGAGTTTGGATATGGGTTGGACTTATTTAGTGCGGCCATTGGTGGTTACAATGCAGTTACATATGCTAATGCGGATATCCGGTTAGTAAATGAGGAAACTATTGATAACACAACTGATGGAGTAATTGATATGGGTGCAGCTTTTGTTCGTTCAGCAACTTATAATTTTGCTGATGCAACGGCTGTAGCTGGAACTAAAAATGCAATCACTATTGATTTTGTCCCAAATCTACCAACTTTAGTAACTGGATGTATGATAACTTATGTATCAGAATTTCTAAATGATGCTGCTACTACACTGACTATTGATGGTGGTGATACTAAAAATATATATGACGGAGTAGATGTTGGTGCTTTAAGTGGAGGTGAAATTGTAGATAATACAGTGGTTATAGTAGTTTACGATGGAACTCAATGGATATTAGTTTCAAGAAGCGGAGTATAATATGAGATATTTATTCATATTGGCATTATTGCTTGTGATAACAAGCACAGCCGCAGCACAGACAGCGACAATTCCTGTCGCTAGTAAATTCACGTACTATAATCTTACTACTGATTATACTTTAACGAACACAACTACAAGTTGGTTTAAGTGGCAGGCAGCAAAAGATTATCGTAGCACTCAGGATTTTGAGACTCATATAGACCATCTTGCAGGTACACATAGTAATGTAGCTGTAAGTTTATGGGGTCGTAAGTTTTCTGCGGATTCATGGACTCAAATTGGTTCAACTGTAAATTGGAAAAAAACAACTTCAGATACTACTATTATAATTAGTAACACAGTTACAAATAGGTATCGAGAGTTTAAATCTAATTTTGTTGGCACTGGCACTGGAACTGAAACGATAGCGTCACAGGCACTTAAAATTTGGAAGTAATGATGGATTTAAACAACACACGAAGACGAAGAAAAGCTGTTGAGCTTATTTGCGAGAAACTTGAAATTGATGATAAAGAATTGAATGATTTCATTTCTGGAGTTAATGTAAAGGTAAGCAAGGAAGCAGTCGGCAGAAAATCTGAATCTATAAAAGCGAAAACCAAAGAAGCAGATGCTATAAAAGCAAAGGCTGAAAAAGATGAAAAAGCAAATTTCGGGAAGAAAATGGCTGCTGCTAAGAAAGCTAAAAAAGAAAAATTAGAAGCTAAAAGATTAGGGCTTGAAAAAAATAAATAATGAATTTAATTGGTGAAACATATTTTGTAAATGATATTGCTATACCAGATTCGAATAACTCGAATCTGGCTAGTGATATTACAAGGTATGAACGTGAAATATTGGATAGGTTATTAGGATATGAATTGCGTTTGTTGGTTGATGCCTATGACGTAGATGAGTCCGATGAACGTATTGTTGACTTGGTTGATGGGAAAACATATACTGTTGAGTATAATGGCAGAGATCAAACAATAAGGTGGGAGGGGCTGAGAAAGGCTGCTACACTAACTAGTTTGATTGCTTACTATGTTTATTTTAAATGGCAACAAAATAATGCCACAAAAACAACCAATTTAGGAGATGTTTCGGAATTGTCTGAAAATGCAATCCGCGCAAGTGCGGCACAAACAATGGGTGCTGCATGGCATAATCTAAGAGAACTGTACGGTTATTCCGCACAAAACATCTTAGTGCCATCTGCCTATAACTTTTTATATGAACACAGGGATGATTATGAAGATTGGGTTTTTGATAAACTTAAAAGCGTTAATATGTTTGGAATATGAAAGTAGTTGATATATTTAGTGATATTGTTGTTAGTATGCGTTCCGTAAATGGAACCATAGATAACATTGCCGAGTCTGGTGGCATAAGTACGGTTACAAGTGTAAACACGCTTGTTGAACGTGAGCTTGTCACTATCGGCTATGTTCAATATCCTATATTAACTGTTTCCGCTTCTGAATTTACCATTAAAGCTACTGGTTTAACAGCTACTACATGGAGTGCGAGAGATCCTTATTATGAGATTGGACACCCCTTAGAAGTCTCAAATCTATTGCTTGAAAAGAATAAAAATGACAAACTTAAATACCAAAAGTACCCATTAATTGTTTTGTTTACAGATGTAAAAATTAAGTCTGGAGAAAAAAACGTAGTCGGTATTTTAGAGAATCTTAATATTTCTATTTTAGGGTTGTCACAAGCAAATTATTCTTCTAGGCAACGGTATGAGTCAAACATAAAAACAGTTCTTTATCCTTTATACAACACGTTAATCAATAAAATTAAAAGCTCAAAATATTTCATTGGAACTAATCCTAATTTAAAGCATGACTTAATAGAGCGTCCTTTTTGGGGCAGTAGTTCTAAATACGGAAACGTAAAGAATATGTTTACAGATCCATTGGATGCTTTAGAAATGTCAAATATTACAATGAAATTAACTAGTAGAAACATAAATTGTTAAATTAAAAAAATAAAAGATTATGATATTACTAACTTGTTTTACAGCCGGAAACACCGGTCAACAATATTGTACTCCGGAGTCGATTTTAGGTGATCCTATCGGTATGATATTAGCATTAGATGGCTCAAATAATGAGTTCACTGCTGCGAACTTCTTGCTTGAAACCACATACGAAACTGGTATCAATGCGAGAAGGTTATTTCCTATTATGTTCTTAAAAGGCTTCACTGACAACTCTGAAGAAACTGTATATTTTGATTATCCTAGCGGAGATAGAAAACTTGTCCGTCAAGGAAAATACAGATTCCAATTTGATTATAACGTCAATGAGTGCGTTAAAAAAGAACTATTCGATTTTCAGGGATATAGTCAAAAGATATTCTTGCTTTATAATGACAACATTATCAGAGGTCGTACTACTGACTCTGGTGTAACCATTAAAGGTATGCGCGTTAAGCAGATCAATGTTATTAAAGAAAAGCAGGGTAACTTTGGTGAGCCTGCAATGATGTTGTTAGAAGTTGATTTTGCTGACTATAAAGACTTGAACCAATACGATTATGCGATGGAAATGGCATGGGAAGTTTCTGAGCTTGATGGATTAACCGAGGTTACTCTTGCAGAAAGCGGAACTCCTACAATAATATCATTGGTAGTTTCAGTAAATGCTGTCTGTAACGGAGAATCTAAGCCTATTACTGGACTTGTATTTGCTGACTTTAACATTACCGGAGCTGGTACTCTTGGAGTTGAAGGTGGATTTGCTGATAATGGTGATGGAACATATACGTTTGTTACCGTTGGTTTAATCAATGGTGACATTGTTAATTTAGATGCTCCTTCTGTTATTGCAGACCCAGATTTATTTATTATTTCTGGCGGTGCTTTAACTATTGCTGGAATCGCATAATGATTCAGGAGTTTGGTGAACGGGTAAGGTCTTTAGACATAAACAATATTGTTGATGAAGCAATCAATGAAACTAAAGAATTTCTACTGCACCTTATCCGTTCACAACTCTTAACAGGTGAAAGAAAAGATGGTAGTCCGATAGGCATATACTCACCAAATAGTGATGAATATGTGCAGGAAAAGTTCCAGCTAGGATTGTTTTTAGGAAATAGTTTTCCTAAGTATGATTTGTTTTTCGAAGGAACCCTACATAGGTCTATAATCATAGCAGTTAATTCGTCTGACATAGAAATAATTATAACAGACCCAAAGATTGATAAGGTAGAAAAGCTGACTGGTGACTTAAGTAATGCACTAGAATTAAATGAGAAATTTATGGATTTGTATAGAGAGAATCTTTTACCAATAATTCAAAATAAAATACATGGTAGTCTTGGAATATAAATATATAATGTACATAACTGAACTTCGAAAAAGGAACTTATTTATTTGGATGTTCCGTAAACGCTATAAAAGAAAACTAAAAGAGCGCCTAGAATTATTAAAAAAACAATACGCTGACGGATTAATTGTAAAATCAGCATTTGAGATTTGGGAAAATATGATTTTAAAAACAATATAAAAATTAAAGATATGGCTTGTTTTCAAGGGAAAAAATACAAACAAAGAAATGTAGGTTTTAAGGGTGACCCCGATAGTAATATGCCAAGTAGCATAGACTACATCACACATATTGCTAAGGGATTTGCTAATTTAAACCAGAAAAATTATGTTATTTATGAAAGAAGGCTTATTACGGCTGGTACGTTCTACGATTTCAAACCCCAGTACTCTTTGGAGAAAGGAGAAAAATACACTAGGCTTATACGATTCACTAAACAACCTTCCAGTGAAGATATTCTTCGAGATTCTAGGAAAAAGGGATCTGAATCTGTTAAATCCGAAAAGAAAAAGGGTAAAAAGGCAAAGGCTACAAAGTCTGTGGGAGAAGCTAAGAGAGGACTATTATAAAAGTAGTAATCCCGAACAGTATAAAGCAGATTTAAAAAAGGCTATAAGAGTTGAGAAACTAAAGATTGAGATTGCTTGCTGTACGGCTGCTGTTTATTATTTTGAATTAACACTTGAAATTTTACCGGAATTTAAAGAGTTTGGTTATATAGTTGAAAACGCAAAGGATGTAGCAAAGGTTAAACAAAAGATGCTTGTTAGAAAAACAAGGCTTACAATGTTAACCGACACAAGGAAGAAAAACGATAAACAAGAGGCTATTGATTTTTGGGATATGGTTTCTGATGTTCAGTCAGCCATGAACCAATTAGGGATTTTAAGTGGGGAGATAGATATTGATAAAACAATGACCGCAAAATGGATTAGTTATATAAAGAGAATAAAAAAAGAAAATGGCAAGCGCAGGGAAAATAACAAAAAGTAGTGTTGTTGAAAGCAAAGAAATTGTTAAGGCTTTAGATGAAATTACTATTGCTATTAGAGGTTCTGTGACTGCTTTAGCTGAATTAAAAACTGCTGCTGATGGAATTAAAAACTTTGAAAAGCTAACTACTGTTTCTGCTGCTTCATCTAAAGAAATAACCAACCTTAATACTCAAATAAAAACCCTACAAACACAAATTAAGAAACTTGAACAAGATATTACAAAACTTAATACTACAAAGAAAAAGGAATCTAAAGCAACCAAAGAACAAACAAGATTAGAAAAAGCTAATGCTACTGCAAAAGCGAAACACAAGGCAAGAACAAGTGAGCTTAATAAAGAAACTCAAAAATTAAATGCTCAGACAAATGCTTATAATGCTTCTTTAAGAAGACAAGCAACTGGTGGTAAGGGACTTTTAAAAAGTCTTAAAAGCCTAACTATGTCACTTAGGAATTTAGCCATTGCATATCTTGGATTCCAAACCTTAATGCGTGGGTTTAAAGATATATTCCAAGTAACAAAAATACTCGATTCAATCACTTTTGCACAAGAAAAAGTAATCAAGTCTCAGGTAGAATTTGCTCAAACCCAAAAATGGCTTTCACGAATAATCAGTGACTATGGGTTAGATTTAGTAACCGTAACTAACCGTTATACAAAATTTAGGGCTGCAACTATTTCAAGTAATTTGTCAGCAATACAAACACAAAAGATATTTGGCAGTATGTCAAAGGCTGCTGCTACTTTAGGATTAAATACAGAGGAGCTTCAGGGGGTTTATTTAGCCCTTGAACAAATGATCTCAAAAAACAAGGTCACAACCGAAGAATTACGTAGGCAGCTCGGAGAGCGTCTTCCAGGGGCGTTTGATATTATGGCTAAGTCTATGAAGGTTTCAACTAACGAACTTAACAAGATGTTACGTGCCGGTAAAGTTATGTCAGAAGAGGTCTTGCCTAACTTTGCTATTGCAGTAGAAAAGGCTTATGGTATCGAATCTGTTAAATTTGTAGATACGCTCATTGCAGCACAAAACAGATTAAGAACTGCATGGATTGGACTAATTAGGATATTTGATGCCGCTGAGTCAATTAAGGGGTTTTTAAACACGATTGCAGGTTTTATAGATTGGATTGGAAGAAATATAAAGACTGTCGGGCAATTAACAAAAGCTATATTTTTATTGTTAGGTGCTTTTGCATCTTGGAAAATAGCATCTATTTCTATGATTGTCTTAAAAAAATTAAAAGTAAAATGGACTGCCGCTGAAATTACCGTAACAAAGGCAAGTACTATTGTCGCAAGAAAGATAGCTTGCGATCCAAGAGCCAACAATATGGTTAGTCATAATATCATTCTTACCTACCGTTGTCTCAACCGTTGTCCCTATTGCTTTTCCTCCACAACATTACAAAATTCTAACAAAACAATTCTGAAGAAGGAGGCATTGCTTTACTACATTAGTTTGTTGAAGAAATCAAAAATACGCACAATACGGTTTTTGGGAGGAGAGCCTTTCCTGCATCCCAATATTGGGGAATTTATTGGGGTTATTCTCAATGATTCGTGGTTTGAGGGATTGACTATATTCACGACAGGGTTCATTACGCCTAACTTTCACAAATTACTTTGCAGCAAGAAAGTTAAGTTAATTGTTAATGTTAACCATCCAAGCGACTACAAAGGAAATAGGTACTCTGTTCTTAAAAGGCGTTTGCTTGAATTAGTTGATCTGTCCGTTAACATTATTCCCGGGTTCAATATTTACAAAGAAGAGTTTGATTATTATCCGCTTGTTGAGCTTGCCAAGGAGATTGGCGCAGAACGACTCAGGTGGACAATCGCTGTTCCGTCATCGAGTAAACAAACAGAATGCCTTGATTTAACAGGTAAGAAACGTACTGCGGCTCGTATATTACAATTTCTTAATGCGTGTGTTTCAGTTGATATTAAACCATCTCTGGATTGTCCTATCGAACCCTGTGTTTTTACGCGAGAACAGATCGGACGATTTGCTCAACTTTGTCCCAAATCAGTTTCAAAGCTTGGCAAATGTCGTCCTGTTTTGGATCTTGGTCCAGATTACAAAGCACAACGTTGCTTCGCAGCACATGACTTACTGGTGCAGGATGTGCGAGATTATGACTCACTAGAGTCCTTGAATTCTTTTTATAACAATGCTCTTGAGCGTTACCGGCCCTATTCTGTCAATGAAGAATGTCGCCAATGTGATTACATGAAAACCGGTAATTGCTTTGGGGGTTGTATTGCTGCAAACGCAGACAGATTAAAAACCACTTTGGCTGAGATATCGCGTGTTTCTGGAATGTTGAAACAATGCAAGGTATTGTGCAATGACAAACAATATGAACAGGTTATAAAGATGTTAACGCCTGTGTTGAAAATTGCACATGTGCCCGAAGCAATTGAAGAGTATGCAAATGTACTATTTCAGAGCGGAAAAGAAAAGGAATTTATGAACTTTATGAAACAATACCGTCAATATTTTTTGTTGTTGAAGACAAATCGGTCCGACATTTTTTTGGCTTCTTATTATCAAGCACAAGGGGATATTAAATCTGCATTTGGGTATTTGCGACGATGCCTTAGACGAGTAGCGCCCACAAAACGGCATATTTTAGAAGCCATGATTGCCAAATTAGAACGATCACTACGAATTTAGAAGTATATCTGAATCTGAGATAGGAAGAGCTCGATTGGCGACTGTTTTAACATAACAGCTCAACGCTTATTAAGTGAGTCAAGTCACGGACACAATGAAGATACAGTCTTGTTCGCCGTGTTACAAAAGAGACTAAAACGAAAGGAGCCTTTACATGCAATCATTTAAACTAATTGGGCTACGGACTTATTGCGAGGATGGGACAATCTATTCGTATGGGGATATACTGCAACCAGATAGAATATATGAAGACTATGCTGATGACAAAAATCGCGATGACAACAACCAAGAAAACCAATCGGATAAACAATAATGATATGTTAACGATGTGAATTTACAATTAATCGCAGTTGTTTATTTACTCAATGGAACGCAAAAATGATATCTAACCACAAATGTTTCATGTCTGGTA
>SDBT01007476.1_pt1 | contig 17970 bp, 12 predicted proteins | sample 2277101 | NCBI WGS metagenome assembly SDBT01 (sample SAMN10404973, study PRJNA504765) | marine sediment metagenome | isolation source: marine sediment core GS10_PC15, 103 cmbsf | place: Arctic Ocean: Southern Knipovich Ridge | collected 2010 | reverse complement strand
GCCACTATCAAGAAAAAGAAAACGTAAAGAGAGTGAAAGTTCAACGACTACTCCGGTTAGAAAAAAGAGAAAACTCGAACAGAGAATCTCTCCAGAATTCTTCTCACCACCCTCGCAAAAGATGGTAACTATGATCAAGAACCGCCCAGATGTTCTCACTCCTCAGGCAGAGAGACTCGTAGGCAAATTCCGGAACTTTTATCAAGAACCATCAAATAGAGAGTGCATCTTTGTGATGCCAAGAACAGACGATTTTCCACTCGAGATTCTAGGTAATATAAAGGGGTTAATGTTTATCTCTCCAGGAAAAAATAGAGCTGGAAGCGAGTCAGACATTCGCTGTGGTCCCTTCTATACAAAGACTGATACCTCCAAACACATGACATTTAAAATCGCAAAAGATCCTTCGGTGGACTACAAAGTTCAAAAAGTAATAACGGATCGGGTCTTTTCAGGAAATACTAAGAATGTAGACTGCTCCCTAGGAGTCTTTATGTTAGGAGATAGGCAGGTCTCTGTTCATAACTACTTTCCAAAGGATTTCTGGGAGCACGATTTCAATGCTAAGTCTCTCATTGAGAGTTTCATTCAAGTCCTTAAGCCTCTTGAGATACTCCATGAAAAGGGCAGTATTCACCGTGACATTAAACCCCTAAACCTCCTGATCGATTCTAATAAGAGTGTGATCACTGACTTTGGCTTCTGCTGTCAACCTTCTACCAAACCAAAGGGTATTGCTGGAACTCCCCTCTATTTGAACCCACGAAGCTTTGGAGATGCAATATCTTCGTTGCGTAACCAGAGAAAATTTCAGGGAATTCAACGTCCATGCGATGACCTCTATGCTATTGGCGTCTCAATTTTTCAACTGCTTGCAAAATCTCTTAATATTCATACAGAAACTGTTTTCGACTTTACATTCTCAGATAATCATAAACCTTTGGAGACTATTGATTTAGAACTTTATGGACAGCTCTTTCCTGACCAGCTCACCTACTTCTCTTCTAAGCACCTTGGAGGCTTGGAGGAAAAAAATGTCTATGAGCCACTATTTGAAAATGCAATGGAGATTGCTCCACACAGAGATTTAATCAAACCCCTTCTCATCCTCTCTAGGGAGCTTATCGACTCATCTGACGAAAAGCGAGACACTGCCTCCCAGTTTAGGCAAAAACTTGAAGGCCTCCTCTCTAATAGAGGGCAGGAGCCCAAGAATAATGTGAGTAAAACTCTATTTGACGATTTGACTCTCTGATTGACAATCCCCCAATATTCTTTTATTAAAAAAGTAATATTGGTGGCCAGATGTTCAAGCGCTTTTTAATTTTTAGTTTCTCTCTCATTCTATGCTTCGCCCTCCCATTAGAAGCAGCGGTAACTAATGCAACAGCTCTTGAAGCTGAGATCATTATAGCTAATGCTGGAACAGTCACCTCTATTGAGTTCGCTAACCCTATTAGCTACGCTCAAACATTCCAACCTTTGAACGCAAGCAACGTCCTCGGAATTGTTAATAGAACATTCACCATCGACGGTAAGGGCTTTACCCTAACGCAAACAGGAGCTTTTCGAGGCCTCTTTGCCAGGGAAAGTAGCGGCACACTCACCATAAAAAACCTCACCATCTCAGGAGCAACAGCGCAAGGAGGAGATGGTGGCGACTTCCGAGGAGGGGGCGCTCTAGGCGCTGGGGGAGGACTCTTTCTAAACTCAGGAAGTACAGTCACCATAGATAATGTAGTCTTCCAAAGCTGCCAAGCCGTGGGTGGAAATGGTAGCACCCTCAATATCACTGATGCGGGAGGCGGCGGCGGCGGATTCGGTAGCTCCGGCGGCTTCATAACCGCTGTCGGCATCTTCGGTGGGGCTGGAGGTGGTGGATTAAGTGGCGAAGGCGGTAACGGTAAAGTCGGTGGCGGCGGCGGCGGCGGCTTTGGCGGCGCAGGAGGCATCGGCGGCAATGTCCCCTCAGGTACTGGTGGTGGCGGCGGCGGCGGTGGCGGCGGTGGAAAGAGCGGCGGAGACGGCTTCACAGGGAGTGGCGGCGGTGGCGGTGGCGGTGCAGGCGATGGAAGCGATGGCGCTAACGCAACCTCTACTGTAGGGGGCGCCGGCGGCACTGGCATCACGGGAGCTATCGGTGGCAGCGGCGGCACCAGCAGAGGTGGCGGCGGTAGCGGAGGGGTTGGAAGCGCCCCGGCAGGCAACGGTAGTGCTGGTATCTCAGGAGGATCAAGAGCTGGAGGAACTCTCCCCGGTGGCGGCGGCGGCGGCGGCACTAACGGTGCCGGCAGTGGCGGCATAGGCGGCAAGGGCGGGAGCGGTTTTGGTGGAGGCGGTGGCGGCAGTGGTACCACAACAGGCGGCAACGGTGGTGGGGGCGACTTCGGTGGGGGAGGCGGCGGCGGCGGCACAGGAGGAACCGGCGGCGGTGGCAACGGCGGCGATGGCGACTTCGGCGGCGGCGGCGGCGGTGGCGGTGAAGGGGCTAGTGACGGCAATGGCGGCAAGGGTGGCTTTGGCGGCGGCGGTGGTGGTGGTAGCACTGGCGGCTTTGGCGGCGACGGCGGATTTGGTGGCGGCGGCGGTGGCGCCCCTGGTGTAGGATTTGGTGGCAGTGGCGGCTTCGGTGGAGGAGATGCCACTACCACAGCTGGCGGCGGTGGTGGTATGGGAGGTGCGCTCTTCGTCCAAGCCAACCTCGATGGCACAGGGGGTACCACACTAAACATTGAGAGGGCGATCTCTTTTTCTGGAAACTCCACAACTGTCGGAAGCGGAGTAGGCACTCCACTCGCTCTCGGTAACGATATTTTCTTGATGTCTGGCGGTCAGATAAATGTGAAAAATCTCACGTCGAATTCTACTGTGCCAAACCCTATTGAGAGCAATGTTCTTGATGGGGGCGGGGGTAAAGACCTAGGTGGTCTCACACTTGTCTCGGGAAATAGCGCGATCTTCACCCTCAATGGAACAAACACTTACTCGGGAACAACGAATGTCAACTCCGGTACTCTTCTAGTCAATGGAGCGCTGGTCACGCCTGTGATAGTAGGTGGAGGGAGCTTTGGAGGAAATGCAACGCTTATCCCTGGGGTTGTACCAAGCTCTGGACTCTTAACTGTCAATAGCGGAAGTGTCGCTCCAGGTAGTGAGGGCACTTTTGGAACGGTCACTGTGGAAAACCTCACTATTACAGGAGGAGGAGCCTACAACGCTAAAGTAGATAGTGCGGGCGCTGCTGACTTGATCGATGTCGAACTTACAGCCACTCTTGCAGGAACTCTTAATGTAGAAGGTGCTGACGGTCTCTACCAAAAAGGGCAGACGATTACAATTCTCACAGCAGGGAATGCTATCGTCACGACGTTTGACGTAGAAAATGTCCCATTTACACTCTTCGGCTTGCCCATCTTTGATGTGCTTTACAACTCCGTAGAACTATTAGTGATTAACTCTGGCAGACTTGGCCAGAGGGTCAAGCCAGGCAACCCAGAGCACGTCTTCGAATATATGAGCTCTATCCCTCCTCCGCGCCTGGAATCTGTAAAGAGAGTGTTAGAGCTACTCCCCACTAAAGAGCTCAACAGAGCGCTCAACTTGCTCCATCCAGCAGGATTTGGCTCCCTCGAGTGGATCAACATGACGAATAACTCTCAAGTCATCTCTATCTTTTCAGGCCATCTCTTTGAGCTCTCCTGTTCACCCAGAGGCTGCTGCTCAAAAAACAAAAGTGACCCTAAAAACAATCTATGGGTGCACCCATTTGGACTCTGGAATAGGCAGCATAAGTTGGGACAGCTTCGAGGAGTGACCTCCGATAGCGGTGGCATAGTCGCGGGCTTTGACCGATGCTTCCGTCGCCTCCATGTGGGAGGAGGCGCTGGCTACACACATACGACTTTCCGTTGGAAAGGATCTGCTGGAAGTGGAGATGTAAAGCAGGCGTATGGGGGGCTCTATGGGAGCTTCAAAGATTTTACTTGTGGCTGCTATAATTTCATTATCGACCTCTCTACCATGGCCGGAAGGAACTCTTATGACGTAGAGCGTACTATTTTTTTCCAAGCTTCTCTTCCAGGAAAAATAGTGGATGAGGTGGCGAAGAGCCACTATCACGGCTTTCAATGGAGCTCTCATCTAGGATTCACCGGAGACCTACTTCCTATGAATATTCCACTGCAATTTATTGGAAATATCGATCACTTCTACCTCCGTCAACCACACTTCCACGAACAGGGCGCCGATGGCCTCAATCTGGATGTGAGAGCAAAGACCTCCAACATGCTCCGCACAGAGATAGCACTCAATATCACCGATACCTTTAACTTTACTGGCGGGTGCTGGGCCCCCTACCTGCGTCTGAGCTACCTAGCAAAGACCCCCTTAAGTAGTAGCTCCTACCGCTCAAGTTTCCGGGGACAGAACGGGACCTTTTCAGTGAACACGACCAGAAAAGGGGTGAATCAATTCGCGCCAGCTCTTGGAGTAAAAGTGACGAGCGATAGCGGATTCTCACTCCTCTTCGATGGACGCGCCGAGCTAAATGGAAAGGTTAAAACCTATTTCGCAGACTTCCGGCTGGACTGCACCTTCTAGAGCCCCTTTTTCAGATGCAGAATATTTGTCTCATGAACGCGCGTATATTCAACGCTATCCATCAGCTCCTTCATGAAGACGATTCCTAGCCCCCCCTCCTCTCGCTCTTCAAGAGTCGCTAGGGGGTCGACCTCTCTTACCTTTGTCAGAGGGTTAAAGGGGAGCCCTCTATCTTGAATCGTCAGCTCGATCGACTCTCCAGGGTTGAGAAGGTAGCCGATCTCAACCATCCCGCTCTCTCCCTGATAGGCGTAGGAGATGATATTAACAAAGACCTCTTCTAAAGCGATCTCTACTCTCCGTATCTCGCTCTCCGAGAGCCCCGACCTCTCCAACTGACTGCGAACCCACTCTAACATGGGATAGAGCGAGCTGAGCTCTGCGCAAAATGTGACGGTACTCTCTTTTTTCATGGCTCGACTTCTGAGTTATAGGCTAGGTTTGAGATGCCTTCGACAATTTTAACGGCTAGCTTCTCATGAATGGGAGAGCGAGAGGCAGCGTGTGCCCCCCGAACTGAGTCGAGCTGTCCCAGCGAGAAGAAGAGGAGCGACTCACGCGTTCCCGCTGAATTGATAAAGGAGGTATCCTGAAGCGAATCGGAATCGACGAAGTCGTAGTCGCTACTTGCTGAAACATCAAAGGGGCCGTAGAGAACTTTTTGCGTTGCGCCGTTGATGAGGGAGATGCGGACTGTGATCTCTCGCCTTCCCTCGTTAGGGACCAGGCGGTTGATGCGCACACCAGAGACGGGGTGTCGATCGTAGCGATAGCCGATGTGGCGAGAACTGTCGCTGATGACACTCCCCTCTAAAAGAAGTGCGCCGCCGCTCCCCACATAGTTGAACTCTCCATAGGTGCTCAATCCTTTGATCACCGCATCTGTAAGGGTGCCATCGTCATCTCCAGAGAAGTAGGAGACAGATAGAGTCGGAAAGTGCAACGCCACTTCACTCTCATCAACACGGTAGCCGCATCCAGTGAGGAGCAGACTACTCAGTGCTGCCAGCAAGAGTAACGTCTTGATCTTGACCATTTCTTGAATAGATATCGGGAACATCGAGTCTTTCGAGCCGTTTTTGAGATTTAATTGCCACTTTTGTCTCTGGATATTTCTTTACAATCGTGGCGTAGTAGATCGCAGCGGCCTTCTCCTTTTTGGTTCTCTCATAAAATTCAGCGATTTCAAGAAGATCTTCAGCCAGCCTCTCTTTCATATCCAAAAGGAGCTTCTCTGCATCGGCAAGGCGGCTCTCTCCTGGAAAGTGGTAGCGGAACTTACGTAGGTTGATCTCGGCGAGGTCGAGACGGTCGGAATCTGGAAACTCCTTCTCGCACTGGGTCAGATAGACGTTGGCGATACCGAGATAGCCCTCGGGAGAGAGCGGGTGCTTTGGAAAGCGGCGAATAAGTATGCGAAACGCCTCCACACTCGTCTTATACTCTTCCATGCGCAAGAGGAGCTTACCCTTTCTATAGAGAGATTGTGCTGCGAGATCGTTGCGAGGCATCGTAGTGATCACCTCGTCATAGATCGCAATCGCCTCATCATAAGCGGGAAGCCACTTTGGCATCCGTCGCCAACCAAAGAGGTGATTGCGCGCACCCTCTTCAAAGGCAAGAGCAATTTCGAACTTGAAGCGGATCGTCTGTTCAAAGAACTTTGCTGTGAGCTCCTCCTTTAAATAGTCTGAGAAGGCTTGATTCGAATATTCAAACTCTCCCAACTTGTAATAGGCGACACCCAAATAGTAGAGCCCTTCACGAGCAAAGGGACTCTCTGGAAAGTCAGCAATTAGATCTTGGCATTTGAACGCTAGCTTCTTCCAATTTTCATTCTGATAGTGGTCGATCATCGCGCTATAGTGATGGTGGACCGTAATCTGACTCCGTATCATCGGATCGAGTGGATTAGCCACGACCGATCCAAAGAGCATAACAAAAAGAAGTGCAAAAATATTTTTTCTCATATGACCTATTATCCCAGCTCCCCCTATTTTTGGCCAGTAGCTTTCCGAACTATTAGAGGGAGAAGGCCTTGATGAAGGGGAGGGCGCTCAGCTTCTTCTCTAGCTCATCACTCCATCCGATGCCCCACTTTGACTCCACTTCAAGGGTGCCAACGCTGCTCTCTGCGCTCTGGAAGGCGATCTTTATCGCAACGCCCCCTGGGAACGTGTGGAAGAGTTTTTTTAGTTTCAGGATTTCGGAGAGCTTGATCTGATCTGCATCGAGGGTCAGATGCAGCTGACGTTCATCCTTCGGTTCTATCTTATTTTCAACCAACTTCTTTCTCCATCTTTTTGATTCATTCTTCGATAACTGCTCGATTTGGTCGAAGGATCGCTTAGCTCTCTTCTCATCAAGGGTTGTGAGATCTTCTAGTGCTCGGCAGCGCAGCTTTAGGTTATCGCCATCTTGCTCCACTTGAAGGATAGCATAGAGGAGTTGATTTTCAATCAGAAGTGGGCTCTTCTCTTCGTAGAGGTTGGCCCAGATGGGGAGCTCATAGCGCTCCATTCCATCGCTGATCTCTAAAATTGCAAATTTCTTCTGCGACTTTGCAGAGATTTTCACCTTCACACTTTCAACGATAAAGGCAGCTTTAACCACGCCTCCCGACTTAAATTCATGAAAGGGCTGACACTCTAGCTTGGCGATCAGCTCTCTATGTTCGTCCATAGGATGGCCCGACAAGTAGAAGCCTAAGAGCTCTTTCTCTCTGGCAAGCTTCTCTCTCTTTGTTAACTCCTCTCTAGCGGCTGGTGGCTGTCGATAGGCGTTCTCATCATCCATGGTGGAGAACATATCGAGAACACCCAGATTCTGCTCTTTCTGTAGGCGCGAGGCCTGCTCAAACATCGGCTCGACGCTATCTAGCAGCTGCTGGTGCGACCAGTCGGTAAAATTAAAACAGCCCGCACCGATCAAATTCTCAGCGATCTTCTTTCCCACTTTACCTGTATCGATACGCTTGAAAAAGTCGTAGAGTGATTGATAGGAACCGTTTTTCTCCCGCTCAACTAAAATTGTCTCCACAACGCCGCGCCCCACCCCTTTAATACCGGACATGGCAAAGCGAATTCCTGAAGGAGCCCCTACAAACTCTACTCCCGATTCGTTGATATCTGGAGGGAGAATCTCTATCTCCATCGCACTGCTCTCTCGGATGTGCTTCGACACTTTTGAGAGGTCGTCGATATCGCAGGTCATCAAGGCGGAGAGCCACTCTTTAGGATAGTTGGCTTTGAGATAGGCGGTGACATAAGTCAGGTAGCCATAAGCAGCCGCATGGGATTTATTAAACCCGTACGAGGCAAATCTCTCGATCTTGTCAAAAATCTCCATCGACCTCTTCTCATCGACCCCATTCTCTGTCGATCCAGCCCGGAACTTCTCTCTCTGCTTCGCCATCACTTTCTTATCTTTCTTGCCCATAGCACGCCGGAGGACATCACCTTCTCCAAGAGAGTAGCCGGCGAGACGGGAGGCAATTTGTATCACTTGCTCCTGATAGACCATAATCCCATAGGTCTCGCGAATGATATCTTCTATTAGGGGGTGGTCTACCTCGATTTTTTCACGCCCATGTTTTCGTGCGATAAAGGAGGGGATCATCTCCATCGGGCCGGGGCGGTAGAGAGCTCCCACCACCATGATCTCTTCGAATCTATCGATATGGAGGTGCATTGCTAGGTCTTGCATTCCTGAAGATTCCATTTGGAATACCCCTTGAGTCTTCCCCTGATTGAGAAGGTTGAACGTGGCTTGGTTGTCGAGCGGCAAGTTCACCCAATCAATCTGAACGTCTTTGATGGCATCGACTGTTTTCTTAATGCAAGTGAGTGTTTTGAGACCTAAAAAGTCGATCTTAAGCATTCCCACCGCTTCCACAGGCTTCATCGAGTATTGGGTGACGACCATTTCGGAATCTTTGGCATTGCAGACAGGAATATGGTTGGTGAGAGGCTCACCACAGATGATCAGCCCCGCTGCATGGATGCCTGTATTGCGAATCGAACCTTCCAACTTCTGTGCAAACTCTAAGATGCGCTGCGCATCTTCATCCCGCTCTCTCATCTTGCGAAGCTCTGGGTCGATTTCGAGAGCTCTCTTCAGCGTCATAGTGGGATCCTCGGGCACGAGCTTTGCAATCTCATTCACTTTGGAGAGAGGAACGCTAAGAACCCGCCCTACATCTTTGATCGCCATCTTAGCTTTCATCGTACCGAAAGTGATGATCTGCGCCACTCGATCTCTGCCATATTTCTTCAATGTGTAGTCGATCACCTCAGAGCGACGATCCATGCAGATGTCGACGTCGATATCGGGATAGGAGAGCCTTTCGGGGTTGATAAACCGCTCGAAGAAGAGGTTAAAGCGGAGCGGTTCGATATCAGTGATACCGATGAGATATAAGATGATGGAACCCGCTCCCGATCCACGTCCAGGACCAACGGGAATGCTCTCCCCCTTTGCCCATGCGATAAAATCGTAGACGATCAGCAGATAGTCGCACATCTGTTTTGAGATGATGATCTCAAGCTCAGTCTCCAACCGCGCCATCACCACTTCCATCGGCTCTCTATCGGGAAACTTCTCTTGAACTGTTGCGAGGCGCTCTTTGGTGTAGCGCTTTTCAATTCCCTCTATGCAGAGCTGCCGCAAGTAGGTGGCGACCTCATCCAACCGCTCCTTCTCATCGATCTCCTTGCCCTCTAAGTGGGGCGGCAAAAAGATGGGATAGAACTTCGTCTTAAAGTCGAGCTCTAATTCACACGCTTCAGCCACTCTCTCTGTCATCCCGATAGCCTCGGGAAAATCGATGAAGAGAGCACTCATCTCCTCAGGTGATTTGAAATAGAGTTCATGGGTCGGAATCACCTTCCGCTTCGGATTGAGAGAGCGCCCCCTAGGATTTCCAAAGGAGTCGCGCTCGATAATTTCACACGGCTCACCCGATTGCACATTCATCAAAATCTCGTGGGCCCTCCAATCCTCCCGATGGATGTAGTGTGTATCGTTCGTTGCAAGAGCAGCCACTCCTCGCTCTTTTGAGAGCGAGATCAGACGGGAGACCACCTTCTCCTGATTTTTTACGTAGTCTAAATAGCGTTGATAGAGCCACGACTCTCCATCGATCCCTTCGCTCTGGATCTGCTCATTACTCATAGAGTGGCGCTGCAATTCAAAGTAGAAGTTCTCGCCATAGACGCGGCGGCACCACGCAATCTCCTCGTCCATCTCCTCTTCGCGATCCTGTATAATAAACTGAGCGAGCCGACCTTGAATGGGACCGGAGAGGCAGATCAGCCCCTCCGCATGCGCCTCCAATATCTCTCTATCAACGCGGGGGGTGTAGTAGAACCCTTCTAAGAAACCGATCGATGAGATCTTACAGAGGTTGCGGTAGCCCACGCGATTTTTGGCGAGAAGGATCAGAGGGTAGCCAACGAAATGGCCTGAAACCCTACTCTTCTCATGGCGAGAGGTGGGGGCTACCATTACTTCACATCCGATAATCGGCTTAACACCGACCGCTCTGCACGCCTTATAGAAGTCGACAGTACCAAACATGTTGCACGAGTCGGTTAAGGCGAGAGCGGAGATGTTATGGAGGGAGGCTTGCTCAGCAAGATCTTGAAGGGAAGCGGTTGAATCTAAGATGGAGAATTGGGAGTGAACGTGAAGTGGAATCCAAGCCATCTCAACCTCCTAGGCTGACTGCTCGGCTGCCATTCTCGGCCGCGCTTGTTGTCCCCAGAGAGGAAGGAGGCATGCAACTGCAACCATCGAACAGACTGCGAGGAAGACGAAGAATCCTGTCCAGCCGTAATCTTGCGTAATCCTTCCGACAGGCCACCCAGCCACAGCGGCGCCTGAGTAGGCGAAGAGGCCAACGAAGCCTGTAGCAGTTCCAGCGGCCTCTTTATCGGCAAGTTCTGCAGCAGCCATGCCAATGAGCATCTGCGGACCGAAGATAACAAAGCCAAAGGAGAACATGACTATGGAGATAAGGAGGAGGCTACCAGAAGAGACAAACCAGAGTGCAAGGAGAGTCAGAATAATCCCTATGCTAAAGAGCACGTTGACAGGCCCCCGCTTTCCTTTGAATACCGTATCCGAAAGCCACCCGGCGGAGAGACTGCCGAAGATCCCTCCAATCTCGAACCAGAAGACGCACGATCCCGCCAACATGATCGTATACCCCTTCTCCTCCATTAAGTAGAGCTGGATCCAATCGTTGATCGCTGTGCGGATGATGTAGACGAAGAAGAAAGAGATCGCCAATATCCAGATCGCTTTATTCTTTAAGACATGCTCAACTAATATCTCCTTGGGCGATATATTTTTGACCTCTTCGCTCTCATTTTTACTCTTCTCATCGGGATAGTCGTTACGAAACTTCTCTACAGAGGGGAGCCCAACCCTGCGAGGACTATCGCGTAACCTGTTGATCAGAAAGAATCCGACGATGATCGCGAGCACTCCAGGAAAGAACATAGCGTAGCGCCAGCCAAAATATTGGATGACAATCGCACAGAGAATAGGGATGAGCGCACCGCCGATATTGTGTGAGGTATTCCACACACCCCACCAGCGCCCCCGCTCTGTTTTAGAGTACCAATAGGTGAGCAGCTTCGCGCACGGCGGAGAGCCCCACCCTTGAAAGAGACCATTAAGCCCCAAAAATAGAGCAAAGAGGGAGATCGTTGAGGAGAGACCAAAAAAGATATTAAAGACACCCGTCAAGATGAGGCCTAGCCCCATAAAGTAGCGGAGATTGGACTTATCCGAGATCACACCACTAAAAAACTTACTCAAACCGTAACTAACAGCAAGAAGAGTTCCTAAAATCCCCAGCTGACTCTTATCAAATCCCAGCTCCGAGATAAGGGCGGGCATCGCAAAGACGAAACTCTTTCTGGTAAAGTAGAAGAGTGCATATCCAATGTACATGCTGTAAAAGACTCGGATACGCCAATAGCGATAGCGTTTCTTGATCTCTTCTTCGTTAGTAATCTTTTCTGATGGGGGCTCTGGTTTCAGAACATCAAGGACACTCACAGTCTAGCCCTCACGTAATAAATTTTTCATATTCCATTGGAGTAATGGTACAAAATCTTCCCCTCGAAGTCAACAACTTCCCAGTTCGTTTCATCCAAAGATCTTCTGATTTTCTATGCGTCATCACTTTTTACAGAGTTGCGAACTATGGATGGTGTTATGTAAAGTGGGCAGAGTAAAGTTAAGGAAGAGCATGGTTTTTTTTCCAGAGCCTCTTAGACCTTCAGAAGGTAGAAAAGAGGATCATATCATCGTCGATCCGATTGAAGCCGATAAAAAAACCAAGAGAGAGGGGAGGCGTCCCCAACCCCCTGAAGAGAAAAAACAGTCGGCCATCTACGGCGCACTACTTATCTTCTTCAACAGGCTGACCACTCTCTTTCTGCGCAGTGAAGGGGAGAGTGAGGAGAGCCTCTCTCAAGATGACCTACTCACCTCTGTCCAAACCCTCAAACAGCTCATTCAATCCCTAAAAGAGGTCGACCAGAGTGGAAGCGTTCGCTTCTGCCAACAGCTCTCTGATCTCTGGCACGCCCTCTATCAAGAGCTCCAATCGATCTCCCATAGCAGGCGCCGATCCTACGTCAACATCGAAAAGCTCATAGCGCTACTCACCGATATGGAACATTTTCCTCCAAATGAAGATCATAAATTGGGGTTTTACTTAGAAAATTATGCCGGTGAGAAGTGGCTCCCCTTCCCTTTCAGGGAGATCCTAAAAGCATTGCATTCAGACCACCGCGTCAACCAAGAGTATAGCACGCTCAACAGCTGGTCAGAATTAATCACCGAAATCTTGCAAGGTTAACCCCTCATATCCTATAATTAGCCACCTTATGAAGTATTCACAACCGAAAGGAACTTTTGACATCATCCCAACGCCGCCGAGGCCGGAAGATCAGTGGAGAGAATCGGCTCGATGGCACTATCTTGAATCGGTGATGCGCACTCTTGCCCGGGATTATGGGTACCAAGAGATCCGCACCCCTGTTTTTGAGAAGACCGAGCTCTTTGTGCGAAGCGTTGGTGAGAGCTCCGATATCATCTCCAAAGAGATGTACACTTTTTTAGACAAAGCCGACCGCTCCATGAGCTTGCGCCCAGAAGGGACCGCTCCCGTGATGCGCGCATTCGTTCAAAGTCAGCTCCAGCAGCTTGGAAACCAGCACAAATTCTTCTATATCGCCCCCTTCTTCCGCTACGACCGCCCCCAAGCCGGCCGCTACCGTCAATTCCACCAATTTGGCATCGAAGCGATCGGAAGCAGAGAGCCCGAGCAGGACTTCGAAGCGATAGAACTCCTCTATGAACTCTACCGGCGCCTAGGACTCAAAAATCTCAACGTCCTCATCAACACGCTGGGAGATAGCAGCTGCCGCACGCGCTACAAAGAGGCGCTCCTCACCTTCCTAAAGCCTCACTTCGACTCCCTCTCCGAGGAGAGTCAGATCCGCTTCACCAAAAACCCCCTGCGTATTCTCGACTCCAAAGATCCAAAAGAGCGCGCCCTCCTCGAGAAGGCCCCCTCCATTCTCGACTTCCTCTCCCCAGAGAGCAAGAGCCACTTTGACGCCCTCTGCGCCCTCCTAAAAGAGCAGTCACTCCCCTTCACCATCGACTCCAAACTAGTCAGAGGGTTAGACTACTACAACGAGACCGTCTTTGAAGTCACCTCCGATGTACTCGGTGCCCAAAACACTATTGGTGCCGGTGGACGCTACGATGGTCTCCTTCCAGCCATTGGAGGACCCGATCTCCCTTGCATCGGCTTCTCCACAGGAATCGAGCGTATCCTCCATACGATGGAAGGACAAAAAGCCCCCTTCCCTCCTAAGTCAGGTCCCTTTGTCACCTTTATTCCTCTTGGGGAGACTGCCAAAAAAGTCGCCTTTAAGCTCCTCTACGAGCTCCGCCATTGCAGCATTCCAAGCGAGATGATCCAGAGTAAGAAAATTCAAAAAGCGCTGCAGTCAGCCGAGAAAAACCTCACTACATTTGCCGTCATCATCGGTGAGGAGGAGCTCTCCACCCGCTCCGCACAAGTTAAAATGATGAAGTCTCGCACAACAGAAGAGATCGCTCTCGACTCCCTTGTAGAACACTTCAAAAGAGAGTTTTCCCATGGATTATAGAAGGACCCATTGCTGCGGCGAACTCAGAAAATCCCATGTCGAAGAAGTGGTCACCCTCTCAGGATGGGTCCATAGACGGCGCGACCACGGCGGACTGATCTTTATCGATCTGCGTGACCGCTTTGGACTGACCCAGCTCATCTTCGACCCAGAAATTTCCAAGGAGGCGCTTGATCTCGCCTCTAAACTCCGCTCCGAATGGGTGATCACTGCGAGAGGAAGAGTGCGACACCGCGGCCCTCAGCTCATCAACCCCAAGTTGGCAACAGGAGAGATAGAGATTGAAGTGCAGGAGTTTGAAGTTCTTTCAAAAGCCAAAACTCCCCCCTTCTCCATCTGCGACGACGCGACTGAAACACATGAAGATACACGACTAAAATACCGCTACCTCGACTTGCGGCGGGGCCCTATCCTTGAAAAACTCGAGATGCGTCACAAAGCGATGGTCGCCACGCGCCAGTTCTTCGACTCCCAAGGCTTCCTAGAGATCACCACTCCCATCCTCGCCCGCTCCACCCCTGAAGGAGCCCGAGACTATCTCGTTCCCTCCCGCATCTACCCCGGAAACTTCTACGCCCTTCCACAATCCCCCCAACTCTTCAAACAGCTCCTTATGGTCGGTGGAATAGATCGCTACTTCCAGATCGCCCCCTGCTTCCGCGATGAAGATCTGCGCTCCGACCGCCAGCCAGAGTTCACCCAGATCGATGTTGAGATGAGCTTCGGCTATCCCGAAGATATCCAAAAATTGACAGGCGACTTTCTCAAGATCCTCTTCAAGAGCTGCTTAGACTACGAGATAGAAGGGGAGATCCCCTCCATGAGCTACCACGACTGCTTAGAACACTATGGCACCGATCGCCCCGACCTCCGCTTCGCACTGCCACTCGTCCGCATCGACGCCATCGCGGAGCGATCGGAATTTTCCGTCTTCAAAGATCAACTCGAGCGTGGGGGTTGCGTTAAAGCGCTCTGCGTCAAGGGCGGCGCCGACACCTCCAGGAAAGGGATCGACCGCTACACCGAGTTTGTCGGGAAGTTTGGACTGCGCGGCTTAGGGTGGATGAAGAGGCAAGATGAGGGGCTAACCTCCAGCATCGTCAAGTTCTTCTCCCCCCAGCTACAAGAAGAGCTCATCGAAGCTGTCGATGCCGAGGTAGGAGACCTTATCCTCTTTGCAGCAGAGGGTGAAGCCGTCGTCAACCAAGCGCTCGATCACTTGCGTCGCCTCATCGCACGCGATCGCAAACTTATCGACCCTGACCTCTTTAAGTTTCTATGGGTTACAGACTTTCCCCTCTTCGAGTGGGAGAGCGATCAGGGACGCCCCCAGAGCTTGCACCACCCCTTCACTATGCCCCACCCTGCTGACATTCCCCTCTTAAAGTCCGACCCCCTTAAAGTGCGCTCCCACGCCTACGACATCATTATTAATGGCTCTGAGATTGGAGGAGGGTCGCAGCGGATTCATGACATAGAGATCCAAAAAATGGTCTTCGAAGCGTTAAAGCTTGACCCTGAAGAGGTCAAGACAAAATTTGGGTTTTTCACAGAGGCCCTTCAATATGGACCCCCCCCCCATCTCGGTATCGCTTTAGGCTTCGACCGACTCATCATGATCCTCACCAAAACAGAAAATATTCGAGATGTCATCGCTTTTCCTAAGACACAAAAAGCAAGCGATTTAATGATGCAGTGCCCCTCCAGCGTTAGCCCTCAGCAGTTAGACGAGCTAGAAATTCAGGCGGAGCCAAAAGAAATAACTTGGATATAATTCCAAATATGAATAAATTTGAACTTTCAAGAGCACTCTAGAGGAGAGTTAGTAATGTTTTGTAGATATAAGTTTTTATCTTCTATTTTTATAACAAGTCTATTTGCCCTCTCTGTCGCCTACTCTGCTGCCCCTGCAGAGATCGAGCGACAGACCATCTCCCTCGAGGAGATGAAGGGAGAGGATGGCAAAATTGACATCAATAAGGTCTCCGAAGCCTTCGGCCATCTCATTGGAAAAAACCTAGAATCTCTCGGTTTTGAGTTCGATATGACACAGGTGATCAGAGGGATCGAAGACTCCGTTGCAGGGAAAGATTCCCCTATGAATGAGACCGAGTGCGTCCAAGCGATCTCGATCGTTCAAGAAGAGGCCTTCCAGACGCTTGCACAGAGAAATTTAGATGCAGCCAATCAATTTATGAGCCAGAACAGCAAGAACAAAGGTGTTGTCGAGATTGAGAAGAGCATGCTCCAATATAGAGTGGAGAAGAGTGGAGAGGGCGTCGCCGTAGAAGCGCACTACTCCCCCATGATCCGCTTCACTGGCAGCTTTCTAGATGGAAAAGTCTTTGGCTCTTCAGAAGAAGATGAACTCATCTCTCTCGATGAGACCATCTCCGGATTTAGCCAGGGGATCATCGGCATGAGAGAGGGTGAAAAACGCACCATCTATATCCATCCAGATCTCGGATATGGAACCAGCGGCTACCTTCCACCAAACTCACTGCTCGTCTTTGAGATCGAACTTGTGAAAGCCAATGCGAAGCATGAGCAAGAAGACTCCCTCTCCTCCATTCCAGAAGATGGACTGCGAGAAATTGCTACGCCAAATGGTAGTAGTGAGAAAGAGGTCCGTTAACTTTGTTACCACTTTAAGCCTCCTAAAGGTATCCCATTTAGGAGGCCCCTAACTAGCAGATGAAAATTATTCTCTACCGTCCCCAGATCCCCCAGAACACCGGCAACATCGTCCGCACCTGCCATGCGACAGGAAGCGAGCTCGTCCTCGTCCGTCCACTTGGATTTAAAACTGATGATAAGAGTTTAAAACGGGCTGGACTCGACTACTGGGAGGGGGTTTCAGTGACCTATACAGACGATCTCATCGAATATCTTGAACAAGAAACTGCTCCATTCTATTTCTTTTCCAGCAGAGCAACCGTTAGCTACTCAGAAGTCAACTTCCCCGAAGAGTGCACCCTCATCTTTGGATCGGAAGTCTCAGGACTCCCCGCAAAATTCCATGAGCGGTGGAGCAAACACTTCTTACGCATCCCCATGCGAAAAGATTGCCGCTGCCTCAACCTCTCCAATGCCGTCGCCATCGCCCTCTACGCAGCCCTCAACTCCCAAAACTTCTCCCAGCTAATCACCTAGTTTCTCCCTGTATGCCTCTTTCTTCTCTTCTGAAGAAATTTTTGTAGTAAAGGCATCACCACTTTTCTCCCTTATAAGGCTGTACATCAAAACCTGCGAAGGCGATAGCATCTTAATCTCTGCAATTGTAGGTTCATTGATAAAGCTAATGTCATCCAGATTAACAAAAGCTTCCTCCCTTTCAATGGCATGCTTTTGGTAGCAGACAATACGTGTGACTGCAGCTGTACGCGTCTCAGAAGGAACCCCTTCCCATCCCGTTCTTTCATTATATCGAACCCAATATAGAAATAGATGAAAGTCCATCGTTGCGATATCATCTGGGCTAACAGCCTTCATCTTCTCGATACTAGGCTTACTCACCAAGTAGGAGTCCTCTGAAAAATGGAGCTTTTCCTGGATCTCTTTGCTCTGTCCAAAAAAGTAGTGAGGGTGTTGTTCGAAATCAGCCTCGAAAAGTTTTAAAAGTTCACTGTCCGAATCTTTCAAATGTTTGGTGATTATCTTTTTAGTAATTGCAAATCTGACAGGCTCAATCCCATTTTTACGACAATATATGTATTGGTAAACTTTGAATTCATCGCTTTTACTCTCCATATTGACCGTGCGGAGCATCCAGCTGATATAGGCAGGACTCCTTCGTTCAAAGCTCTGAATTATGGGAAAGGTTTCTTCCTTAAGCCCAGCATTCTCCAAAGGGAGGGCATGAATCCCTGCATCCGCCATCACCACAGCTTTTGCCGAACGTTCCTCTATTCCTAAACGCATCCACTTCAATGGATTCTTGAGATAGGAGGCCTTCAACTCAGCTTCACTCTTTACGCCATCTATAACTTGAACTTCACCCTCTCCCGACAGAAGAGAGTCCATCCATCCGCTACCGTTTGAGCTAACAGGTTGGGAATTAGCAACTAAATCTCTTAACGATTGAGGGTCAATGTCATTAATAAACTCAGAGACATCAAAGGACTTTTGATATGAGTCATTGTTCCATTTGGCGCCTGTGCTCCACCCTTCG
>SDBT01007475.1_pt1 | contig 17971 bp, 15 predicted proteins | sample 2277101 | NCBI WGS metagenome assembly SDBT01 (sample SAMN10404973, study PRJNA504765) | marine sediment metagenome | isolation source: marine sediment core GS10_PC15, 103 cmbsf | place: Arctic Ocean: Southern Knipovich Ridge | collected 2010 | reverse complement strand
ACGAATCCTCTTGCAACCGGAGCGCCGGCCTCTCTCAGCGAGATTATGACATAGGCGATATCGGAAGTAAAAGCCAGTCGCACGTCTTCGACGGATGGCCTGGCGGCGGTGGCGGGGTGACTATGGTATATCGCAAGTAAATTGAGGCCCGCTGTGCGCATATCCTTTACGGCAGCAAACTGCTCTGCGGGCTCCAGTGTATAATGATCTTCCCTGGCCTCGGTATTTGTCATCCTGTACATTCGTTCGACGGCGCCATCCCGGCCGGCCAGAATTCCACATGCTTCTATCGGGGCCTCTGCCTTGGCCTGCTCGAGCATTTGCTCGTAAATATCGTTTGGGATTTCCAATCTCAGCATTCGCAATCTTCCAGATCGCACGAAGCATGCTCTTCGTCCTTGAGTTTTGTTATTTACGGATTCTCGCCGCATATCGGGCATTGTGGATTGCGCTTCAAATTTATCTTTCGAAAATCCATCGTCAGGGCGTTGTATGTAAGCAGTTCGTCTGTCAGCAGTTTGCCGATTCCCAGGATATGCTTGATTGCCTCGGTTGCCTGGAGGGAGCCAATGACTCCAGCGAGCACGCCGAGTACGCCGGCCTGCGAACATGACGGCACCGAGCCCTCGGGCGGCGGAGAATTGAAGACACAACGGTAGCATGTACTCTGGCCCGGGACGATCGTCATCAACTGGCCCTCGAATCTAAGGATGCCTGCATGAGAGAATGGAATTTTCTCGAAATAGCAGGCGTCGTTGATGAGGAACTTGGCGGGGAAATTGTCTGTTCCGTCGATAACGAAATCGTACTCGCGGACAATCTCTCGAATATTGGCGGCCATTGCCCACTTCTGATAGGTTTTGACGGTAATATCCGGATTTATCGCCAGCATTTTGTTCTTGGCCGAATCCACTTTTCTGACACCGAGGTCGTCGGTATGATGAATGATCTGCCTCTGAAGGTTTGTCAGCTCGACCTTGTCGGCATCTATGATGCCAATGACGCCGACACCCGCGGCGGCCAGATAGAGTCCTGCCGGGGCGCCGAGTCCGCCTGCACCTACGATGAGAACCTTCGATTGCAGTAGTTTTTCCTGCCCGACTCCGCCGACTTCTTCGAGTATTATGTGTCGGCTGTATCTCTGTATTTGCTGCTCAGTCAGTTCCACTTCCGCCTCCCATGAAGTATAGGAATTCGACCTTATTGCCTTCTTCGAGCGATTTGGTCTCGAATTCGTTTCTTTTAAGTATTTGGCCGTCAATTTCGACGGACACCATCTCTGGCATTTTGACTTCCTTGACAGTGAGCAGCTCGCTTACGGTCAGGCCGTCGTTGAAGGCGCCTTCTTCTCCGTTTACAACAAGTTTCATTATTACTCCTGCTTACTTCTCTTAATAGCTTGCTCGAAATCGTCCCTGAGGTCTTCGAAGTCTTCGATGCCGACCGAGACCCTTATCATATCCTCACCGACTCCCATTTTCTTTTTTTCTTCTTTTGTGAACTCATGGAATATGGTCGAGGCCGGATGTATGACCAACGTCTTGGCGTCGCCGAGATTTGCCATATTCTTGGCGAGTCTTAGCGAGTCGGTAAACTTAAACGCCCTTTTCTTATCGTCCAGCCCGAATGTCAGCAGTCCGCTTGCTCGAGAGTCGAACAATTCGGCTGCCTTGGCGTTGAACTTGCTGCCGGCGAGGCCGGGATAATTGACCCAGTTGACCTCGGGATGGCCCTGTAGGAATTCAGCGAGCTTACGTGCGTTTTCGCAGTGCGTCGCCATCCTTCCGGGCAGTGTCTCGATGCCCTGCAGCATCAAAAATGAATTCATCGGGGCCGGACATCCGCCCAGGTCGCGATAGACCAGGTTACGCAGATGAGCGAGGAAGGCCAGTCGCCCTGCCCTTTCCGAGAGCTTCTTAATCGGCTTGAAAGGGCCTTTCGACCAATCGTAATTGCCCGTATCGATAATCGCCCCGCCGATTGCGGTGCCGTGCCCGTTGATATACTTTGAGGTCGAATGCACGACGACATCGGCGCCGAAATTGCCTGGCTTGCACAGGATCGGCGTGGTTACGGTGTTATCGACGACGAGCGGAATGTTGGCCTTTTTCGCGATTTTTGCGATGGCCGGTATGTCGGGGACATCCATCCTCGGATTGCCGATTGTCTCGATGAATATCAGTCTGGTCTTCTCGTCGATTGCGCTGTCGAACTGGGCGGTATCTGCGGCATCGACGTATTTGGTTTTGACTCCGAACGGCGCGAGCGTCTTCTCGAACAGCGATACCGTGCCGCCGAAAATTCCAGTGGCGGCGACAATGCTGCTGCCCGCCTCGACAAGCGCCATTACAACCGACGATATCGCGGCCATCCCGCTGGCGGTTGCAATGCAGCCGATGCCCTCTTCGAGTTCGGCGAGCCGGACCTCGAGGGCGGTTGTCGTAGGATTTGCTATTCGGGTATAGATGTATCCCGGCGCTTTTCCTGCGAAAACATCGGCGAGTTCCTGCGCGCTCTTGTAGGCGTAGGACACCGTCTGATAGATCGGCACGGCCGCGGCGCCGCTATACTTGTCACCGCCAAAGCCGCCGTGAATGGCCCATGTATCGGTCTTCATCGAAATTCCTTTTTGCCGACGATCATATCTGGTAGTTAAGCAACGGCTTGGTATGTATGCCGCACTCGCCGCCGCACTTGCTGGTCCCGACCCATCTGCCGGCACGCTCGTCGGCGCCCTGGGCGATCTTTGTGCAAGGTGTGCATCCGAGCGACCTGTAGCCTTCGAGGTACAATGGATTGACGATGACCCTGTTGAGGGCTAAGTACTGCCAGACTTCGCGTTCGTACCAAGTGAGAATCGGATTGAGCTTTATCAGGCCCTTATCGAGTTCCTGGATTTCCTTGAAGTCGGTGCGCGTTCTGCCTTCGGTGCATCGCAGGCCGGTGACCCAGCATGAAACGTCCATGTCCTTTACGGCATCGCGAGTGGGCTGAACTTTCAGAATCTCGCAGCACTTGTCCGGATCCGTGGCGTAGAGCTTGTCGGGTATCTCGGCGTCGTCGTTGCTGAAGACTTTGAGCTCGGGATAGCGGACAATTTCCTCTGCCATGAACTTCTTCGTTTCCGGCGGCTTGAAGCGTGTGGTAACGATGAAACCGCGAATCTTAGGGCTAACTCGCTTGGCGAGATGCCACATGGCGCTGGAATCCTTGCCAAGGCTGTTTGCCACTACGAGCCCGTCGCCGAATTCCTTGTAGGCGCGCTCGATCAAATCCAATGCCCTATCGACCTTCTCGGCAAAATTCAAATTCTGCACCAAATCTACAACATTATGTTCTACTTCATCAATCAACATGACTAAATGCTCCTTTACTAATAAAAAAAGGTAGTGAAAAGCTTTCTATATCTGATATTCCGGCGGCTTGATCTTGCCGAAATTAATCTTCATCCACATTCGTTCGTGTATGTAAAACGCGGCCAGCTTGATCGTCGTATCGAGCAAACCAATCTGGGCGGCCAAATTGAAACTGCGTGTCATAATCCAGGCAACGGCAAAAGTGACTACCGTTCCGCCCGCGCGCCAGGTTAGAGCCTTCATTATGCTTCTAAAGTGTGATTCCACTTATTCATACTCCTTTACCAAGTCTACGTGTCGGCTAAATGGTATAATTCGCGACCGTTCCGGCCCTGCTGCGTTTCTCGGAAGCGACCAATTCTGCAAAGCTCGTGTTCCTGCAAATGCCCGAAATTGCCTTTGCTACATTGCCCCAGAGTTGTTCGAAGGCGTTATCTCCGTAAAAATAGCCGTTTCCGTTTGCCTTCTCACCGTTTAGGGAAATTGGCCCCTCGATATACTCGATTATCTGGCCTACCGTCAATTCCGCGGCCGGCCGAGCCAGCATGTATCCACCGACGTTGCCTCGGCGAGACTGGACCAAACCGGCGTGGCGAAGCTCGTTGAGGATGACTTCGAGAAACCGAGGGGGGATGTTCTGGGCGGCGGCGATCTGGTGTATCTTCACCGGATGGCTGTTATCCCGTACGGCAAGCTCAAAAACAGCCCTTAGAGCGTATTCACATTTTCTTGATATTCGTATCATAGCAATTCAATCTCAACCATATCAATCGGAATACTACTATATAGACTTAAATGTTCGCCGTCAACAGGTTTTCTTGAAAAAAATCATATTTATTTCAGGAAGCCGCGAAATGCGCCGCCGTCCAGTCTCTCTATGGCCGATAATACCTGATTTGCAGGGCCGCATAGGCGATTCCACCTCTGCAGCCCCTACTTCTCAGCTCTTCTCAACTTATCTCTGTGCTCTCTGGGGCTGATGGAAAATGCGGATTGCAGTTCTGTTGGGGATTTTTCTTTTGCCAAGGTGAGCGGCATGGTTTAGTCTTTAGAGTACATTAGGATGATGAGGTTGATATAAACTATGCTACATAAAGGATTTACGCATCTTCACTTGCACAGCGAGTATTCGCTGCTTGACGGGGCGATTTCTTTCAAGAAACTGCTCAAACGTTGCAAGGCTCTTGAAATGGATTCTGTTGCGGTTACGGATCATGGTAATCTTTTCGGGGCCGTGGAGTTCTTTATCAAAGCGAAGGCGGCGCATATTAAGCCTATCATAGGGATCGAGGCTTATGTGGCTCCCGGCAATCGGCGGGACCGGACTAAGACGAGTATTTCCAATGCCGCGGCGCATCTAATACTACTGGCGGAGAACAACACCGGGTACCATAACCTGCTCAAACTGGCGAGTATCGGCTATATGGAGGGCTTTTACTATCGTCCTCGGATCGATAAGGAGGTCTTGGCTGAGTTTAGCGAGGGTCTGATTTGCGCCTCGGCGTGCCTTAAAGGGGAGGTTACGGCTGCTATGGTCCGGGGGGATGAAGACGGGGCTCGGGCGGCGGCGGAGAGTTTTTTGAAGATATTCGGTCCGGAGCGTTTTTTCATCGAGCTTCAAAGGCACGAGGCCGAGGGGCCCGACGGCGTCGAGGGGCTTGTGGATTTGGCGAAGAAGATGGGATTGGGGCTTATTGCGACCAACGATGTGCACTTCCTCGAAGCGGACGATTATGAGGCGCATAATTGCCTTTGCGCGATAAGCACGGGAAAGCTGGCCACGGACGACGACAGGCTTATCTATCCGCCCGATGTGTATTTGAAGAACGGCGGCGAGATGCGTGAGCTTTTCGGCGACGTTCCGGCCGAGGCTTGTGACAATACGCTTGCCATTGCCGAGCGGTGCAACGTCGAGATTGACCTGAAGACGCGACATGCGCCGCGTTTCGAGCCTGAGGACGGCTCGACGCCGGAGGATTATCTTACCAAGCTATGCTACGAGGGGGCGAAAGAGCGGTACGGCAAGATTACCGATACTATTAAGGAGAGGCTCGACAGGGAATTGGAGGTTATCGAGTCGAAGGGTTTTGCGAGCTATTTTCTGATCGTCTGGGACTTCTGCAAATATGCGCACCAGCACGGCATCCCGCTCGGGGCCAGGGGCAGCGGCGTGGGGACGATCGTGGGGTACTGCCTGGGGATGTGCGACGTGGATCCGATTCACTACGATCTGCTCTTCGAGCGTTTCATGGACCCGGAGCGCGACGAGATGCCTGATATCGATATCGATATCTGCCAGGCTCACCGGGCGGAAATCATCGACTACGTGCGTCAGAAATACGGTCATGTGGCTCAGATCATCACGTTTGGGACGATGAAGGCGCGGGCGGTTATTCGCGATGTCAGCAGGGTTCTGGGTGTGCCGTTAGGGGATGCGGATAAGCTTGCGAAGCTTGTTCCTTTTTCTCTTGATATGACGCTCGATAAGGCGATGGCGAGCGAGCCTGAGTTGAAGGATTTGTATAAGAAGGACGAGGCGATTCGGAAGGTTATCGATATCGGGCGGAAGCTGGAGGGGCTGTCTCGTCATGCATCCGTTCATGCTGCGGGGGTCGTAATCGCCGACGAGCCTTTGATGAATTTTGTTCCTTTGTATAAGTCTTCGGGGTCGGACGATATTATAACTCAGTTCGAGGGGCCGATGGTCGAGAAGGTCGGGCTGCTGAAGATGGACTTTCTCGGGCTTAAGACGCTTAGCGTTTTGGAGCGTGCGAGGAGCTTGGTTAGCGAGATTCACGGTGTCGATATCAATTTGGAGAAGCTTGATTTGACGGACCGGGAGGTCTTTAAGCTTTTCGCGGCGGGACAGACCAAGGGTGTTTTTCAATTCGAATCGGGTGGTATGCAGAACCTTCTGATCCGTATGAAGCCCGACCGGATCGAGGATTTGATCGCGGCGAATGCTCTTTATCGGCCTGGGCCTATGATACTTATCCCGGATTATATCGAGCGTAAGCACGGGGGGAAATGGTCGCTGCCGCACCCTATTATGACGGAGGTGCTGGAGGAGACTTATGGGATAATGACGTACCAGGAACAGGTGATGCGGATTTGCAATCGCCTGGGGGATATTCCGCTTCGCGAGGCGTACGGTCTTATCAAAGCTATCAGCAAGAAGAAGCTGAAGATCATTGCGAAAGAGCGTGAGCGGTTTATCGAAGGTTGCGAGAAGAAGGGCCTAAGCAGGAAGCAGGCCGAGCAGATATTCGAGTTGATCGAGCGGTTTGCGGGGTACGGCTTTAATAAGAGCCATTCGACGCGGTACTCTTTTATCGCTTTTCAGACGGCTTATATGAAGGCCCATTGGCCCGTTGAGTTTATGGCGGCGCTGCTTACTTACGAGATGGACAACACCGAGAAGATCGTCGATTATATCGGCGAGTGCAGGCAGATGGGGATTGAGGTTTTGGCGCCGGATATTAACGAGAGCGGGGTCGATTTTACGCCGTTGTATGCCGAACCAGAGGACGTGAAGGAGAAGAAGGGTGTTATACGGTTCGGGTTGGCTGCGGTTAAGGGGGTCGGGGGCAAGGCTGTCGAGCAGATTATCGCGGCGCGGGGGAAAGTGAAAAAGTTCGAGAGCTTGTTCCATTTTTGCGAGAACGTTGATTTGCGGGCTGCTAATAAGCAGGTTATGGAGGCTTTGATTAAGGCCGGGGCGTTCGACAGGTTGGGCGGGAACCGGCATCAGATGATGGCGGGGCTCGAAGGGGCGATGGAGAATGGGGCGAGCCAGCAGGTTGACAGAGCTAACGGGCAGATGAGCTTTTTCGGGGGGGGCGGCGAGACGGATTATTCGCAGGACCATGATCGGCTGCCGCAGGTCGATCCGTGGCCCGAGCCGCAGATGCTGGCATACGAGAAGGCGGTGCTTGGGTACTATGTTACGAGTAATCCGCTGAGCCATCATGCCGAGACTATCAATATTTACTCTACGCATAATAGTGCGCAACTCAAAGAGGAAGATGGTGAGAGGGAGGTTGTGATTGGGGGGATGATTACGCGGATCAGGTATAACCTGACCAAGACGGGGAAGAATGCGGGGGCGAAGATGGCGGTCTTTGTGTTGGAGGATTTGCAGGGGCAGATCGAGGTGGTGCTGTTTCCGCGGATGTTGAAGAAGTTCAGCGAGATGGTGAAGGAGGATGCAGTTGTGTTCGTCGAGGGCAAGCTGGATTTCAGGCGTGAACAGCCGAATATCCTGGCGTCGGACTTGATCCTGCTCGAACAAATCAAAGAGCGAGTCGCGGCGAAGGTGAGGATTTCGTTGGATGCGAGGGACGTCAGCGAAGCGAAGGTAGCCGAGATACGGAGCATCTGCCAGCATCACAGGGGCAAAAGCCCGCTCTACGTTGCAATCCGGACGAGCAAGGGCAGAATCCGAGCAAGCGTAAACAACAACCTAAGCGTAGACCCCGATGCAGAGTTCTGCCGAAAAATGAAACAACTCCTCGGCGAAGCAAACTTCCAGTTGACGAGATAGCCACTAAGACACTAAGACACGTAGAGAGGAATCGCACATCCATCCGCCAAGGTCAACCCCGCCGCATGTGCCCCGTAACCGGCGACCATCGCGCTGGCCAGGACCACAATATCCGGTTCTGCCTTCAGGAATTGTGCTATTTGCTGTAACATCATTAAAATAAAGAACTTAACTCAATTCTTACCGTCGGAGGGCCTCGCAGACCCGCGTTTTTAAGCCAAAAAGGCCATTATCTTCCTAAAAGCCAGGTGGGTTAGCCGTAAACCCAATTGCTTTTGCCTCTGCCCAGCGTGGAGAGCCGCACAGTGAATTGACATAGCCGTTCCGCAGCATGCGCAGCCGTAAAGTGAATTGACTTAGCCATTTTTCAGCGTGTGCAGCCGTAAAGTAAATCGATTTAGCCACAAACCAGCACGCGCAGCGACAAAGTAAACCGCCTTTGCCGCAAAGCGAACTGATCTTGTGCCAAAAAAGGTGGCAATTTCAGTTACTTGGCACATCTTCCAACTGGATTTTTCAAACTCGATCCTCGGAACGCTCGGATGCAAAGGGTAAAAGAACAAAGTGCAAAGGGTAACAGAAAATCCAGGCGAAACAAAACTCAACGACAAACACGAAACCCGTAGTAGTGGTTCGCGTGGTACGGGTAGTTGTTGAACCGGTACGAGACCGTGCAGAGGTAGCCGTAGCTGTTCCAACCGCCGCCGCAGAGAACGCGAAAGCAAGGATACCAATCAGTGTGCCAGCAACTGCTTGTCCACTCCCACACATTGCCTGCCATATCATTCATCCCATAACCATAAGACGAGTAATGGTCCACCGGACTCGTATAAGGATAGCTGGACAGGTTAAGGGGGTTAGCGTAGATTCCATCGTAGTAGTTTGCCTTGCTCTGGTCTGTTGTTGTCCCACAACCATAGGTATAGCTGCCATCATAATCCGCTACTGCCTGCCATTCCCATTCGGTCGGCAGCCGGAAGCCGTAGTAATTGCAGAACGCCGTTGCTCCATACCAGCTTACCATTACAACTGGATGATTGGCCATGCTGTAACCATCGCGGCTGCGGACACTGAACGTGCCGCCACTATAGGTAATCTGACTATCATCACTTGCTGCGAAGGTATCAAAATAGATTTCATCAACGAAATCCGCTCCGCTGTTAAAACCGTTTGAACCATAGACGATGTTGCTATCGACATATATATCACCAGAAGCAATTGCGGAATTAAGAAACTCACAATACTGAGCATTGGTCGTTTCATATTTGCTCATTTGGCCGTTAAAGCCGCCTTTATCTATCGGGTCGCCATCCTCGTCTATCATTCCCGAACCGTCATCGTTAATATCCACCCAGACCATACCGCAAGGGTCGGGAGCAAGTTCGTCCAGCCACTGCGCCGACATTACAGCGAAATCGTTAAAATCTACCCGGCAGTCGCCGGTAAGGTCAGCCGATGGACAGGCAGCAAGGCAGAAGTTGGCTGAAATTGCAATCACAATGAAAGAAATGAGAATTGATGAAGTTTTTCGCCACATGTTCTGTTCCTCCAATTATAGACTCCATTCCGTACTTAAATATTAACTCAGCAGCGTAGCCGGTCACTTTCAAGCACTCCTTACCTGGCACAACTCCATAACATCCAATGTCCTCGTATTGTACGCGACGAAGGGCCTGAAAGTCAAGTGAAAAGTCCGGTAAAACGTAATACAAGCCGCTATTGGGCGTTTTACGGGTGTTCCCGGGCCGGTGGAGACGGGGCGAGTCGCTTAGGGCAGTTTCATATTGTTACCAATCGCAGAGTTATCGCTTTCTATATAGGGTAGACCCCGATGCGGAGTTCTGCCGAAAAATGAAACAACTCCTCGGCGAAGCAAACTTCCAGTTGACACGGTGAGAGTGCCACCGGGCTCATAAGCAGCCTTTACGTTGGCTCATGTGGAAAGAACAAGGGCTGCAAGCGAGATGTTCGCAGCTCTTGTTGTCTTTTTGGTAGTAATTGTTTACGATAACTGACCTACTCGTCCGTTCTCGATTCCAGTTCGTCGAAGTCTTTCCTCAATTGCGGCAACTGCTCCAGGAGCCATCTGTTGTCCAGCACTGTCTGCTCCAAATCGGTGTTGACTTGTTGAAGGTCTTCGAGCAACTCCTTCAACTCATTGATCTGCTCCTTTAGCTCGGCGACCTCCTCGTGCAACTCGGCGATCTGTTCCTGCATCTCCGCTACTTCTTCAGGGGTCATACCTGGCTCACCCTGCGGACCTTCGGGGCCGGGCGTAAGCTCTATCTCAGCGAGTGTTCGGTTGAAAATGCTCATGGTATCTTCGGCAGTTCCGCCCCTATTGTCTGTGACGGTTAGCTTCATGACTTCTTCGACTCTGCCGATAGCGCTTGTCGCGAAGGTGGGGTCTTGTCCAGTATAGAGGACAATGCCTTCAGGCAATGCCGTCCATGTATATAGCACAATTTGCCCGTCCGGGTCGTATGATGCACTTGCATCGAGGACGACCAACTCGTCGGCGTCCGCAAGAATATCTTCTCCGGCGTCGGCGACTGGCGGGGCACCGAGCGGTTGAACTGTAACCGTTACCGTATCGGTATCCGGCAAGCCGTCGTTATCGGCCACGGTGAGGGTGATTATGTGAATCCCCACCGAGAGGTCTGCTGTGACTATCTCGCCGTCGGGGATTGGATCGCCCAAGCTGTCCGTCCACATCCAGAGGACGATGCTGCCGTCTGTATCATAAGAGGCCGAGCCATCAAGTGTGATTGGCTCACTGCCGTTATCGTCCGAGTCAATGGCATCCTGGTTGTCGCCTGCTTCAGCCACCGGTGGTATACCCAGGGCTTCGACTATGATGGTTACGGTATCAGAAGTTGAGAGACTGTCGTCGTCAGTAACGGTAAGCGTGACTATGTGTATTCCGACTGATAGGTTCGCTGTGACTATCTCGCCGTCAGGAATTGTATCGCCGAAGCTATCTGTCCATACCCAGCTTACTATCGTACCCTCTCCACCAGTCGAGCCGGAGCCGTCAAGCGTTATCGACTCGCTGCCGTTGCCGTCAACGTCGATAACCGTCTGGTCATCACCTGCGTCGGCAGTCGGGGCAGCGGCCGACGGGGCAAGGATAATCTTGCCGGCGTTGCCAATACGAAACTGCCAGTCAAGCGACTCGCCGCTAAGCAGAGTGCCCGTCAATCGCCTGTGCGGCTCATCCTGATAATTGCCGCCGAATATGCTTGCAAGCTCAGTGTAGCCGACAGGTGTTCCATCAACAGCAAAGCCTGAGCCGTATATTGACAAAGTTCCTTCACCAACGACTACCAGCGGTTGCAAGATTTCTCCGCCGGAAACGGTAATCTGGCTGCTGTGATCAGCGTAGAGGAAGCCCATCGACCCGCCGGAAACGGTAACCTGACTGGTGTCATTGGTGAAGAGATCTCCCATCGACCCGTCGGAAACGGTAACCTGACTGGTGCCACCGGCGTAGAGGTAGTTGTTTATCGACCCGCCGGAAACGGTAACCTGGCTGCTGTGAAGGGCGAAGAGGGAGCCGTTTATCGACCCGCCGGACATATCTATCCGACTGCTGCCACGGGCGTGGAGGTCCCTCATCGACCCGCCGGAAACGGTAACCTGACTGCTGTCATTGGCGGGGAGATCTCCCATCGACCCGCCGGAAACGGTAACCTGACTGCTGTCATAGGCGTAGAGGTGGCGGCTTATCGAGCCGTCGGAAACGGTAACCTGACTGCTGTCATAGGCGTAGAGGTAGCGGCCTATCGATCCGCCGGAAACGGTAACCTGGCTGGTGCCATAGGCGGAGAGGGAGACTATCGACCCGCCGGACATATCTACCTGACTGCGACTGTAGGCATCGAACTTGTTTATGTATCCGTCCAAGACGTTTATGATACCGTCTTCCCAGCATTTGACGTGATAAGGCTCGTCCTGGCTCATACCGTCGAGGATGTTCAGCGTAGTTGCCATCCCCGGCTTTAGATAGTCCACCCATACATCGTCATAGGTTTCTGAGTTGAGGCTGTGGACTCCGCCATCGTCGAAGCTGATCAGTGCCATTGCCGGTGAGGCGAGGGCAAAGAGGGCGGCCGTCATCAGGATCTTCACTTCTTTGCATTTCATCACACTTCTCCTTTGAAAAACAGACCTTCGTTATTATCAAGAACGCACACACCAAACCGGACGCAGCCAATCTCGCTGCTACACTGCTGATTTCATGCCGCCGTCCTGGCGGATTGTGTAAGTGGGAGGAAGGCACCACTCCTCGGCAACATCCAATGTTATAGCGATATTCTAAGGAACGAAAAGGGAAATGCCAAGCAAAAAGTCCGGTAAAATATACTTTTGGCCGTTATTGGGCGGTTTGCGGGTTTTCTCGGGGCGGATGAGACTGGTGCGAGTTGATTGGGGCGGTTTGATCTTGTTACTAATTGCAGAGTTATCGCCTTCTATATGTAGAGACAACTTTGAAACGTATATTTAGGAGTACTAACGATGAAACGGGCATTTATAATTATGTTGCTGGGCGGGTTTAGCTTGTGGCTTGCCGGTTGTGATGTTGTTGATACGCATTATGTGGGGCGCGGTCGTGGGTTCTATACGCCTCCGCCTGTGATTGTTCATAGCAGACCGGCTTATTCGCATCGGCCTGTTGCAGTTCACAGAGGGCCGGTTTATTCGCCGCGCGGGCATTACCGTGGGGGACATGGTGGGGGGCAAGGGCGCCGATGGTAATTGACAGTCAAAGAGATGCGGGAAATCGCGGTCTACATGTAGGTATGTAGACCGCATTGCGTGAAGTCGTTTGTCCTCTATAGATGACAAACGGCCATCATTCACAATGAGAGCACTCGCCGAGGGTCGAAGGGGTCTTGGAGCAAATCTTAACAGGCAACAGGGGAGGTGGCGTTTATTGGTGGTTGGGGAATCTGCCGCCATAGCTAATAACGCTTGGGGAATGGCGAGGCGGCCTTGAGAATATCCAGGATAGTCGGGCCGAGTGGCAGCGGACAATATTGGGGATTGGAGTTTTCTTTGTGTTAGTGGGTGTGGGCGTCTTCTCCGTCTCCGTGGTCGTGGTCCTCGGTTTGCTGCTGGGAGGTTTCGTCGGGAGTGGATGGTTCCTTCTCGCTGCATCCGAGGCAGAACATTGTGGCCATTAGCATGATCGCAACAATGATTCTCATTTTCTTCATGTTTTGGTTTCCTTAACTGAACCCTGGTTTTCCACTGATCATGGAATTCACTTAGAATGGTTATATTTACCGCCGCAGTATACAGAGCCTTGGCTGGAAATGCAAGGTTGGAGATTGCGGTTGATTTTGAGGGGTCCGAACCTGCGGTGAAACCGCGTATGCGTTTATCCTAAGAACTGCGTAAACAGCGAGCCTGCGGACCACGGGCTGGGTACGTGTTTAGCCTAAAAACTGGATTAACGTCGGGCCGGCAGAACACGGGCTGGAAGCCCGTGGGACGAAGGGATTTCGCATGGCTAAGCACGTACAAACCGCAGGGTAAATAGGGGGTGGCGGGGGTTGAGGTTGGAGGGTAAAATAGGGTCGATGCCATTAGCGACTGTTTGGCGAGATTCTGTTTTTTAAGGGGCGAAGCTATGGGGATTGAATTTTTTAGTCGAAGGGGTTTTATGAGGCGTGCGGCCTGTGGGGTCGGTTGAGGTAATCGGTGCGGGCGACGGCGGAAAAACTGTTCTTGAAGAAAAGCGGTACGACGGTACAATGGCGAATTGAGGCGAAGCGGCCTGCTGATTCAGAGGCGTTTTGGGCCTTTGAGGGGTTGTCAGTTGTGAAAGAATGAGAAAGGACGAGCAGAAAGATGAATAGAAACGGGATTAGCATCATTGGGCTTCTCGGCGGAGCGATGGTGTCTGTTGTGATGCTTTCTATAAGCGGATGTGCGTCCGGGGGGGGCGGCGGCAGGGTGTTCCCGGAGGAAAACCTCGTGGGCGTCGGGTTTGAGATTAATTGGACGTCTACCGAGAAGGGAACTGCGTTTCTTGTCGAAGAGAGGGAGAACAAAATCTTGAAGACGCAATCTTTGGAAGAGGCCGAGCAGTTCGCCTTTTCTGTTTCGGGGATCGACAGCGAGCAGCAGTTCGAGGCTTTGTTCGGCGTGAAGTTTGCAGAGGCTGAATTTTGCTTATATTTTGTACGCGAGGGGCAAGGAAGCTTGATGAGCGGATATGCGTCAGGCGGGAGCAGGCTGTTCCCACGAGAAAACCTCGTTGCCGCCGGGATCGAGATTAACTGGAAAACGACCGGGAAGGGGACTGCGTTTCTTGTCGAGGAGAGGTCAAACAAGGTTCTCAAAACACAGTCTTTGGGAGAGGCGGAGGAGTTCGCTTTTTCGGTTTCGGGGATCGACAGCGAGCAGCAGTTCGAGGCTTTGTTCGGAATGAAGTTTGCGGAGGCTGATTTCTGTCTGTATTTCGTTCCGGAGGGGCAAGGAGGCTTGAACAAGTGATTGATGTCGATCGGTTTTCGTCTTTTGACGCCCGGGCGTACCTGGACAGGCGGATTGACAGTGTATTGAATTAGAGGCAAAGACACATAGGGGCAAAGAAACTTGAAGAAGAGAAGCTTGGGGGTTTTTAGAATTTGATGGCGGCAGATACTACGGCTGAGGCGGCTTGCAGGCAGAATGATATCCTGCGCAGGATCGGTATAGCCGGGCGAGCGGCGATGACGTTCGAATTGAGCGATAACCTTCGGCGGATTGTCGCCGACGGCGTCAGGTTCCGTCATCCGGATTGGGACGAGGAGACTGTGCGACTGAGAGTTATACGCCTTACGTTGGGCAAGCGTTTGTACCAAAAGACCTTTGGCAAGGCAGAGGAGGCAAAGTGAGTAGCCAGGAAGACCTTCTAAAGAGAATTAGTGCAGCACTTGACGGAGCCGGGATCGCGTATATGGTCGCAGGCTCAATCGGCAGCAGTTTTCACGGCCATCCAAGAGCGACAAATGACCTCGATATAGTCATTGCGCCCAGTGAAGAGCAGTTGGAGAGATTCGCAGAGTCTCTTGGCGAAGATTACTACATCAGCGCCGATGCTGCAAAGAATGCGTTGAACCACAGATCAATGTTCAATATAGTCGATAACGTTACCGGTTGGAAAGTGGATTTGGTAGTTCAAAAGGAAAGAGCCTTCAGCATAGAGGAATTCCAGCGAAGGCGCAAAGTCAAAGTGATGGGTCTGGATGTCTTCGTAGCTTCTGCGGAAGACATCATTTTAAGTAAATTAGAGTGGGCCAAAAGCAGCGGCTCCGCCCAGCAGGTGCAGGATGCCCTTGGCGTTTTGGAGGTGCAGGGGGATGATCTTGACCTGGATTATCTGAAGAGATGGGCTAAGACGCTGAGCATTGAAGATTCGCTTGAGTCGCTGCTCCAAACAGGCAGAAGCAATGGCACACTTGGAAAGGCGGTACGCGGTGAATAGCGACGATTGGAGAAAGAATGTTGCGGGCAAGCTTATTGTTCTTGACGGGCCTGACGGTTGCGGCAAGACGACTCAGGGTAAACTGCTGACGCAGTGGCTGCAGGGCGAGGGGATACCTGCGAGTAACTTTCGCGATCCCGGGAATACGACAATCGGCGAACGCATACGAGATATTCTTCTTAGCCCCGAGCATCTGGCGATGACGACGCGAACGGAGGTTCTGCTGTATATGGCAGCGAGGGCTCAGTTGTGGCAGGAGATGATAGCACCGGCGCTTCGTGAAAAGGAATGCGTTGTTCTGGACCGATGGGTTTCGAGCACTTGCGCGTATCAGGGTTACGCCGGCGATTTCGGGATGAGCAGAGCTATCAGGCTTGCCATGGATTCGCTGGCGAGAGTTTGGCCGGACTTTACTATAATCCTCGACGTTGACCTTGAGACTTCGAGAAGCCGAATGCCCGGCAAACGCGACAGGATGGAGGCCAAACCGGCGGAATATCACCAGAAGGTTCGCGAGGGTTTTCTGCAATTGGCCACGGAGGTCGATAGCATCCTGGTGATGGATGCGAGCGGCGATATCGATGCGGTGCATGCTAAAGTTGTCGATGAAGTTAAGGTGTTTTTTTCATTCGGAGATTCGGACGACTGATGTCATTGAAGGATATTTTTTGCCAGGATAGGGGAGTATCTCTTTTGCAGCGTGCCTTTGCTGCGGGACGGGTTCCTCACGCTTATATTTTTGCCGGTCCCGAAGGTGTCGGCAAGTTCAAGACGGCGAGCGAGTGGGGTCGGCTTTTGCTTTGTAAGAATCCGATTGTCGGCGAAGACGGGGGCGATTCGGCCGATAGCTGCGGGACTTGCGAATCGTGCCTGGCCGTCGAAACCAACTCGCACCCGGATTTCAATGTCATTTACAAGGAGCTGCTCGAATTCACGAAGGACGGGAAAGGCAAAACTGTTCCGGTGGAAATGCCGATTGCGGTTATTCGGGAGTTCCTGTTAGAGAAAGTATCCACGCGCCCTACGCTTTCTCAGCGGAAGGTTTTCATTGTCAGCGAAGCTGAGAAGCTTAACAATTCGTCGCAGAACTGCCTGCTGAAGGTTCTGGAGGAGCCGCCCGGGTACTGCTGCATCATTCTGCTTTGCACGCGTCTGGAGAAATTACTGCAGACGACGCGGTCTCGGTGCCAGGTAGTGCGGTTCGGGCCTATCGACGAAGATATAATCGTCGAGAAGCTGCGGGAGGCTGGGCTCGGTCGGGAACCGGGGCTGTATTTCGCTCGTTTGTCGCAGGGTAGTCTTGGTCTGGCATGCCGGTGGGGAGAGGTTGAATTGGCCCAGGCGGGGCTTTACAGCATCAAGAAGGGGGTTGTCGATTCGATAGTTGGGCTCGATTACGCGGAGATTCCGGAGCTTGCGGGGCGTTTTGTCGATAAGAGCAAGGCGATAGCGATGGCGTGGAGCGAGGTTGAGAAGGGCACGAGCAAGAAGGATATCGGCAGAATGGCGGCGAAAAGCGTCGTTAGGATAGTTATGTCGGTTCTTTACGACGCGATGAAGGCGGATATCAGGCCGGGGAATGAGGCTATCAATTCCGACCAGGAAGAGCGGATAGAAGAATTGGCGGGGCGATTTGCGGCGGAGGAACTTGCCGTGAAAGTATCCGACTGCTACGAAATATTGCGGTGGATCGAGGCTGGGGTGAACGAAAAGCTTGTTTTCGAGCAGTTGTTGTTTAATCTTGCGTGTTCTGATAGAATTAGCGTTTGAGCCATACGGCGCCGTAATAATATTGAACCAGGAAGCATGAATGCCAAATAGCCCGGACAACAAACCTAAACAGGTTAAGAACAAGAAGTATATGCTGGTGCGGTACGGCCGAATGAATCTTCTTGGCTTCTTCCAGCATAACGAGAGCAATATCCCTAAGGTCGCCACCGGCGTGGTTGTCAAGACGGACAAGGGCATCCAGTTGGGGCATATTGTGGGGCCTTTGTGTTCTTACCGGGGCGGACAATTCAAGTTGAGCGAGAAAGACGTGAGGGATTACTTTGGTGAATGTCAGATTGATCTGCCCCGCAGTAAGGGGGGTAAATTCGTTCGATTCGCCACTCATGCCGATACGAGCGAGCAGGAACATTTGCAGAAGATCGCTCGAAATGAGGTCAAGTTGTGCCGACATCTTGTGAAAGATTTGGATCTTCCGATGAAGATAGTCGATGCCGAACACATACTTGGCGGCGAGCGTATTGTGTTCTATTTTATGTCGGAGGGTCGGGTTGACTTTCGGGATTTGGTTAAGCAGCTTGCACACGAATACCAGACACGCATCGAGATGCGTCAGATCGGCGCTCGTGACGAGGCTAAGCTTTTGGGCGATATTGAAAGCTGCGGTCAGGAATGCTGCTGCAAGCGTTTTTTGAGACTTCTCAAGCCTGTTAATATGCGTATGGCGAAGATGCAAAAGGCTACGCTCGACCCTGCGAAGATATCGGGGTACTGCGGGCGATTGAAGTGCTGCCTGCGATACGAAGACAAGACGTATACCGAACTTAAGAAGAATCTTCCGAGACGGAGTTCGTGGGTCAGTACGCC
>SDBT01007474.1_pt1 | contig 17973 bp, 15 predicted proteins | sample 2277101 | NCBI WGS metagenome assembly SDBT01 (sample SAMN10404973, study PRJNA504765) | marine sediment metagenome | isolation source: marine sediment core GS10_PC15, 103 cmbsf | place: Arctic Ocean: Southern Knipovich Ridge | collected 2010 | reverse complement strand
AGTATATGAAGACGTTTATTATGCAGCGTTTGCTGGTATGGTTGTGATGCCGCTTACTTTGAATCATCTTCCCCTGCTTGGCAAACAAGCACCAGGGCTTTCCAAATATATTGAAGCAAAACATCAATCAGAGCCTACATTAATTATTACGCACATTTTCCCAAATTCTCAGCTCTATCGTTCGCGTAGTTTGCCGCCAGGTTCAACGATTAATGAAGTAAATGGTACTCAAGTACGCACCCTTGAAGAATTTAGGGAAGCAATTAAAAAGAGTGAGATTACCGGGTTTTTAACTATTCGAGCATCTGATAATGTAACGCATAAATCTGAAAATCTCTTGGTTGTATTGCCATGGAAAAATATTGTTGAAGAAGAGCCTAAATTAGCACGTGATTTTAGATATCCGATTACCAAGCTTGCGCAAGGAATTTTGCAATCGCATATCATAAATAAATCCATCAAAAAAGAAATGCACGTGCCAGAATCACCGGAATTGATAGTAGCCTCAAAGGTACCTGCTGCGTAGTATGAAAGTAAAAAAGCGATTAGATGAGCTGGTGCATGAGCAAGTGCCGCAGCATAGCAAGCGGCAAATTCAAAGTTGGATCATGCAGGGCAATGTAACGGTGGATGGTAAAGTGATAACAAAGCCGGGTACCCAATTGGGGCCCGGCTTAGCTATTGTATTAAATGTAGCAGCACCAAAATATGTGAGCAGAGCTGGCCTTAAATTAGAAAAAGCGCTTGATCATTTTCAGCTGGATGTTAAAGATCTTATCGTACTTGATGCAGGCCTTTCAACAGGCGGTTTTACTGATTGTTTGCTGCAACGAGGGGCAAAAAAAGTTTATGGCGTTGATGTTGGCTATGGGCAAGTGCATGAAAAAATAAAAGCTGATCCACGCGTTCAAGTAGTTGAGCGTACCAATCTGCGATCGCTTGAAGATGTGGGGGAACTGGTTGATTTAATAACGCTTGATCTTTCTTTTATTTCAGTTTTGAAAGTGATGAACGCAGTTACCAAACTGCTCAAACCGGATGGGCAATTGATCGTGCTGATCAAACCGCAATTTGAAGCGGAACGGCGGCAGGTGGCAAAGGGTGGCATTGTAAAAGATCCTTCGGTGCACGAAGCGGTTATCAAAAAGGTAGCAAACGGCATACAAGAGCACGGCTTTTCGCTTGAAGGGGTTATTGAATCTCCTATTGCTGGAGCAGAAGGTAACAAGGAGTTTTTAGCTTATTTTAAACGAATATTTTAGGTCCGGTTGACTTTTCATCGTAATATTTTCATGCAAAAAGTACAAAGATATTGCCGCGTCCGGCGAAGACGGGCGTGCCCACTATTTTGTGCCACCTGCACAAGGCAGAAAAAACAATAATTTTTAATAAAAGTGAAAAGGGAACAAAACCTAAACTGATTTTTCTTGCGTTTGATTGAACGATGCCAGCATCTGTTCGTTATGTGCAAGACCTTGTGCAATTGATGTATAGGGCGTTAGATCTTGGGTATCTGTAACAAAAGATTGCAATATTGCGCGTATTGAATTAACTAACCTGAGCAAGTTCTTTTCAAGTTCATTTTCTTTAAACACTACCCCCATTGTACCAATCGGCCCGAGTAGAGCTATCGCAGGACTCGTGCTTTTGTATTCTTTTTTCAATTGCACCAGCCGTTGCCGCATGCTTAAAAGTTGAGCAGATTCCTTTGCGGTTGGTTTGATGAGTGAAATTATGTGCTCAATATGGGCATGGGCGGTTTCTATGTGTTTGAGGGTATCTTGATCCGGTTCATGTGCCACGAGTTCAGTGAGTGTATTTTGCGCTGCTTCTTTCTCGTTTTGTACCACTTGATCAGCGTCTTGTTCTAGTTGTACCAGTTCATTTTCATCAAATTGGATTTGATCGGCTTTGGTTATCGGTAAAGAACGCATTTGTTCAGCCGGCGCATATAAAATTGGTTGATCACCCTCATTTTTTTGACGATCCATGGCCACCTTGATCATGAGGATAAGGACTGCTAGAAAAAGAAGATCTCGCTTTTTTCCAGTGATTTTTATCATGGCTTTTGTTGAATTTAAGGGTTTTTGATATGATACCATATCATATTCCATCATACTGGCCTTGGTTGCAGGAGTCAATCTTGAAAGGAGTGCCTTTCAAATAAGGCGTCTATGTGGTATCATTAAGATAAATTTAATGCGCCTGTAGCTCAATTGGATAGAGTACCAGACTTCGAATCTGTTGGTTGTAGGTTCGAATCCTACCAGGCGCACCAAGTAAGGAATTTCATAATCAACTTTAAAAAGACAGAAACTGTACGTGCATTGAGCGCTTTTTGGTTATTACTATTGAGAGCTATTCGCATCTATTGTTATCTTTTTGTTAACGTTAAAAAAATATTGAATGAAAGGTTTTTGTGAATAGCTTCAAAAATTTACCTTTATTGCCTCAAATTCAAAAGTCTCTAGATATTCTTGGGTTTTCAAAACCAACTGAAATACAAAGCAAAACTATTCCTTTGTTGATTGAGGATTTCAAACAGGATGTGCATGCGCAGGCTCAAACTGGCACCGGCAAAACTCTTGCATTCGGTATTCCGTTACTTCAGGCAATTGATCGATCCGTTAAAAATGTGCAGGGGCTTGTCGTAGCGCCAACGCGTGAGCTGGTACTTCAGATATATGAACAGTTGAAAGAAGTATCCCCTCAGACGGGTATTTCCATTGAACCAATTTATGGTGGGATGCCAATCGATAGGCAGATTGATCGTATAAAACGGGGTGCACAAATTATTATTGGAACTCCTGGCCGTTTAAATGATCATTTACGTAGAAAAACGTTATCGCTTAGGAAATTAAAAATATTAGTACTAGATGAAGCTGATATTATGCTTGATATGGGTTTTAAACAAGAGATTGATACTATTCTTGATGCTGCTCCAGCGGATCGGCACATTTGGTTATTTTCAGCAACGATTATGTCAGGAATACAGCGACTTATAAAATCTCACATGAAAAATGTGCAAACATTCAAAGCTGAGCAAAAAGAAGTGAGCCCGCAGGTGAAACAGTATTATTGTATTGTTCCCATGCGGCGACGAGTTGAAGCAATTGCTCGATTCATTGAGGCAACCCCCAACTTTTATGGCATTGTATTTTGTAGAACAAAGCTTTTAACTGCGGAGATTATGGAACAGCTTGCCAGTAAGGGGTTTCGCGTCAATTGCTTACACGGAGATATGAAACAAGCGCTTCGTAATAAAGTGATTAAAGGTTTTAAAAATAAAGACTTTAGTATTCTCATTGCTACTGATGTTGCAGCACGGGGAATTGATGTTTCTGATCTTACGCATGTAATTAATTATACTATTCCTGAAGAAACCGAAAGCTATATTCATCGCATTGGACGGACGGGGAGAGCCGGACGGGAAGGCATAGCCATTATGTTTGCATCTCCCGCGGATACCTATCGTATAAAACGGCTTGAACGAAGTGCGCGAACTTCATTGCAAGAGATTCCGATACCTTCTCTGGATATGATTATTAATGAAAAAATGGGCGCAGTTTCTGATTTTATAGAACAAGCAAAGCAACCTGATGATAAATCTTCACAAACCAGAAAAGTCCTTACAGAGCTGATTAATTCATTTTCAGATGATGAAATTAGACGATCTTTCGCCGTGGCGCTTGAGGATAAATTTTTTAAGGATATTATTCGTGAAGATTTAACCAACATGAGCCATGATTTTGGCTCTATATCTCAAGAAATATGTCTTGATATTGGTACTGATGCAGGTATTAGTGAGGATGAAGTTCGTAGCTATCTTTATAAAACGTGTACCTTACTTCCAAAAGAGGTGCGTAAAGTCCGCGTCCTCAACAAAAAAACATTTATTGCTGTTCCAAATAATCGCATGCAAGATGTTTTAAAAACTATGCGAGCCAATCCAATCGGGAATAAGAGATATAAAATTTATCTTGTTGAAGATATCAGGCAGGATAGAAGGCCGCAGCGTCCACGGGGACAATTTGGTGAAGGTAAAAGGGGTCCTTCGCGTAGTAGAGTGAGGCCACGCAGAAGGCGTTGACTTCGACTAGGTCCTGTTTCTTTTTCATCACGATACTTTCATGCAAAAAGCACAAAAATATTTTTTCATGCCTTATGCAGGCAGCACAAAGATATTGGACAGTTTTTTTAATGGCTGGGTGGATGACAATTCCATCTATTTGCGTATATACTAAATCCCCATATATTAGTTACTAATACTATTGTTGAAAGGTTTACATGAATATTTTATCAATTGTTCTGCTTGCATTTATTGGGTTTATTATTCTTTTTGTTTTGTGGGCAGTTATTAGTTATAACCGGTTAGTGCACCTAAAAGCGCTTGTTGATGAGGGGTGGAGCGGTGTTGATGTGCAGCTCAAGCGCCGGTATGATTTGGTACCTAATCTTGTGGCAGTCGTAAAACAATACAGCTTTCATGAAAAAGAAGTTCTTGAAAATGTAACCAAAATGCGCGCAGCATCAATGGGAGCGCAAACGATTGATCAAAAAGCTGAAGCTGAAAAAGGGCTCACGGGCGCATTAAAAACATTATTTGCGGTTACTGAAAACTATCCTGAGTTAAAAGCGAACGAAAGCTTTTTGAGTTTACAGCAGCAGCTTTCAACGCTTGAGACTGAAATTCAGCTTTCACGCCGCTATTATAATGGCGCAACCCGTAATTACAATATCTCAGTTGCAAGCTTCCCCTCCAATATTGTTGCCAATATGTTTGGCTTTGCCAAAGCTCGTTATTTCGAACTTGGTAGCGAAGAAGAACGTGAAGCGCCGAAGGTTAATTTCTAATAAAAACCTGTTATTTTTTGTGTGAAAAAATGTTGTTTATTTTGGGAGCGTTATTACTTTCAATTTCGGCGATAGCCTCCGAACGTATTCTGCTTTTTAAAAGCGATATCACCGTGTATGAAGATACCACCATGTTGGTTACCGAAACAATCAAAGTGCGAGCGCAGGGAGAGCAAATTCGGCATGGTATTCTTCGTGAATTTCCAACCTCGTACAAAGATCGGTTTGGTAATAATTATCACGTAGCTTTCAACATTAAAGAGGTTGTGCGGAATGGTACGCAAGAGCCATACCATGTCCAAACGGTTTCAAATGGTAAAAAGGTCTATATTGGCTCAAAAGAAACCTTTTTACCACCCGGAGAATATACGTATACAATTACCTATTTAACGAGCCGGCAACTTGGTTTTTTTAAAAATCATGATGAGTTGTATTGGAATGTTACGGGCAATGGTTGGCGATTGCCGATAGATAAAGCAATTGCCATTGTAAAACTTCCAAAAGCGATTGCACGGGATCAAATAGCGTTAGAAGGTTATACAGGGTATGGGGGCAGTAAAGAGCAAAATTATAACGCACTTATTAATGCGCAGGGAAATGCTGAATTTGAAACCACCACACCCCTTAAAAAATATCAAGGGCTCACCATCGTGGTTACCTGGCCAAAGGGATACATACATGAGCCATCATTTTGGCAAAAATGGCGGTGGTTTTTTGAGGATAATCTGCATATTTTGATTGCACTTTTAGGATTTTTCTTTCTTCTTTTATGGTATCTATTTGCGTGGATGCGTTTTCGTAAAACACAATACATTGATACCGTTATACCATTATTTCATCCGCCAAAGGGGATGATGCCGGGATTAGTCTGTTATATCGTTCGCATGGGATATAATTCCAAAGTGCTCGCTGCTGATATTGTTAATATGGCGGTGCAGGGATTGCTTACTATTGAGTATAACGCGAAATCTATATGGGGCAGCGGCAGATATACCTTACACAAGAAAGATGAACCAACAAAAGAGAATGCTGGGTATATGCGGTTATTTCAAATGCTTTTTAGCGATAAAAAAAAGGTATCACTCGATAAGGAAAATGCTGAACGAGTTGGTGCTGCAATAGATTTTGAAAAAAAAATCTATCGGCGTGCAACAAGTTCTTATTTTACATCTTACGGCTGGAACACGGTTGGCGGTGTGTTTATTGGGATAATTTTCTTTTTGATGCTCCTTACAATAATCGATGAAAGTTCAAGGTATGTATTATTTCTAGCTGGGTTTGCTTATGTTTGGTTTAATATTTGGTTTTCTTCGTTGCTTCGTGGATATACCAAAGAAGGGCTGCGTATAAAAAAAGAGATCGATGGATTTAAAATGTTTCTCGCTACAACTGAGAAAGAGCGCATGAAGCTGATAGGAACGCCCCCAACTAAAACGCCTGAGCTTTATGAAAAATATTTGCCATATGCTATTGCCCTTGGCGTTGAACAACAATGGTCACGCCAATTTGCGCCATTATTTGATCACATGAGGGAAGTTGGTAATCCCTATGTATTTTTATGGTTGGTCGGCGTAAATTTTTATTCATTTCAGCCATCTTCCTTTGCATCAAACATGAGTAGTTCAATAAATTCAGCAATTTCATCGTCCTCAAGCCCTCCAGGAAGTTCGTCTGGCTCTGGTGGTGGAGGATCATCCGGCGGCGGAGGCGGCGGTGGAGGCGGCGGTGGTTGGTAAACACCACAAACAATGCGCCCGTAGCTCAGTAGGATAGAGCAACAGATTCCTAATCTGTAGGCCACAGGTTCGAATCCTGTCGGGCGCACCAGCTTTCGCCAAGGCTTCAGCTGGCAGGCCAGCGGCTAAGGATGGCCAGAATAAAGCATTAAAAGAAAAGATCGCAGGTTGCCCTCCGTAGTAAGCGAGCTTCAGCGAGACACGTAGGATGGGCTATTCGACACAAATGACTGGCGAGATGGTCACGTAGAAATACCTATAGGGCTAGTTTTTCAAGCAAAGAGTTTTTTGAGTTTATTGCTATCAAGATTTGGTTCAATTTCAAAAAAATACAATAGCTGTCACGCTTGAGATTTTTTAGCTTACTCCTCAGAAAAAGACAGTCAGGTAGGGCGTTATATTCTTAGGTGGCTAGGATTGAAGGATTTGATAGTTATTGTTGAAAAAAAAGGCTAAAATAAGGCACTATTCGAATTAAAGGAGGTTGTTATGGAACGAAAATCAGGGCTAGAAACCTTATGAGCTTTATTGTAACTCAGATTTTAAATTGCAAAATAAAAGCATCTTATAAAATAATTTTAATTTGAAAAGTAATTATGTCTAATTTTATTGATAAAACTACTTATCTTGCATATTTAGATTGCCCTAAAAATACATGGTTTAAATTACATAAACCAGAATTTAAAGAACTTTTTAAACCTTCTGAGTTTGAAGAGAATCTTTCCCAACAAGGCAATTATGTGGAGGGTATTGCTCGAGAGCTATTTCAAAATGGCGAGGTTATTGAAAACTTTGGCAATGATGCAGTTTTGAATACTCAAAAACATATATCTCAAAAAACTCCTTTTCTCTTTCAAGCAACATTTACTTTTGATGTATTTTTGGCTCGTAATGATGTTCTTGCATATGACACTCAAACAAGTACGTGGCATCTTTATGAAATTAAAAGCACGAATTCTTTTGAGGAAAACTCAAAGAAAATAGATCATGTTGAAGATGTTTCTTTTCAGGCTGTGATATTAAAAGAAAACGGTATAGAACTGAGTAAGATTTTTAGCGTATATCTTAATAAGAACTATGTCTTAGGCGATTTCATTGATGTTAAAAACCTTTTTATTATTAATAATATAACTGAAAAAGTTCAAGATCGCGAGCGTAATACTAGATTAAGAATGGAAGAGGCTAAAACCGACCTGTTCAAATTGAATGAAGAAGATTTGTCTTGTGTGTGTATTTATAAAACGCGCAATTCTCAATGTAAAACGTTTAAGTATTCGCATGTAAATGTTCCAGAATATTCTGTTCATGATATAGCAAGAATTCATAAAACTAAGTTAGCAAGTCTGGTAAATAATTGCATTTTTGACATTGATGATATACCTGATAATTTTGAACTAAGCCCTAAGCAAAAGCAGCAAGTGAATGTTTATAAGCAGCGCATTCCATTTATTAATTATGACTTAATTTCAGGGGAGCTAGAATCGCTCAAATATCCCTTATATTTTTTTGATTATGAAACCTATGCAGCAGCCATTCCAATTTTTAAAAGTTCTTGGCCATATCAGCAAATACCTTTTCAATTTTCTTTACATGTTGTACATGACCCAGAAAGCAGTCCGATACATTTTGAATATCTGCATGAATTGAATTCTGATCCTTCCTTGAATATTATTGAAAAATTACAAGAATTCATAAGTCAAACAGGAACAATTATTGTTTGGTATAAAAGCTTTGAGCAAAAAATAAATATTGAATTAGCTAAAAGATTTCCAGAGCATAAAGAATTTTTGGATTCCCTTAACAATCGCATTTACGATTTAATGAGTATATTTGAAAAGCAAATGTATATACATCCTGAATTTAAAGGCAGAACATCTATCAAAAAGATTTTGCCAATTCTGGCTCCCCAATTGAGTTATCAGGAGTTAGACATTGGGGAAGGCACCGCTGCCGCATCAAAATGGTTTAGTATGACTTATGATTATTTAACACCTATAGAAAAACAAAAAATTGCTTATGACTTAAGAGCATATTGTGGCCTTGATACGTATGCTATGTATGCCATTTGGAAACATTTAATACAAATTAAACAATCTAAGGCTGAATTATCACGCAATCATTATTCAAAAGAAAGTGATGCACACAGGGCTTAAAAGCCTACATTTTACTATGACGAAAAAAAACGCCCTGTTTTAGTTCGACTTTCTGTAGAAGATTTCAATAATTTTTACAACAAGCTTAAAAAACTTTCAGCTGCTGCCAAAAAGCAGGCATCTGGTAAAAAAGTTCTAAAATAGGCCTGTTACTTGAAGACATTTCTTGGCTGGTGTTATTGTCTTGCTATAGGAATATAGTCTGGAGTACGTAAAAGGGAGAAATCATGAAACGTAATCATTACCTATTTATTGCATTAATTTCTATTTTTTCTATCCATGCTGAATGGAAAGAAGTGCCTCATATGGGATGGAATGCGATTGAAAAATTAGCAATAGGCGATAAGAACAATATATGGGCAAAAGCTGGCAAAGTGAGTGTAGAAAGCCTAGACAGTGGGGTATATAAATGGGAAAACAATAAATGGAATGGGCCTCAGGGAGATTTGATTCCTGACCAATTAGCCATTGCCCAAGATAATACGGTCTATGCTCAGAAATTTTGGCCATTTCGACAACCAAGCGAAGCAAAGATATATGAATTTAATGGAACTGAGTGGATACCAGTCCATACTTTCAAGGAACGCATTGAACGTTTATTTGTTACCAATAAAAATGATATGTGGATTACTAAAAAAGTAAGCTCGCTCAATTATAAAGCATTTCATTGGGATGGAGAAAAGTGGGAGCAAAAAGGTACCGAAAATATCTGGGAAGTCTATGTAGGCAACGATGGCACTATTATAGGAAAACAAGTAATCAATTACATTGATGGTAATGTGGTTGAAACTATTGATTGGGAAAAGGTTCCCGATAAAGCAAAATTATCTCAAACAATTACTATGGTACGATGGAATGGTACTGCATGGGAAAAGATAAGCACTTTCGATGATAAGATTGTTTCTGATCTTGCCGTTATTGATAAAGATAATATATGGACGGTCAAAGGTGATGCTCTTTTTGAGCTCTATCCATACCAATGGAATTCGAAAAATAAAAAATGGATTAAAAAAGGAAACAAAAAACCCTTTGGACAGCTTGTGGCTGGTAGAGATGGAACGGTATTAATGACAGAAATGACAGATCACGGATATCCATATGATAAGATTTATAAATGGGTAGAAAAACGCCAAACTAACAAAAAGTCCACTTTTATTGCTATGCGATCTCCCCGCAAAAAAGTTCTAAAATAGCCCTGCTGCCCCCGGCGCCAGATGAAGTCTTGCGCGACGGCTTTGTCTGATAACTCAGTTGTATTATTTCAAAAATTTTATCCCAAAACGTAAAGCATTACTTGGCACTTGCTCTCACAAAACGTATGCTCTCAAGATTAAGTGAGATTTAAAAAGGTGTGCTTATGTTTGATTTTTTTGTACAAAATTTGCTTTTTTCAGAGGGGTTTTATGTACTGCTCGTATTTCTAGTCTTGCTTATCATTGGATTTTTTTGGATGCGCCCTCTCTTTTATATGAGCCTTGTTTTAATTACTTTTTCTTTTTATTTTTTTCGCAATCCTGATCGTCAAGTTCCATTGCAAGAAAAAAGTATCGTTGCTCCGGCAGATGGTACGGTTATCGATATTTCAACGGATCCAGTTGATACAAATGGCTATGCGGCACGCGTATCTATATTTCTTTCACTCTGGGATGTGCATGTACAAAGAGCTCCCGTTGAGGGGCAGATTGAAACTATTGCTTATTATCCTGGCGCTTTTTTCAAGGCCTATTTACCTAAAAGCGCAAAAGAAAATGAGCACAATGATATCGTAATAAAATTGGCTGATGGCAGATCCGTTATGGTGCGCCAAATTGCAGGAGTTATTGCGCGAAGAATTAGTTGTTGGATTGCGCCTGGGGAATCTGTTTTGCCATGCCAAAAGATTGGTATGATTCGATTTGGCTCTCGAGTTGATTTATTTATTCCTGAACATGCGCGATTTATTGTCAATAAAGGTGATCAGGTATATGGCGGTTCTACACTAATTGGCTATACCCATTGACTTGCAAATTTGAGCAGTTTCAAATCCTTGCCCAAGTCATGGAATTTTCCCTCATTATTTAACCGGTTGAGCGTTTGCTTATTGATATAAGCTCGATGCAAATCACTAAAAGTCTTTATTCCTTTAAATGCTTTGTGCAGCGGAATTTCATGTACTTTGCCATGCCCTCCATCGTAAGAATGAGCTTCAATGATAGTATGAGTTTTTGTATTCGCAACAACCATAACATGGCCAATAATTGAGATGAGATCTCCTTCTTTGACCGATTCATGATGACCAATCTGAGGTAAATTTTTGGCAAGAGTAAAGGTGTTTTTGTAATGATAGGGTAATCCAACGATTTGCGCAGCACGAACGATTATGCTTGAACAATCATAGCCAGATTTTGGAATTCCAGTATGGTTGGGGCGATCATAATATTTAAGTGCTTTTCCGCGAATCTGTTCATTTTTTGTAACAAATTGATTGGTGTGATGGGTATTTGTGAAGCTGCAACCGCCCCATACATAGGGGATAATACCATCATTACGTTTTGCCCAGCGGCGCAAAATTGCCAAAAAATCAGTGAGTCGATCGTCTATTGTTTTTGGATGGAAAATATAGACAATTGTTTTTGGTAGGGCAATTGTTTGGAGTATATGGGTTTTTGGATGTACGCAATGAACCATAACTTTATCTTTTTGTGGCTGCTCCTCTGCCTTGATAAAGCGGGTGCCGGAAGAAAATGTGATATCAAAATTAGGATCAGTAAATGGTTCAATAAGTGTTACCGTATTTTGATGGGCGATTTCATTATTTTTATTAAAATGAATAGGGTGGGGAATTTTATGCAGGTCAACACCATTTTTTGCAAGATTTGCTAACGGAAGAACATTTTTCTGGAGTGTCCAGTAGCAATTATGCAGCTTTGAATTGGCTGCAGTTTGATAAAAGGTTTGCGGAATAGCTATCTGTAATTCATCATTTTTTTGATCTATGATATCCACTATTTCGTGATAAATAAGTTGATGTATGCGCGGGCAGGCCTCAAAATGGGTGCTAAAAGCGGCCCACGGGAGCTTGCGATAGGAAACCTGTGCTGGCTGATTTTTATAAAAAGATTTCATTGGTTGTCCCACCAAATCAGCCACCGGTACTATAACAATCCCTTTTTGTGCAACAATATGGCTGCAAAAGTTAAACAATAGTGGGAATATTATGGCTGTTTTATATTTCATTTCCAACCAATTTTTCACTTTTTCTTTCTTTTTACCATAAATTCACTATTAGTATAGACAGATTGAAACCTGTTTTGGAATATTTCCTTCTATTTTCATTGATATTCGTTGATAATGATTGCAAATCGTGTAATACAAATGGTATTATTGTTTCTACCAAAAAGGAGTTTGAATTATTTATTAAGAATAAATGAGGGGGATTGGGACATGAAGGTATCAATAAAATTGCTCTTACTTTTGCTTTTTTGCTCAATAAGTAACTTTTTACAAGCAGAATGGTCTTCTATTTTTCATAAAAAATTCACGGAACATGAAGTTGGGTGTGCGGAGCGAGATAATGCTCTTTATTTCATGAAAGAAGGTGTTTCAACGTTTACACAACTTCTTTGCTCGTGGAATGCGCTACGGCCATCGAAAGGTCATCTTACCTTTTATGTACAGGCTCGCGATGCCCATACTCAAAAATGGGGGTCTTGGCATCGCATGAATGAATGGGGCAAGCAGGTACAACAATCATATGCAACGAAATCAGATGGATTTTCAAAATTTGTGCATGTTCGTCTCGAAACGGAACCCTTACAATTAGCGGATGCTTTTTGCGTTAAGGTGGTAGGGGCAAAAGGAGCTTCACTAAAAAACGTAAAAGGATTAGCCGTAACGGTAGTAAATATGAATGAGTTCCAACCAGAATTGGTAACTCCAGCGCTTGCGGCGCTTCAATCTGTTCATATCAAGCGCGTACCAAGAATCTCCCAGTTTGCGTTAAAGCTTCCCGAAAGTAAAAGGATATGTTCGCCGGTTTCATGTGCCATGTTAACTCAGTATCTGAGTGATACACCTATTAATCCCGTAAAATTTGCAACGTTATCGTTCGATAAAGGATTAAATGCCTATGGTAGTTGGCCGTTTAATATGGCTCATGCATTTGAATGTTGCAAAGGAAAAAACTGGTTTTATAATACGCGTCTTAATTCATTTGCAGAACTTCATCAACAATTAAAAAGAGGAATTCCCACTGTTGTGAGCGTGCGTGGAGAGTTGCTTGGGGCCGCAAAACCGTTTCCCCAAGGGCATCTGCTGCTGCTTATTGGCTGGGATCAAAACTCGCAAGAAGTATTGTGCCATGATCCGGGGGTTATGGAGCATCAATTGGTTTTTAAAAGATATAAACTTTCAAGTTTTTTAACATCTTGGGAAAGGTCAAGACGGCTCACCTATTGGGTTGAACCAGCTTGATAATAAAGAGCATTTTTATAACGAGCAAGTTGATATGATAAAAGAGAAAGGGGGACATCGTGAATTATATGTATCGAGTTATAATGAGCTTCTTGCTATTCATGGTTTTTGCGATGAATGGAAAGCCCATTCAATTGAAAAAACTATTTCATCATAAAGGATCGCAGAAAGAAATTCCATCCATCGAACTTGGCAGTATCGTGCTTTATTTAGATCAATATCCGCACGTAAGTTCTACCGTGACAAAGCATGGAAAGCGAATCGAACAAGTTTTTTTCTTACCCGAAATTGAGATAAAAGCCAAAGAGGCATTAGACGCGATTGAGCGTATTAATCAAGAAAAAAATATGCTCTATTCTATTGCAATCTCTCAGACGCAAGATCCGCAAAAGGGGCTCAAAATTAGAGTCACATATAATAATCAGGATGTTGGCATTTCCCATAGCCGTTTTGATTCTATTTCATTGCAGAAAGGGCTAGTTTTTAGGTTTTATAATAAACCGGTGATTAAAAAAATACGCAGCGCAAGCAAACCAATTATTCATATGGCTCATAATAACACACCACGAGTAGTGATTGATTGTGGCCATGGAGGATCTGATTATGGCGCAATTGGATGCACAAAGATTCAAGAGAAGAATGTGAGCCTTCAAGTAGGCCTTCAAGTAGCAGATCTACTCAAAGCAAAAAATATTGCAGTTGATCTCACACGCGATACTGATCGCTTGGTACGGCTTGATGAACGAACATCACTTGCAAATTCCCAAAAAGCAGATCTTTTTGTTTCAATTCATGCAAATGCCGCTCCCGATAAAATGCGCTCTGGAATTGAGACCTATTGTCTTTCTGCTAACCTATTTACCACTGAGGCACCCAACGATGAAGATGCGCTCCTTGGGGAGCAACTCATAAAAAAGTATGATCGGAGTATTCAATTAGCTGAACATGTTCATCAATCGCTGCTTGCTGCAGTTCGGTTGCATTGCCAGGTAAATGATAGGCAAATCAATTATGCGGTGGCTCAAGTGCTGCTTGGGGCTGCAATGCCAGCAATTCTTGTTGAAATTGGTTACCTAACCCATGAACAAGAAGCACAGTTACTTGTACAGCACCAATATCAATCGTATATCGCAGATGGAATCGTGCGTGGAATCGATGCTTACATCAATCATGCATAATTGTCTTAAATCTTCTCTTTTTTATGATAAAATGCAGTATACTAATACCCCAATCTCAGAACATATCGATTAAAATATTCGCAAGAAGGGTTAAAGGATATCTAAATTAATGCATACAATTTGGAATGAATTTCTCGATATTATCCGTGAAGAAGCCGGGAGCCGGGTGGTGGAAACCTGGTTTAAAGTGATCAACTTTGATCGATGGGATGCCTTGGAAAAGAAGGTATATCTCATTGCGCCCAATTCATTTGTATGTAATTGGGTTAAAAAGCACTACATGAGTATGATGCGCTTGCATCTTGGCCGTCTTTTGCACGTAGAATCCCCGCGAATCGAAATTAAATATGAGGGCACTGAAGGATCGTCTAAAAGTTTTGAAAAAAACAGGAAATTAAGCGTGGTGCCAGCTTCTGTTGTGCGAACAAAAAATAGTATCGCCCAGCTTGAACGGAAAAAGGTTGGTAACATTAACAAAAGTTACTCATTTGAAAATTTTATCATTGGGCCGAGCAATTCACTTGCCTATGCCGCTGCTCATGCGATAACTGAAAGTCCAGGGCAGCGCTACAATCCTTTGTTTGTTTATGGTAAATCGGGTCTTGGAAAAACTCACTTAATGCATGCTATTGGTAATGAAATAAAGATGCGGTATAAAGATGCGGTTGTTTTATATCAAACGGCCGATCGATTCGTTACAGAATTTATTAGCGCTATTCGATTTAATAAGGTACATAAATTTCAAGACAAGTATCACACAGTTGACGTTCTTTTGGTTGATGATATGCAATTTATTTCGCACAAAGAGCATACCCAGGAAGCTTTCTTTCATATTTTCAATGCACTCTATGAGGCGCGTAAACAGATTGTTTTTTCTTCCGATATGTATCCGCATGATATTAAAGGAATTGCGGACCGATTGCGATCTCGGCTCTCAGCCGGACTTGTAACTGATATTCGGGAGCCAAGCCTTGAAACGAAGATTGCAATTTTAAAAAAGAAAGCATCATTAAGTGAAGAGCATCTTGAGGATGAGGTGGCTCAATTTATTGCAGATCAGGGATGTGGCAATATCAGAGAACTTGAAGGGGCATTAATACGGGTTATGGCGTTTGCATCACTTACAAAGCAATCTATTACGCTTGAGTTAGCCCAAAAAGTTTTGTTTCGCTCTACCGCATATACACCTAAAAAAAATATTGATTTTGAGCGTATTATGCGTGGTGTCGAGAAACAATATCCTTATAGCCTGCAGGAAATGTGCGGTAAAAATAGGAATAAAGAAATTGCACAAGTACGCCACGTAGCAATGTATTTTATGAAGAAATTGACTGATAAATCATTGCGAGATATTGGTAGTTTTCTTGGGGGTCGAGATCATTCAACCATAATGCATGGCTTGCAAAAAATAGAAAATCAGATAAAAGAAGATAAAGAGCTTCAAGAAAAAGTACGGATCATTGAACAAGTAATCATGGGTTCATAACAAGGAGAAGAGAGTGAAAAAGATACTATCAATTGGGTTGCTTTGCAGCACCATTGTTATGCTACAAGCAAAATATATTCCATTTATTGATACGAGCTTGGATGATTTTTGCAAGCGAATGATTCAAGATCAAGATCGCGAAAACTTTTCAAAATATTATCAAAATCATGAACAAAAAATAACAGCTTTAGAAAATGATGCGCAGAAAAAAAGATGGCATGCACTTTATACTAAAGCAATGAAGAGCTTAGAAAACGATCATAAAGCATGGGCAAATGATATAAATTTTTTCTTAACAGATCTTTTTTTTCTAGATAAATCATACGATCAAGAACGGCGTGAAGTACGCGTATTTCTTGAAAGATATGGGGTATATAAAGAATTTGAAAATAGTAGCGGGGCTAAGGTTGCGCAAAGACCTAAAATTGAAGAGCAAGCTGCTTGGAAAAATGTGAAAACACACGTGGCAAAAGTGGCTGAAAAAGTGGGGAATTGGTTTAAAATTATTCGGACAGAAATGACGACATAATTTAGATATGATGGGTTTCTATTGATTTTTTTCCTGCCACAATCATATCCTGTTTAGTTTTGAGATATATATCTGAAAAACATTTGTCAACAAGAAAGAGATACCATTCAGTGTGGTTTCTAAATCGATATTTTTTTGGCAGTCCTACCATCGTTGGAAAATGTTCAGTATCAACGAGAGTAATTTTGAATTGTTTTCGCGTAGTATCTTCAGTGAATGAGAAATTTTTCGCGTGTGGATCAATGCTTAATTCTAGATCACTACACAATTGCATGATAACCTTGCGCTTTTTTTCCGGTGAAAAAAGTGTTAACTGGTTTGAAAAATCCATTTTATCAGCAATGATAGCATAACAACTGGGAATTTCTGTCTGTACATGATCAAGACCACCTACATTTTTTCCGGTAAGAACAATATTTTTATGATGCTCGGGAAGCCAAAACCATTTGCGAGGTAATTCAACATGATTGGCCCAGCGATCAAATTGTTGAATTTTATTGGCGATATAATCGCGATTTGCAAGGCGTGTAAATCCACTTAAGTGGCGATTAGAACCGCCTCCCATATAGAAAAAAAACGTTGGTTCAATACCTGTAGCATGAAAATCAAGGATAGTGTCCGGATTTTCCATAAAGAGTTTAACTACAAAGGGATACTCTTTAAACGCTAGCACAATAAGGCCGCATGATTTTCCGTAGCTAAAATTTTTGTCCTGTAAAACTATAAAATGCTCAAGCAAATTGCCTTTTTTAATCTTCTTTCTTTTTGTACTAATTTCTTTCTTGACATGTTCGATCAGTGAACTCAGTTTTTTACCTGATACTGTCTCTGATGAGTTGGATCGAAAGGTGATAGTGTGGTTTGGCAAAATATGAGCATCAAAATCAGAGGTTTTAAAATGAAAAAGCGGATAATAACGTAAATACCGGTTGGTTGTTTTCGTTTGGCCAGAGCCATCTGGCCATTGCGCAATTACTTGCGGAAGTGATGGATCGGCTAAACGAAATGGATGGCGCCCAATAAGGTTGAGTGTGCAGAGCAGTAAAATAAGTATTAATTGTTTATAGTTCACGCATATAACCAGTTTTACATAATAAATTTTGTAGCTGTATCACTATAAAAGATATAGAAACATAGCACATTCTGTCAATTAGTTTCAGCTAGACAATTTTGATTATAAAAATCGTGCAAAACGGAGAAATGTTGTTCTATTTGTGCAATTAATCGGGGCGATTGATTTTATGGAGGAAGCTTTGGTAGCATGGGCTAGAGCGGTTAGATGTTAAACAGTTTAAAAAGAAAGGGTGGGTATGAAGCATAACGATTCTCTTGAACAGAAAAAAAGGAATATTATGCAGCGATTAAGCGGTTTGCCGCGCAATATTCTTGGATTACACGGCCGTGACAACATATCCGAATTTATATTGCATGAACTATGCAAGGATGATTGTTTTAATTTGAAGCGGGCTGCATATGTTGTTGATAATCCAGATTTCGATTGCATCAAAGGTGTCGCGGGGTACTGTCGGCCAGAGGCATATAAGTCTGAGAAAAGCATTTGGGAAGACCCAGATGCATTTAGCGA
>SDBT01007473.1_pt1 | contig 17973 bp, 13 predicted proteins | sample 2277101 | NCBI WGS metagenome assembly SDBT01 (sample SAMN10404973, study PRJNA504765) | marine sediment metagenome | isolation source: marine sediment core GS10_PC15, 103 cmbsf | place: Arctic Ocean: Southern Knipovich Ridge | collected 2010 | reverse complement strand
GGCGTAAGAGTCCATATGATGACGCTCCGCCCGACAGCGTTCTGGCCGTGCAGCGCGTCCGTTCCGTTTCCCATCCGGGCCAGACCGTGCTTGAACGCTTCGGTGCCCAGAGTCCTGCCAGAGGCAAAAGGATGCGCCGTCCGCCCCAGGCCACCCAGATGCGCTCTGACGTCCTGGGCGATAGTGCTCGTAACTCGCCCACGCCAGACAAACCTGACTCCGCCGGCAAGGGTCAAATCGGCGTGATAGGCTTCGTGTTCGGGCTCGTCGCCGTGACCGTGCATGATATCGCTACCGAAATTGGTGGGCGCAATGGCATGGTCGACCCAGACGGGCAGCTTGCAGCCGTAGCGATCCAACTCTTCCAGCGCCCGAAGCGCATGACCGCGCGTGGTGGCCAGGTCTCCGTAGGAATGCAGACAATCAATGTGTCCGCTGTGCATCAGGGCACGGATCATCTCCCGGCCTGTGTCGTCGGTATTCCAGTAGGAGAACTGACCGACCGGCATGTCGAAGTAGATCGAATTACCCACCTCCAGGCCCATGCCGCGCCCCAGCCATGTCGTATCTCCGTGAGTGTTCAGCCATCGGGCCATCGCTGTGTAGCTGCCTCGGTCACGCGTGCCGTCCAGATCGCTGGATATCGCGAGCATGGCCTTGTAGGGATGCGGAACCCTTCGCAGGGAGACGCCCTCGACCTGTCGGTCGGTGGTAGCCTTAGATTGCATGAGCGGTTTGGGCATTGTTTTTTCGCCGGTGGGCGAGGCTTTCGGTGTAGATCGCCGCGGTCTTCTCGGCCAATCGTTTTGTGGAGAACTCCTGCACGACCCAGGTCCGGGCGCAGCGGGACATGCCCCGCCGCAGAGTCTTATCTTCGAGCAGCCGACATATGCGATCGGCCATAACACGAGGTCGACGATTGGGAACTACATAGCCAACCTTGCCGTCGGGCACGATTATCGAATTGTCCGATATGTCGGTTACCACGGCGGGCACGCCGCAGGCCATTGACTCCAGGACAACGTTCGGCGTTCCCTCGTAAAGCGACGAAAGCACCGTGACATCGCAGGCAGGGTACAGACGCCACACGTCGTCGCGATTGCCCAGCATGAGACACTTGCTGTGCACCCCCAGACGCCGGGCAAGTCCGTCGACGTGACGTTTGTACTCGTTCGATCCGTGCACGCCGCCGTGAAGCTCATCGCCCACCAGCATCAGGCGAACGTGCCCCACTCGTTCCAGGACATGGGCGACGGCTGCGTACAGCAGGCTGTGATTCTTCTGCGGTTTGAAACTTGCGAACATCCCGATAACAGGTTCGTCCGCTGCTATGCCCAACTCTTTGCGTATCGCCTTGGCGTCGGTGGGGGCGAATCTGGCGGTGTCGACGCCGTTGTAGACCACCCGATATTGCGAAAGCTTGTACCCGTGCAGCCGCCGATGAAACTCCGCACCCGCCCGGGAGTTCGCTATTACCAGATCAACGCACGGCTTGGTCAGGCGATATGCGAGCTTGTGCCTGAACGTCACCATCTGTCGCGTATTGCGTTCCGAACCGATCACCACCGGCACGGCTGCTAACCGCCCGGCCAGCCGCGTCACAATGTCAGCACCAAACAGATAGCTATGAACGATGTCCGCACGAAGCCGCCGAAGAAGATTCGCCAAGCCAGTCACGACCGAAGGATCCCTCCTGAAATCCTGGCTGAGGACATGAAGCTGCGTCTTGTCCTGGTTCAACGTCGCCGCCAGTGGAACGTAGTGCGACAGCGAACAGACGTGAACGTCGAACTGCGATTCATCGAGATTGTTGGCGAGTTCCACTACCTGTCGCTGCGCGCCGCCGTATTCGAAGTCGTCGATCACGAGTACGACGCAGCACTTTCGGCGCCTGCGATTCGTCGCATGCCTGGCTCGGCGGGCGGAAGAAGAACCGCTCACGGCCCGAATCGAAGTTTTTATATCGCTTCTAGGCAACAGTTGGCTCCATCAGTTCGTGAAACACTTTCTCGAATCGGGGGATAATCGCATCGACGGAATGATTGGCCATGAAGTATTGCATGGCCCGAGCGGACATCTGTCGCCAGACCTGCGGCATTTCGAACATGTGCGAGATCGCGCCGGCCAGACCGTCGGCACCTTGAGTTACCAGGCCAAGCCTCGCCGAGGCCAACACTCCGTCCGGGTCGAACGTGGAAATCACGGGCAGGCCTCGCTGCCAGGCCTCTATGAACGTATTGGGAAATCCCTCGACGGCGCTTGTGCAGACCAAAGCCGCCGCGCGGTCGTAGAACTTCCCGATCTCGCTGTGCGGAACGTGGCCGATGTGGTTGACGTTGGGCAGCGCGGATATTCGCTCTTGCAGACTGCGGGTATATTCCCTGGCCAGAGAGTCGCTCGGCGAACCGACAATATCGATCTGCACGTCGCGGCATCTATCTGCGACGTCCAGGAGCATCTCCAGCCTCTTTACGCGTGCCCAGCGGCCTACCCACAGCAACCGTTTGGGCGGGTCGATGCGTTTTGTCAGCGTCTCCGGTTCGATTCCGGCGGGCCCACAATTCGGGATCACCGTCGAGTCCCGATCGAAGTTTTTCAGCAGCAACTCCTGCTGATGAACAGTCTGCGCCACGACGCAATCGGCCTGTCGCAATCCGAAGCGATAGAACGGACGCTCGTGTTTGGCAAGGTGCGGAAGGTCCGGGACGCAATTGGCGTCGCTGGCCACCGAGTAGACGAAACGTTTGTGATGTGTCCTACAAAACGCCGCCGCTATACCGGTGACAATATCGTTGGTCCGCTGGAAATAGATATCCGCACCGCAGCGTTTCATGGCTCGCCACAGTCCCGTAATACGCGGGTGAAGCAGCCTGATATATCGCAGACCGTCGCTGCAGTCGTAGGCGTTAAACACTCTGATTCCGTCCAGGTACAGGCCCTCGGACTGTCCGCGGGCCTCGGTGACAAAGCTGACATCGTAGCCCCGCTCTGCCAAGTGCCTGGCGATGGTCGCCTGTTGCAGTTCGGCCCCGTTGGCCTGCAAGGCGATCCCTTCGAACAGCGCACCGCAGGCTTCCGGTGACACAAAGCATATCGAGGGTTTGGGATTGAACATTTTCGTGACCATCAGAGCGTAATCCTGTTGAGGAGTTTTTTCGTAACCAAGGTGGGCGAGTGCAACAACAGGGTCATCATTGCCCTCTCCCAATGCGTCGGTTTAAACAGCGACGTGGCGTCGCAGATTACTTCATGGCTCACCTCAGCGTGCCGTCCGGCATGTCGGTACAGGTAGTCGATCGCGTAGGTTCTCGCGAACGGATAGAACCGTTCAGCCACTTCGGTGCCCTGCTGCAACGCCAGTCGCATGTTCCGGCATATCATCGAAAGTTGTCCATGCCCGTCGAAGCCAATCTTGGTCAAGCTGCCGGGCGTATCGGCATGAATTCGCCAGAGAATATCCTTACAGAAGCCAATTCGCGGGTATCGCATCGCAATCCGCCACCACAGATCGCGGTCCTCTCCGCGCTTAAGATCCGGGTCAAACACTCCTGCCTCCCGGAAGACAGAGCGATGCATCAGGTAACTGCCAGTCCCGATCTGGAGATCGGCTGCATTCTTAAAAAACTCCATGCTGCCGGTATCGCCAACGGCCTTGTCGATGGTTTTCATACTTGGTGCAACAGTTCTGCCATCCTCGAACACCATCTCCGGTGCGCAACTGCACCACTTGAGAGACCGGTCCGCCTGCAGGATTCGCTTTTGCGATTCGATCTTGTGCGGCAGCCATTCGTCGTCGGTATCCAGGAGGGCTATCCACTGGCAACTGGCCTGGGCGATGCCGATGTTTCGCGCCGCAGCGGCACCTGCATTGGGCTGATAAATGTAGCGAACAAGTGGGTAAGACTCCTCAAGCATTTGCCGCGTATCGTCTGTGGACCCGTCGTCGACAACGATGATTTCATCTACGCCAACTCTCTGGGCGGCGATGCTTCTCAGCGCCCTTGGCAGGAGATGCACCCTGTTGTAAGTCGGAATGATTACACTGATTCGCATATGCCGGACATTACCTCGCGGGCGCAGAGTGCCTGATGCCTGCCAAGTGCGCACAAATTGGTTTCCAGTTCGAATGAATGCGCCGCCCGATTCGACGCGATTCGATCTATCCGATCCAGCAGGTCCACCCCGTCGAGGCTATCGGACCGGATTGTGAATTGCTCCTGGCCGATCGAGGCCATGTAATCGAGGCACTTGGGGCGGTATTCCACCATGATCGACGGAACAAACGCGCAGGTAGCCAGCGCCACGGCGTGCAGTTTCATGCCGACAAAGACGGACATCCCACCGACGAGTTTCATGTACCTGGTGTAATCGCCATACACTCGGTGTATGTATTGTCCCGTTCGGCTGGCCTCGGCCGCCCGGCGGGTTACCGCAAGATCGCCAGGCCAGATCACGAACCATTGCACGTCCCAACCGGCGCGGCGAGCCGCCCTGGCCAGCCGGATGTACTGGCTCTCAATTTCGAGCTCGGAGCCCCATACCTGCCCGCCCGATACGCCGATGTTCAAACCCAGGCGCATCGAATCGCCCGGAGCGGTCCCGACGTGCTGCGCCAGGGCAATCACCGGATCGCCGACGATGACGACGTTGTCAAACCCGCAGGCTTTCAAGCTCTCAGCCGACAGCGGGCCACGAACGCCAATGTAGGAGCAGCGGCGCAAAATCGGCGCCCAACGGTCCATCTGGCTTTCCCACAAACCGTTATCGGTCTCCCGACCGGACCAGAAAGCGGGACTCGCCACCCCCGAACCGAACACGAAGAAGTTATCCGCAAATCGGGAGTAAAATGTCGCCGCCCCAAGGCTGCCGCGCTTGTTGATGAGCGTTCCTCCTGCCAGCATCGCCCCGGCGAACGAAGGCAAGGCCCGGTCAACCAGCCTCTCGTAGCGATAACCAGCAGCGGGAACCATGCCCGCCGGGTGGAATATCCGCCTGGCGGCCGAGAACATCACCTCATCGCCAAGGTTGCTGTTGCCTCGCCATCCGCCGACATAGGCAATCTGCCTCCGCGTGCACCCGGAGGCCCGCGACACAAAATGAGCGGCAAGACGTAATGGAGTGGTCAACTGCATTAGTACCCTGTCCCAGTAATACTGACGGTCCTGACTCGCGGCGATAATGCGTCTGGGGCGTCAGAAAAACTCGACGTATTCATAGAATATGACTTCATTTTCCTTCCTTGCATCCACATCATCGGCGCTGCGTCATAACACAACATTATTCCCGGGACAGAGTACTAGCTCCTCAGTAGCGCCTGGATCAGAGGCTTGGGAATGAAACTGACCGAACCGAGCACCTCTCGCCGTTGCGATGGCGAAAGCCCGAACAGCAGCGCGTAGGGCACGAACAGCAGACAAGCGGTGGTCGCCACCAGAAAGATTCCGACGTAGCTCGGCGTGATCAAAGGCCTGCAAACCACAGCAACGCCAAGCATGTAACCCAGCGGCACGAGATAGTCCTGCAATACGTATTGGAAGTACCACCGAGAGGCGCTGATCTGCAACGCCCTGCACACATAGAGCGGCTGAAGGACGAACTTGACCAGCAGGCACGGAATCGCCACGCCCACCGCGACGCCCATCAACCCGAACGGACCGATCAACGTGCAGGTGAACGCCAGCGTCAACAGGCCGTGGGTTATGTTGGACACCGCGTAGAACTTATGCCTCGAAGTACCGTAAAGGAAACTCATCCCCGGTATCTGGGCACAGGTGAGCACAGCCCCTGCTATCAGCACGTACAGTAACGGTACAACGTGAACGTACTGCGGTCCCAGCCAGCGAATCACAAACGCCCTGGCCAGGAGCACCATCATTCCACCCAGGAGCACCGAAGTGTACGTCGCTATCCTGCAGGCCAGCAGATAACCGCTTCGAATTCGCTCCCAGTCGCCCCTGCCTTCCAGACGGCTGAACATGGGCGTCAGAACTCCCACCAGCGCCAGGGACAGTTGCGACATTATCCCTGCCAACCGGGCGGCGATTGCAAACGGTGTCACCATGCTTACCGTCTGGAATATGGTGATGACGAACGGGCTGATCCTGAAGCGCAGGATATCCGCTACAGACGATGCCAGAACGGTGGACCCATAGCCGAGCATCGTCTTTGCGCGAACCCAACTCAGGCGCGAGGCCCCAACTCCCAGGCCAGGATGCACTCTAAAGGCCAGGCCCACCTTCGCAGTTTCCATGAGCAGTTCCAGCCCCGCCGAAACAACCGCCATTCCGAGCAGACCGTACCCGAACCCCAGCACCAGCAGAATCAGTGGCGCTCGCAGTACAGCACCGACGATTTCCACGCCACTGAGCAGGTCGTATCGCAGGTGACTCTTGAGAACTCCGTCGAACGCCCGCGTCGGAAACCTCAGTGCTATGCTCACACCGAGTATCAGCGCCAGCCATTTGAATAGTTCCACATCGGCGGCATCTTCAAAAATGTAGCCACCGCAAAATGCCAGTCCTCCGGCAAACAGAAGCACAACCACGCCCAGACCGCACAGGAGGTAAAAACTCGTCGCGAAGAAACTCAGCAGGTCGCCTTCGTCTTCGGTGCCCAGCGCCCGGGAGACAAAGCGGGCAACGGCGTTCGATATGCCAAAATCAAAGAGCCCGTAGAACCCGAGAATCGAAGCGGACAGCGCCCATATTCCATAGTGGCGATCGCCCAGCGTCCTGATGACGATTGGCATCAGGAAAAGTCCGACGAGAAGCGTCACGAAGTTCGCCACCAACCGGGCGGCCGAGCCACGCAGCAGTTTTTTGCCCATTTCACCCATTGCTCACCACCGGTCCCAACGTTGGCTGCCAATTCCATGTGCGCATCGCCTGTTGATGCATGCGACGAAGGTCCAGAACCTCGCATTCAACCTTTACCATTCGCAAGAGCAGACCGATCGCGCACCATATGCCGATATCGCCTTCTTGAGGCCAGAAGTTCTGGCTGCCGATGCACGCGGCAAGATGCCCTGTCAGAATCGCCAGCGCCACGCCCCCAACCGCAACGTATAGCGGGTCCTGTCGACGAAACAGCCCCGCCGCCAGAAAAACAACCGTGGCGTAGAACAGCATGACCACCGCCAGGCCCGCCACCCCGGCTTCCAGTGTGAGGTTCAGGTAGGCATTGTGAGCGTGCCCGACGGCCTCGCCTTCGCCAACGTTTCTGCTGAGCATTTTGGTCAGGCCGGTGCTGCGCATCGCGTCTCTTCCGTGCCCAAAGACGGGAGCTTGAGATATCTTGTCGATCACGTACGGCCAGATCAGATTCCGGCCGGAGGTTATCAGGTGCATGTTGCTTACCTGCCTGCCGGAGAGATTCGTTTGGCCAAATCCGCTGCTCATGCGTTGCGTAACTGTGGGCAGAACGGCAAACAGTATGACGGCCCCTATCGGAGCCAGGATAAGCTGCTTGCGCCAGCGAAGCAGACACATCAATCCGCCGACAACCATCCAGGCAAAATACGCCGACCGGCTTCCGACGAGTCCAAGCGCCAGAGACAACATTACAAACGCTCCGAACGCCGCAATGCGGTATTTCTTCTGCCTGGTCAGCGTACCTGCGGCTAGCACAGCCCACGCCCCACCGGCAAAGACCTTGCCGAGCAACGCGGGCGTGAGCCCGATCTCGCCGCCCAGGCGCATTCGCATCTCGAACAGATCGGCGTCCCACAGCCCGCTTATCGGCGTGTTGATGACAACCTGCAACCCGACAAATACGTGAAACAGGCAGATCGCCACCAGCGACATCTTCACACGCTTGACCGTTCGACAACCGTGATATATGAGCAGCCCCGGGATCACCCACTTGATCGTGTTGATCAGCCCCTCGCAAATCGCTCGCGTTGCAGTGTAGTAATCCGAGACGCTTTGGAGATTAAGAAGAAGCCGCCCCGTAGCGACCATGAACACCACCAGATAGCCCAGCAGCAGCCAGTTGAGATATCGGGGCATGTCCCATCGAAGTTTCTCGCCGTGCCTCTGGATAAGCCACCCCGCCACTACGAACAGCAACAGGACATTCAGCGGATTGAGCCCCTGTATGCCCATGACTTTTCGAGGCATGTCCGAATGTTCAGTGAACGCCAGCAGCACAATCAGGCCGCACAGGGACATGAACCAGTCTCGCCACGAGCAGACTATCATCGCGAGTATTGCGGCTATCAGCAGTGCGATTCGAATGGACATGGTTATCTGGAGCTAACTGAGCGCCGGATGCGTCTGTTGATCCGGCCGTGCGTTTAGCGGAATTGAAACATCGGTTACATTTGACTCGACGGGCTTGGCGGCGTCTGTCTCCGGCCAGGTGTGCAGTATCCACCCCATGTGATAGGGACGAGTTTCAAAGTCTATCGCGGTCGTCGGAAAAAACTTGTCCGTCAAAGGCGCTCGCAACGAACTGTGCAATCTGCTGGAGATGGCTTGGAGCTTGCGTGAAATTTTCGCCGGTTCTTTTCGTGCAACCTTTCGCCAGATGATTCCACTTTCGCGATCAATCAGCGATGCTCTTATCTCTCCGGAATGAGCCAGCCAGTCCAATGATCTGTCAATTGCCTCGACTCTACCGGGCAGAGAATCTTTCGGCATGGCCAGAAGCGCCATCGGAGCCATGCTATCCTGGTGAACGGAGTAGACCGGGTACCGCTCAAGAACCCTTCCGGTGCGAATGTCATAATGCCACCACCACTGACCGTCCTTACCCTGCAGGCCAAGGACACTTCGCGCGCATCGCCGGGCGGCAGCCAGCGCCTCGTCGCACCCGGTGGCGTCGTAAAATTGCGACAGGGCATGGATCGGGTAAACCAGATCGGCGAAACACGCAACGTGGCCACGGAGCCAGTGACGCCCCGCATCGGCAGGCCAATGCGGAAATAGCCCCGATTCGGCAGACTGGGAACGAATGATGCGTTTGGCAATCCGATCGGCCAGTGTCAGATCGCCGGGACTGCCCGGGCAAACCGTAAGCGCCGTCAAAGCCCAGGTAAGCTCCACCATTGGATGCGAGGTGATATCCGGCTTCATGTCGATGAGTCTCTCAACTGCCCGGTGGCCTCCGGCGTGTCGCCAGGCCCTGCATGCCCACAGAATAAGCGCAACTTCACCCAGATCCGCACTGCCTCCAACGCCCTCGAGCATCCTGGAGCACACATCCTTGGCGTCGTGGCCTGCCAGAACTCGCCGGACTTGCTGCGGACTCTCACCCGCCAATCCAATCAGGGCGATTGCGGTGTAACGGCGTGACATACCTGTGGCAGCTTCGCCGCGGGAGTTTCGACGAATGCGGAAAGCGAACAGCCCTTCGCCGGGAAGATACATCCTCTTGAGCGAATCCAACGCTATTCGCCGCAGGCAATCTATGATCTCAGCCCTTGATCTGAATAAGTTGTTCCGATAGCCCGTCAACTTTGTGCTCCATAACCGTAGCTGTGTGTCTGACCGTAGCGCGAGCGGTATTTTTGCTGGATGAATATGGTTCCCATGAGCGACCCTCCGGCGGAATTGAGGGATTCCATCGCCTGCCTGATTTCGCTGCGCTGGCTGCGCCCTGCCCATGCGATAAGTATCGTTCCATCGGCGTGGCGCGCCAGAATGCTGGCATCGGCAACGACGAGCACGGGCGGACAGTCCAGCAGGATCACGTCGTAGCTGGCCCGCCATCTGGCGAGCGCACTTGAAAAAGCTCCGTTGGCGATCAGTTCCGGATCGAATCCGTCTTTGCTGATGCGCCCGGGCAGAACGTCGAGTCTTGGATCGTCCGTCGAGATAATTGCCTGGCTGTCTGTTGCCTGCCCGGATATTGCTTCGACGAAGCCAACCAGAGGATGCAGATCCAGGTGCGCCGCCACGCTGGGATTCCGAAGGTCTGCGTCTATCAGTAGAGCGCGCTTTCCGGCCTTCGCCAGACTGCGGGCGAGCATCGTCGATACCGTCGTCTTGCCTACCCCGCATTCTGCGCTGGTGATCACAATCACATTGCCCTTGCGATTGCCCATCTGCTGAAGCAGGCTGGTTCGAGCCATTCGAATGCTCTCGTTCAGAGTGGGATCATCAGCGACACACTTATCGGCGGCAGCGGTGATTTGAGGCAATAATCCGAGGAATGGCGCTGGTGCGGCTCCGGCAAGCTCACCCGTCTGGTAGATCGCCTGATCAGAACTCGCCCGCATATAGGCTATTCCCATTCCGGTAACTATGCCCGCAATCATCACCAATGCGGTAAACACCAGCCTCCTATCACTGGCTGGCAGGGAAGGCTCGACGGCGCTAGCGAGTATCTCGATCGATCCGGGAACGTTCCGCTCCATTCGCTTTTGCTCCAGCCGATTGCGCACGGCTTCATGAAGCTGTTTCTTCTGATCGATCGACGACATTTCCGCACCGAGGATCTCGGCCCTATCGAATGTGTCCGCCCAGAGAGCCTTCTGTTTGGCGATGTCATCCAGCAGAAGTTGCTCTTCCTGAGCCAGAAGTTTTACCTGCCAGTTAAGTTCTTCGAGTTCCTGGGCGGGCGTGACACCGAGAACCACCGGACCCGCAATCGCATATCCTAAAGACGAAGCAACCGGCCACTGACCGTTCAATTGCTGCTGGCGGGAGATGAGAAGTTCCTCGGCAAATGCAACCTGCTGCTTCAGTGCAAGCATCGTAGGATGTGCGTATCCAAGGCGTTGACTCTCCATCGCCACCTGGTGTTTGGCCAGTTTCATCGCCATCTTCAAACGATTCCACTCCGGATCGGTCTGATACCTGGGCCCGGGCAATTGCATGTTCGCAGTCTCGAGTACCGGGTCCATTTTCGGATTAAGACGGGAGTCCAGTTCGCTTTTCCTGAGTTTTGCCAACGCCAGATTCCTGCGGACGGTGGTCACTTCGGACTGCATCTGATCCAGGCGAACTCTCTTACCTGAGACCAACTCCTGGGGATTGCCTGTCCCGAGTTCCTTGCGCAACTTGGCCGCTGCGCCCTGACGACCCCGAATGGAAGCGTCAAGCTGTTCGAACTCCCTGGCAAGCTGGCGGAACATTATGTCCGAGCCCTCTTCCGATCTCTCGGACAGGTACTTCAGGTATTGTCCAAGTACCGCGTTGACGATCACGGTCGCATCGGCTGACGAGGTGTCTCTTACCGAGACATCGATCAATTCGGTAAGCCCTCGCGGTTGAACCGACAGATCGGCGCCAAGGCGTTCGAGTTTCGTTCGCGGACCCATCCAGAACGGATCGACGCGATCGTACCATCCGGTCGCCTGCACCTCCGACAGATCGAGTACTCGCTGAAGAACAATCGGGCTGCGCATGACGCCGACCTGTGTGTTCAGGTATGACTGATAGAAGGGAATCGTGCCGCTCTCTTCGGTCTGGAATACCAGGTGGGGAATGATCGGGCGCACCCGCACCTGCCCGGTGGCGCTATAGAGAGGCTTCATTAAAGTCCAGATCGCCAGGATCGACGGTATGAAGATCGCCACGGCTGTAAGTGCGATGGTCTTCCTGTAGTTCAATATCTGCCGCATCGATATTCTGACATCGCAGTCCACTGGCCAGCCGCCACCACCTGGCGAAAGAATGTCGCTCGGACCGGGAACCAGTGACGAGGGTATTACCGTAGCGCGTGTGATCGCACCAGGCTTTATCTCAGCACCAGGCCCGGAGCGAGTGAATCCGCCGCGATCAGAATCGTGGGGGTCCACCCGTCCGTCGGGAGAATAATGACCGTAATCTGTCATGTCTGAAGATTCGTTCGGTGAGTTCATATTGACCTCCGCTGCGGTGGCTGTCTCATTGTTGGCATCGAAGGGAGTTCTTATGACAAGGTGAACTCCGCCAACAGTGATTCTGTCACCGTCCTTAAGTTCCGCTTCCTGTATACGTCGCCCGTTTACGAACGTGCCGTTGCTGGACGACAGATCGACGACAGCGCACCGCTGATCGCCTACGATCAATTTGCAATGCTCACGCGACAGCCGCAGATCATGGAATCTCAGCCCGCAGTCCTCGCGCCTTCCGATAAGTGTCTCCCCATCCGAAAGCTTGCAATCTCCTGTCAGGCGACTTCCCTGATATGCCCTAAGTGTCACTTCCATGACCGACATCCTTTCGGTGTTGAAGCAGTTTGTCTTTGAGTACCTGCACCATGAAACCCGGTAATGCCAATTGCCTCTTCCATCTCCCTGGATTCGTGATCAGTCGGAACAGGAACTCAGTTCCCGTCTTGCGGAATACTTTGGGGGCACGGGCAGCCGAGCCGCTCAGAACGTCCAGCGATCCGCCCACTCCCATGCAGAACGGCGCGTCTATCGCATGGCGATTGTCCGCTATCCAGAATTCCTGCCTCGGCGAGCCAAGCGCCACGAACAGCAGATCGGCATGGGAATCGTTGATCTCTCTTACCACCGCATCCGAATCCGTAAAGTACCCGTCACGATGGCCAGCCAGTTGCAGGTCAGGATACATCTCGCCCAGGCGCACCACCGCTGCGGAGTTCGATTCCGGCGACGCTCCCAGCAGAAACACCCGCCAGCGGTTCTTCTGTGCGGCGGCAATCAGATCAAAGAACAGATCGCAACCGCAGCAGCGCTGCAGCTTCCTGCCATGGAGGATTCTCGCTCCGATCACGATGCCGATACCGTCGCAAAGACCAATCTCTGCCTTATCGAGCACCGCCCGCAGTTGCGGGTCGTTGGCGGCCCGATAGACCTTCTCCGGATTGATCGCCACGCAGAACGTTTTGCGCCGCTGCGATATCCGTTCGGCCAGGCATCTGACCGCATCCTGATCCGACTCGAACGGAATCACGTTGATGCCCCTGATGGCGATCGGCGACGGCAAGGCAGACGTCGGCTCGGAATCGGCCTGCGCCGATGATCGATCATCTGTGTGTTGCATTGTTGAAGAGGTAATCATTTTGAAGTGATTGAAACCGGAAATGGGATTCTTTACGCAGGCCTGGCCAGGCACTCCGACATGTCGTGAGCGATTACTGGAACATCCCGCTCGTCGATAAGACGCTCGAACAAAGTCGCCCTCCGCCCTGCCGCTTCCAGCGACCCGTTGACCTTGACTGCGGCGTCTATTCGCAAGGTATAACCGTCGCCCAGATCAAGGGGCGGCAGCGACATATTGATGATCCTCCCGCTGGGCGAATCGTTCGGCTTTCGCCAGAATATCCTTTGTCCGACGGGGCGTCCGTTCTTTATCACCGCGGTCATCCAGAGGAAGTCCATCTCCTGGGCGGCAAGGCACATCGCGCCCCACCACTCATCGAAAGACTCCACTTCGCGCAGCTTCAATTCCAGGTCTTCAAAACTGCGCTTCTCCTGCCTGGACTCGCGTACAATCTTGATATCGCTTCGCAGAGCGTCGAGGCCGGCCCTGAGATTCATGCCGCCGACAACAATGTACGCCGTCAGGATGAATACCAGCACCACGGCGAATACGATGGCGGCCGAACCGTCGCGAAGCACCATCATCAACATTCCCATGCCCGCAGCCAGCAGCGTGATTAGGTACATGATGATGACGGCCGTTCGATGGGACACCCCGCGAGTCAGTAACCTGTGATGAATATGATCCTTGTCCGGAGCGAACACACTCCGACGGGCCAGCACTCGCCGGAACATACTGAACAACGTATCGAAAATGGGCAGACCCAGCGCCAGTACGGGCAAACCCAGCCCTGCAAGTGCAACCGACTTGGTCGCGCACATGACGCTGGCCGACGCGATGAAAAATCCAACGAACAGCGTTCCGCAATCGCCGAGGAATATCTTCGCCGGATTGAAGTTGAACAGCAGGAATCCGGTCAGGCTGCCCAGCAGTGTGAGCATGAGCACGGCCATAACCACCTGCGATGTGTAAATGGCAAAGACAGTAATGGCCCCGCAGGCAATGGCTCCGATGCCAGCCGCCAGACCGTCCAGACCGTCGATAAGGTTTACCGCGTTGGTGATTCCGACGATCCACAGCATAGTGATCGGCCAGGCCCAGAGTCCGAATTCAATCGTTAATCCGCCAAACGATATCGAATCGATGCGTATTCCAAAGGCGCACAATACCGCCGCCGCCAGCAACTGTGCCGAGAATTTCACACGTGCTGAAATTCCGCGGACGTCATCGACCAGTCCGACAATGAACATGAAACCGCTGGTGACCAGCAGCAGCGGAATTTCCGGCGACAATCCCCTCAACAACCTGCCTATGTCATTATCGAGAAGCAGCATGCCCAGCATCATCGCCAGCACGCCTGCGATAATGGGCAACCCTCCGATTCGCGGAATCGCATCGTGGTGTATCTTGCGGACCCCAGGATGGTCGACAACGCACAATACTCTAGCCATGCGGACTACCAGGGGCATGAGCATCATCGCCACCAGCCACGCACCGAAATAAGCGGTTATGTAAGTTCTCATTTTTGCATCCTGCGATCGCCCAATGGCGGCGCGTAGACTAACGACGTTTATAATTCAGCATCCGGTCGATTCGAGAAAGTCCGCATCAATTTCCATCGACGCGCCCTGCCCGAGCACGCCCACCTGGAGAAGGAAACGCAGTTTCCCGCTCTGGCGAAGTACCTGTCCCTCCAGGCCCGCGAAGGGACCTGCCGTGACCCTGCAAGTTTCTCCTGCCGATATGCCCACGTGTGAATCCAGCTGAATGTCGTGCTGCAACGCTTTCTCGATCAGCAGGAGTTCGCTAACCAGGCGATCCTGATTGGGCACGTCTATCGCCCTGCAAAGACGATTGGTTCGCATCGCGGTCTGGCGATCCTCATGGGTTCCGCAGAAGAACACGTATGACGGGAACAACGGTAACAAGGTGCGGCGCTTCTTTCCGCCGGAGTACGTCACCCGTTGGACCAACGGCAGAAAGTAGCCTACCCCCTGTTTTGAAAGATCTCGTGCAAAGGCCTTCTCCAACCGGGCCTTGGTATGCGCGACCCACCAGAGGCCTTGCAAATCGGCGACCGAATCGACCCAGTTCGCCAGAACCGACGGGTTGTCAGATAATTTCAACATCACGTCACTCGAAACCTGCTGCTCCTGAATTGCATCCATTTCGAACTAAAATCGGGCAGATTCTGAGTATCCTGCCTGGACTCCGTCCCCGTCGGTGCCCCGACGAGGTGCTTCCAATATATGCACGACAAGCACGACACAACTTGCCTATATCTTTCCGGCAGAGCCCTCTGCAATAGATGTTCGAGCCCTGCAACAGACGGGAATTCGTTGGATCTGTATTCAGATAGGTGAATATACCCCCGCGGCTGATGATGCGTCCTCCTGTGACCTGATCAATGGCGACATCCATGCCAGTTTCCGCTACCGCGGGTAATGTCTATGTCGTCTTTACGTTTCACCAACATGATGCGTAACGAGCAAACTTTATTAACGCGCGACATCCTTATCAAACCGGATTCGACGCGCGCCCGGCAGCGATGTTGAGTAAGCAAAACATCTCATTGGACTGATTGATGACAACTTGAGGTAGAAATGCTACATAGCGAATTCAGGCACTCGAGGGGCTGGTTTGGCCAAAGCTGAGATTACGAATTTTTCCTATGCCTCATCGCGCCTTATCACGGATGTTTATCCCGATCTGCAGCATATGGATTAGCTGGTTTTATCCCGCTATCGGCCGGACTGGCGCGGCTTGGAGTTACAGAAGATTTCCCCGATTGCCGCACGCGATGCTGCATCATCGGACGCCCGAACTGTGCACCGAATGCATCAGACAGCGTTCGCATATCCGCGCCACGGGTGCCAAAGCGTACACCTTGTGAACGCACATTGACGATGCGATTGTTGAAAGCACCCACCGACGCGCTACCGGAATGAGCTATTCCTCTCATGGCGTTACTGATGCTATTACCACAGTAGTACCTCGCGCCCGAGCCCCACGATTTGATTCCCGCATCGGCGACGTCACGCACGGAGTTTCCTATCGCGTAGAAGCTGCCGGTTATATTTGCGCTCACGATTCCGCTGGAAGCATTGTGGATGTAGTTGTACAGCACCCACACGTTGGCCGGTCCGGTCGACCTCTTACCGTCCTGATGAGCGATAATCGCACCGTCCTTATGCTCGTATCCGAACATGGTATTGCCCGCGATCACCACGAAAGACGCTTCTTTGATGTCGATGGCGTTCTCACCGTCGTCGTGAAGCCTGTTCCCTCCGATGTAGACGTGATGCGTCGTCTCGTTCGCCCAGCCGTTTATCTGGATAGCGTCGCCCTGGCTGTGATGCACATGATTGTCCAGAACCCAGATATGGTTCGTGTGCCGCGTAACGGCGATCCCGTGGCGGTCTTTCTTCGTCCGGGCGCGTGAATCGCCCTGATTGTAAATGTGATTCCCGTAGAACACGACGTGATGGACGTCCTGTCCGGCGTTACCGTATGCGATCAGGGCAGTCCCGCTTGAGAGCGTTCTCTCGCCGGCGAGTTCGCAATTGCGCACGGCTACGTGATGAGGCACTGTTTGTAGGTGAGGCGCGACGAATAGAACCCATCGCCCACTTTGGCGAATGTTCTCCAGAATCACGTATCGCCCGGCTACTTGCACCTTGGCCTGGATGTCCGCCGGTTCGTTCGTCGAAGCGCCGCGAACGAAAACAGGACGGGCGCTTGTCCCCTCGGCATCGATGATAATCGAGCGGGCCTTGAGCGTTCCATGCACTTGCACCACGCTACCGGCGGGCAGCTTTGCGGGAATAGTCAGACGCGGCCGGGCCGGCGAGCCAAGCGGATTGTTCCGATCGGTTGCATTGGCGTCAGATGCACTGACATAGTGAGTGTACGGGCCGTCATTAGTCTGTCGATAAGGCTCCAGACCGCGGCCATAATCGTACCGATGTGCATCGCCCGCATACATTCGATGCGTCTGACTGATGCCGAATTCGGGCACAGGTATTCCCGGCGGAGGTGAATAAACACCCGCTGGTCTGGACGTTGCTCCCGATGGCCTACCTGCCGCTCCGGCAGGCTGACCGTCAGCCCAGGCTACTTGGCGGTCCATTGGCATGTAGCCAATCAGGATCATGCCAATGCACCCAACTACCGCTGCCGTCAAAGTTATACCCTTCACACCAGTAGCCCTCGCCCCCACCACTAGTGATTATACGCATCGTCGCGGACACCTGTTGATCCGTTGGGTATTTCGCCGCTGCGCCGCACTCGGTCAGTTCGATATCCACTCAATGGGTATGGTTACTTACCATGCTTCTTGTGGTCGTGTTCCATGGCAGGCTGCTTTGGCTTATGGGACTCCGCTGGGGCAGCCTTCATAAGCTTTTCCTTGCGCTGCGTCTCTGAGAGCTTGTCCCATTTCGCAGGGCAACCTCCGCAACAGAACCCGATCTTCTTGCCTTCATAGACTCTCGTCAGATTCGCAGGCACTTTGCTCGGGTCCAGTTTGCTTCCCATTATCGGACAGCGAGTGTTCGCTATTGCTCCCGTCGCCGAGGCAGCCTTATGCGTTGCTGCCAGCATGGCCTTATGCGACGTTGCCACCAGCTTCCTGGCTTTGGCCAGTTGCTCCAGGGCCTTGGCCTTATCGCCGGCGTCAATGGCCTTCTTGGCTGCATCAATCGCCCTTATCACTTCTTCCAGTGTCTTGACGCAGAGCTTGCGACTATCCTGACACTGAGACTTGTGACTATCCTGACACTGAGACTTGTGACTATCCTGACACTGAGACTTGCTACTGGCGTGGCTGTTCTTTTCGCCCGCAGCCTGAACCTTGGCGGGGTGTTCAGCGCGATCGTGCGGTTTTTCCGCAGCTGATATTGGTAGCCACACGAAACCGACGACTAAGACAGCTATGACACCGAGATACATTAGCTTCGAGTGCTGATTGGTCATTAGGTTCTCCTGGGCAAAAGCTTCTTTAGGATTGCGCCAACCAGTAAAGCTGTCAACTCCG
>SDBT01007472.1_pt1 | contig 17974 bp, 28 predicted proteins | sample 2277101 | NCBI WGS metagenome assembly SDBT01 (sample SAMN10404973, study PRJNA504765) | marine sediment metagenome | isolation source: marine sediment core GS10_PC15, 103 cmbsf | place: Arctic Ocean: Southern Knipovich Ridge | collected 2010 | reverse complement strand
ATTTCCTTTGCTAATTGAGTAGTGGATAATTCATTAATCTCTGGATGGATAGGAACATTATTTCTTTCACAAAGAGATGTTAGACATTTGATTTTGTTCTGTTTACGAAGACCAGTCATTATTCGTAATCATAGAATCCTATTTCTTCTTTTAATATGTCATCAAAGTTAATCCAAGCAAACCGCTCCGCATAAAGGAAAAATAGTTTAATTTTATCATCTAATTGTTTTTCTTCCAAAATCCTTAATTGTTTTTTAGCATTTTCTAATGCCTGTTTGTTAAGGGCACTTTCCTCAATCTCCCATTGTAATTTTGCCTTTAAATTTTGATAGTTGTTGCAATCTTTATCGAGTTCTTTCTCGTCATTCATTCATAATCACTCTCACTAAACTCTTGTTGCTTTTGATATTGATTAAAGTTTTTCAGTTGAGCCATTAAATCATCAGGTTCAACCTCTGCTGATTCAAATTTCCCCAGTGCCATATTGGATGAACTGATAAACTCATTGTCTAATTCTTGGTCATAGTGACTTCTGTCTGTCTTTGAATCTAATACTATAGCATTCACATCCAATAATGTCACAGGAATGTCCACTAATTCCTCTATGGGGATTAGTTTTTCATTGTCCCAGAATACTTTAACACCATGCTTCTCCCAAGTATCATACCAGTTTTTGTATTCTTTGTTGGTGTGGTATCGTTCAACCAGTTCTTTTCTTAACTCAATTAGCTTATCATCATCAATGTAATCTATATCATACAGGTCTTCAATCTTTTCTACAGGTAAGCCAACCACTTCTCTCCAGTTTACAATATGTTTGAAAAAGTCTGAAGTGGCCTCTATATCCCATATCAAATCATAATAGAATCCTCTCTTTCCATTGGGGGTGGTATTATGGGTAATGTGGCATTTGGTCTTATCATAAACTCCTTCAGTAGCATAGAACACAGGTGTATCATCAATATCTTCCCAGTGATGTACTTCCTCTTGATTGACATCTCCCACATTCTCATAACCTCTGTCTGCATCTGGTGTGGCTGAGGTGAGTTCAAGTCTCCCACCAGTTACAAAGTGAAACTTTAGAGGAGCAATAGATTTGGGAATAACACCCCCAACATAGATTTGTGGTATCTTATCACAGATAGCCTTTATTCTTGTAGAAATTTCATTGGATAACTTACTAGATGTTCCAGGCATAATTACTGCCTTGCGATTCTTTACTGTGTTCATTACTCCATACTTGAAGACGTTCCAGCGTATAGTAAGAATTTCGGTAGTTCCATCGCCTCTACATTTATTCTTGGAATATTTTCTGTGTCTGAAATAGTTCTCCATCATCCTTCGATTAAAATGAGTCAGTTCAACAGGGATGACTTCTACATTAGCCTCATCTGTCTCCCACTTTCTTGTTGGCAATCCTACACGATGATTAAAGCAGCATTGTCCATCTCGGTCATCTATCAGTTCTTTGCCATCTGTACCGTACTGTATTTCATCTATAGGTAATTTCCAGTGACACCAGAATCGTCTGGGTATGGGTATTTGATTAGTGACATTAACATGGTCTTCTGCCTTTACATGAAGGATTTGCTGTGAGGCACTATCCAGTTGTTTATTGGTTATTTCCATTGTTGTCCGCGTATTCCTCTAATTTCTGATTATGGCAACCATGTCTGCAAGACCTGCCTTTACAGGCATTACAAGTGCCTCTTGCACAATTATAACTAAGATGTCTGTCTATTTTATATTTTTTGAATGCTTCAAACTCATTTGTTAAATGGAATAACTTTTGTTCTACTTCCCTGAGGCGTCTTTGAAGGGATGTTTCTTCTAATTCACTCATTCTTCTTCTCCTTTCTTCAATTTTTCTAATTCAGATTTCTCCCACCCTTCAACAAATTCAATCTGTTTTAATAGAGTCTCAGGTGTCTTTCTAAAATTTGTCCAAAGGGTTGCACCAAAAATCTCTCTAAATTCAGACTTTCCTTGTTCTAAAAGAGAAAATCGTTTTATTAACTCTCTAGTGAGGAATTTTATTTGTCGATTCAATGAATCTTTAGATTCTGTTAGTGTTATATTTTTAAATTCCATTTATTCTTCACCTCCTGATTTCTTTAATTCATTAACTAAATCTGTAATAATAGGTGTTGCTAATATGGTATTGTCTCTCTTCTGCATTAGTTCTGTGGCAGTAGTTACTAATTTAGCCACAACATTACTATTATGATTTTTATTGAACACATAGGATTTGTTTCCTTTTTCATCTTCCATCACATTGAATATGACAGTCGCTGAATGGTCTCTAATTTCTTTAATTATTACATCTAGCATTCCATTGATTAGTTCTAATGAATCTCCATGTTCTACCTGTAGATTCTCTAGGGCTTGTTTGGTGAACATCTCTCCTTGTAGTACGGTCTGTTTTAGTTCATTTCGTAACACGTGATACTGAGATTCTGATATTTTATGGCCTTGGGACTCACAGTATTCTAAGGCAAGTTTAACTGAATATCTCCATATCCTGCAATATCTTATTAGAGATAATTGTACTTCATGCTCTAACTCTTTTCCAGTCATACCTCCACGTTTATGAGAGCGTTTTGGAGTTTTTCTTTTAGCTGGTGCCAATAGTCTATATAATTTATATTAAATATATTAACTTGTTGTGTTACTTAGGTTTGCCAAATTTCTTCCAGCCTTCACATTCATCTGGTGAATGTCTAGAGGCTCTAACAGGATAGCCACATTTTTCACATTTGATTATAGTGTAGAGATTCATGATTATACATCAAAGTCTCCTTGTGGTATTTGCTCCTTGTAATGAAAAATTCCTAGTCTGAATAATCTCATGTAAAAATGGTGTGGTTTGTGGTACAAGTAAAATCCCCAAGAAGTCTTTTCTGTGTTGAGGGTGATGTCATCATTTATTTTGAAAGGCCGGTCATGGATGATTATGAAATCTAGTGTCTCTATTGGAGAGATGTGAAATGTTAATCTAAATTGGCCTATTAACTTCTGTAGTTTTACTTTCATTTGTTACACCTTTTGCAACCACAGGATTCTTTATTATCCATAATACTAGCTAATCCACCATAGAATGTGTGGACTCCTTCATGGCCTGATATTTGTCTGCAAAATAGAGTACGAGATGAAAATGGTAGAGAATCCTTTCCATCTAAACTGTGAAATTCTGCCTTACACTGGTTCATTCTTTCCTCACTATCTTAAATCTGCTGGAAATTCAGATGGATTTGGACAATATCTACAGAGGATAATCATTTTAACACCTTGTATCTTGCCTTGTATATTTTTAGGATTCTTCTCTTTTCTTGTAGTGTCAATTTAGTTATTTCTCCTCTGAATAGTTTTTTGTTCATGTAATATAGAATTTATAGATAATATATTAAGATTTAACATAGATACACCTTTGAGATTATTTTATTGCAGACACCACAAGTGGTTAGTTCAACATTGCAGTTATAGGGATTTGATATTTCATAGAATCGTTCATCATGGATACATCTGCCAAATTTTATGAATCTATCCTTTAATTGTTGTAGAGTCTGTTTATTCATTTCTTATTCTCCTGTGAGTCATAATATTCTGAAATAGTTGTGGTATAATCAAATTTTTTATTTTTACAATTACAATACTTACAACCTATACCTTGTATATTATGTAAAAAATGATCTACAAAATTAAAATGGTCTAAAAATGGATGACCACACTTGCAGATATCAATTACAAAATCATCTTTATAACCAAGATTCATGTCTTACTCTCCAAGTATTCTAGTGTGAATTGGATTGCTTCCATAGCGATTGAACCCATCATCATGTGAAGACTGTTTTGCATTTGGTTTCCATCTCCTTGTTTTAGGCCAACTGAATCGATATGTTCTCTCCCAAAGGCATCCATAATTTCTAAGAGTGGTTTTTTGTCTTGTGACGTGGCTGATGGTTCAGTTATAGTCTGTTGGACTTCATCTGCTGGTGTGACAAGTTTGACTTTGGCATACTGTCCCAGTGCAAGTGATAGATTGCCATCCTTTTTTTTCCACCAAGGATTCTCAATCTCATATTTACCACCTAGTTTGAATTTGTCAATATCATCATTGAATAACGCCATATCTACTGTCCCAGAGCCATCTTCTAGAGTAATTAGTTTCATAGTCCAGTCACCTTTGGCACTTGTACCAGCTTTGAGGTCTCCAATTTTAGAGACAATACCAACAAAATCACCCTTCATGGCTTGTTTTGCATCTGCTATGGATAGAAATTCAGTCATTTTCTCACCTGCGATTGTTCACTCATTTTGCAGGACGCTCCTTTACATCTTCAAGGATTTCTTTTAAAACTCCAATTACTGCGCCTCCAATGACATCCATAGGGTAATTAGTGGATTCTTCTTTTTGTATGGAGTCAAGTTTAGTTTCTAGTTTGGTTAGAACTTCACTGGAATAGATGATATGGTCAGTAATTTTTTGTGAGCAATTTACAAATTCCATTACACCTTTGATAAAGTCGGGAGAGAAAGTCATGCTTTCACCTGCGATTGTTCAGGACGTCCCAACGCATTCCAAAGTGCTTTAGATAGTAAATCAAGTACTGAAGATTGTACTATTTTAGATGAGAACATACCTGTTTTTGCATCAGGCTTCATCATGGCTTGTTTCCAGTTAAAAATAACTGCTTGTTGGGAGTGATATCCAGGTTTGTAGCTCATTAGCATACAGCCTCCATTTTTATCCAAGAGGTAAATGTATCATAAACATAATCTCTTTTTACATCATTATCTAATGCAACCTTTTCCACTGCTGTAACAAAACCAAGACAACCGACACATTCCTTTACTTCATTAATTAGTTTCATTTGAAATTTTGTAAATCCATTTTTCATATTATTTTTTATATCAACTACTATATATATTTTATAGATTTTATATTAAATATATTATTCAAGTGGTCTAAATGCCTTTTTCCATTGAATTTTTACTTCAGTTCTATTTTCCATTCCATTACCCCAACCACCTTTTTTCTTGATTAGTTTTACAAGCCCAGGAAAACGTTTGGCTAGTGCTAATGCACTTACTTCTTGTCTTTTTAGAGTTCTATCTGTAGAGTTACCACCTTTTATTCCATGAGAATATTTAAAATAATATTTATCAATTATTAGATTTTTGAATCCATTAGTGAGCAAGGAGAGGGTGAGGTAAAAATCTTCATAATATTTTATGTTTTTATTGAGAATATACATTCCATCAAATCTTATACCTAACTGTTCCATGATGTCAGTTCTAAGGCCATATGTTGAATATGCTCTTCCTATCTCATGTTCATCATTAAGCTGTATGTTGTTAAATTGTGCAGGAGAGACACCAACTTGAGTATAGTAGTTTAATTTTTTTTTGATTAAATTATAAAGTAGAATAAAATCCTTGTAATTAAAAGTTTTTTTATTTCTATCTACAAAATTTACTTGATCATCAATGAACCAAACTTTTCCTTTTGGAACCTGATTTATACATCTCTGGCGAATGTCAGCAATTCCATCTATATCTAAAGGATTTAAGATAATTTTAATTTTATTTGGGATGTTAGGTCTAAGAAGTTTATATCTATCTTTCCGAGTAAAAAAAATAACTTTATTGTAAAGGGATGGTGGGATTTGTTTTAATATTTTAATCCTATTTTCACGTTGGAATGTGGTAATAATTATTTGCATAAATCATCTACACCTTCAAAACTTAATGATTTATCATCTACATAGTAATCTGCAAAAGGTTTTCCAAATATTAATTCGTTATAAGGAACATTATTCTCTTGCAGCCATGTTTGAGTTATAGAAAGATTCTTTTGGTAAGCTGCATGTACGTTGTCTTTACAAGATAACATCCCTCTTGATGTATAAATTATAATGTAAAATCCTTTCTTATGTAATTTTTGTAGATTTGTTATCATTTTTTTAATGGGTTGGGCTAAAGTATATCTCCTAAAAGTATCTGAAAACTCTAAATTGGGAATGCAGATTGTATGATCTAAATCAAATACAATTCTAGATTGCTGCATCATCAACTGCCTTTTTGTAACATTGATAAAACAATTTTTGTTTTATTTTATTATCTTTATGAAGTGGGATCATTGTTAAAAATAGACTAGCACTTATCAATGTAATTGTTCTAATGATATTAGCATCAAATCTTTTTTTTAATTTTTCCATGAACAAGTCTTTAATTTGCTTCTTACCTGCATTAAATAATGTATAATCACCATCCATTTCCATGTAGAGGTTAGAATCGATAAAGTCATAATCATAAATTACAGAAGTCATTAGTTTTGCGTAGTCATAAAGAACATTTCCCTGAACGTCACCATTAGGGTCAATTAGCATAACATTCTCACTTTTTTCATCAAAAAAAATGTTAGAGAAATTCATATCACCGTGAAAAATAGTATCCTTGGTGTTAAATTTTAAATTTTTAAAAATTGATAAAAAAGAATCAGGTTTGTAATCTGAAGGTAATCCTGCTATTCTTAATGTGGTTTTTATTATCATCTCATTAAAGAATGAGTTACCAAGATTGTTTGTGTTATAAAATTTATCAAGCACTAGAAATATTTTATTGAACACATTGTCCCAGAATTGTATGTCAGCCTCTAGAAACAGATACCATTCTCGTAATGTGGGATAATTGATTTTTTCTATTGAATACCAAGTGTAATTGCTTTTTATTGCTTTTATGTTATCATCATAGATTCTTGGGAGATGTTGTTGGATATTAGGTGGCATTGTTTTAAACCAGTTAACTTCTTTAATTATTTTTGCTCTATACTCGTGAGATTTTTTTATTATCATGTAATCTTTATCTTCTAATATGTTGAAAAATCTACAATTCATCCCAAGTCTAGTCCCTTGATATTCCTCTAGAGTTCCAAAATCAATTATAGCGATAGGTTTGAGTTTTAGGGAATTTGTCTTTAGATATATTTCTAATATTTTGGATATTTGTAACTCACCAAAAAATGGTTTTATTATTTTGTTTATAATATTGTAAATTGTGTTACCGTCTTCAAAATAATATATTCCACTTAGAGACAAATTAGTAGGAGGTTTTTGTTTTACTTTATCATAAAAACGAAGGATTTGTTTATTTTGTTCTACCATACACCATCTCTTATAATCATCAACTTTTTGAACGCTGATAAAAGAAGACTTAAAATCAAAATAAGTTTGTAATAGAATATCTGATAAAACAACTAAAAGTGAATTTCTACTAGAATTTAATCCATGATAAATTGAAACAAGTGGCCCATAGTTTCCATTAACTGTGGAATAGGTTTTAAATTGGATGATTCTGCTGTCTACTTTATTTTTAAAATACATAGTAATAGTATCAATAATTTTTTGGGATTGATGGTCAACAATTATGGTAATTGTTCCTAACTGTTCTATGTTTAGTAATAATTTGAGATTATGAACTATTATGGGCTTTCCATTGTACGGTAAAATACATTTTGGGTACTGTCTTCCTAGTTCGTGAAATCTTACACCTTTTCCAGCAGCAGGGATTATTACATCAATCATATCTCATTAGGGATTTCACCTTTCATTCTTGCCAGTCGTTTCTTTTCCAGTTTGGTTCTTTCATCTTTGATACGAGCTAGTTCTTTTGTGATGGGTTCACACTTCCACATCTGTTGTAGTGTGTAATAAACGATGGAATATCTGTAGGCATTGGATGATAGTAGTTTGAATGGTGTTACTCCGTGTAGGATTTTTTGACCATTAAATAATAAAATGGAATTATTTGCAATCTCCAGACCAATATCGTATTCAGGCATTGAGAGATAGCCACCTTTTGTATTAGACTTGAAAGCAACCATGTTTGAATACACATTCTTGAAATTTCCTGAATCATGATGATAGTGTAAGGCATTATTTTTATTAACAATCCCACTGGAGAATGGTGTGTTTGTTATAGTCCACTCTGGTAGAATCTTCTCTCTTGTAATGTCAGCGTGTTCAGTGAATACAGCACCACAATATTTCTTGTAATATTTAGTAAGTTCTACTGCAAAGTCACAAATAATTTGATGTTCTCTGGGATTTTCTACAACTAAACTTGTTGAGGAACAAAAGTCATTTCGTACTTTTTCTCTGTTCTTATAGCCAAAGATTCTGGACTGTGTGATTAGTCCAGCAAGTCTTTTGTTTTTGTCATATTTTATCTTCATTAGTGATTGAAGCAACTTACTTGGTGTTTTGGGCATTACTAGATACACACCAACCAGTTCTCTAGTTTCTTTGTCTATCAGCTTGCAAGGCTCTTTGATTAGCGTAGAATAATCTGATTCAACAGCACTTCTTCTAATGTATTCTTTGTGACTAAAATCATCGTTATGTTGGACTTGGATTGTCTTCATTCCCAAAAACCCCATTTATGTCTAAAAGTATGCCAAAATGAATTAGACATGCCTTTATATTTTTTGCACCAAATGTTCATTCTTATGCCTTCCTTCTGCATATATCTCGCCAACAATATTGAAAGTCTTTCAAACTAATAATGACTTCAAGGTATCTGTATTGTTTGCAATCCCAACAAATTTTTTCTTCTTTAGTAAAAGGCACAGTAATTGCTAATATTTCATGAGTCAAGTCCCAATCCATTTGAGAATTAATGAGGCCTTTGAAGTGGAACCTATCCTCAGTATAGAAAGAATAAATTTCAGAGTCACCTATCATTCTATCAGGACTAACATAATTACCAGATTTTACACATAATTGAGAGGATTTCATTTCTTTTTATTCTTAAAATAAAATGCAGTTAATTTGACAAACATATCTGTGTGGTTGTCAGTCTTGAAATCCTTTAGCATAATATCGACCTTTGGCATAATTTTTTCAAACTGCTCATTACTAAAAATAAAATGTAATTGTTTTAGTTTTCCATGTAGGAATGTATCTTCATGGTGTTCAATCATAGATGTATCTGTGGTGATGAGTGTTTCCTGCTCGATTATTAGCTGGTCTTTGGGCTGTGCAATCAGACTTGATAAAAATTCTAGCTTGTGTTGTTTAGCAAAAAATTCCAGTTCCAACCTGTCTTTTGCTGGGTCATGTGTTCCATGCAATTTGTTCATGGCCTGTCTGTAGGCTTTATGTTGCAACTTGGACATTTTTTCTACAAATCCCCAAGCTTTTGTGATACCTTCTTCAATCAATTTTTTGATTCTGTGTTCACCATGATGGACAAGATGCTTTCCTTTTGCATCAGCAGGATTTACAACAATGAGGTCTCCCAGATAACCAAATTCATGTAATGATGTTCCTAGTGATGCAAATTGTTCATCAGACTGTTCGTTGGGGTTGTCTTCATCAAAGATACAATTTACCAGTGTTATCATCACTGGTTCGTGCATTTTTATTGTCATTTTTTCTGTGCTAATAGTTTGTCAGCTAGTTCTTCTAAACCTTTGTCAAAGGATTGATTTTTACTAATCAACATTCCCAATTTCCGCTTGGTTCTTTTAACGACTGCGATGGAGGAAGGTTCGTCATCATCAGGCTGAGTTGCATATTCCATACAGACTTTAGAATGTTGTAGTATATAAATCCTATAATTTCTATAAATTCTATATAAAATATATATAATAGGTGTTGTCTACTATAGTTAACAATGGACAAAGAAAAAATTGAGACTTATTCACCTGATGTAACTGAGCAAGTGCCATTGGGAGTTGAAGGTGCTGGTGAAATTGAACATACTAAGATTAATGAAAAAGTTATCATTCAAAGAATTGCCAAAGACCTCTACAAAGATGCTTCCAGTGGTCTAAGAGAATTGTATATGAACAGTGTTAGGGCTTGTAAGGATGCTGTAAAATTAGCAGGATATGGCTACCACCCAAGAATCACTGTTACTGTAAATGAAGCAAAAAGAACTTTGATTATTGAAGATAATGGAATTGGCATTACTGAGCAGATGTATCAACAAGTTCTTCGTGAATTAGGTACTTCTAGTAATTTAGACGGTGGAGAGACAGGCCAATTTGGAATGGGATTTGCTAGTTACATGACCTTATCCTCTGTAGTAATTATTGATACAATGTCAGTTGATGGTACTTCTTTCAAGAGAATTGCAAAGGATGGACAAAGTTTCCAGCGATTAGATAATTCAGACCGTAAGACTCATGGCACTACACTATCAATGACCTGTTATGACAAAGTGAATTTTAGTGTGTTAATGGAAAAGTTTCATAAAATTGCAAGATATTCAGGTGTTCCAACCTTTTTGATGTTAGAGGAATTTGAATACATTGGTGGTAGATTTAATCGAGGAATTAATGAGATTGAGCAGTGGAGATTTGATGATGAGGCCTTGAATGTAAAAACAGACAAGCAGGATTTGGTAGATATAGAGACTGATGATTTTCATCTTATTGCTTTAGTTGCTGGTGCATATCAACCAATTAATCGTGACCACGTTCACTTGTTGAATGTACCTATTGAAAGTGACATCAATTTGCCTTTTAATTGGTGGGTTCTAAACATTAAGGATGAACGAAAGTTCTTGCCAATGCCTGATAGAGACCGAATGCGAACTGAATCTGATAAGAAATTAGAGGGAATTATGGATATAGAGATAAAGAAATATTTCAAGACTCTAGATATTATGACTTATCAACAGTTCATAGATTCAGATAGAAAGAATGAGTTTCTTTGGTTGTGTTATAATAATAGTTATGCACGTACACCTATGCAACCATCTCTCTATAACTTGCAGAATTGTATAGTTAGAACAGTCCAGTACGGTACGAAAAAGTTTGACGATGGCAGTTTGATTGTAAAGTTGTCAACTAATCATGATGTTATCTATCAAGGCTACAAGAATCAGATTGTAACTGATAAACTAGCAGAGTTTTGTCCAACTTCACTGCCAATTACAGTGAAAAAGACCAAAAAAATTCCTTGGAAGAAATATGTAGCAACTATGGAGGCCTTTGGTATACCATTTGCAAGACAAATTTTGATAGATAACAAGGTGAAAATACCAAAGGCAGAAAAGAGTGATGAGGAGATTATTGGTCATACTAATAATTATACTGGGGTTGGTTGGAGGGGTCAAAATTATGAAACCAATATGATAGACCCTGATGATATTGATGAGAATGTGATTAGAATTGATGGTGAGTATAAGATGTTGGAAGTCACTAGATTTATCAGGTGTTGTGCAAATCCATACATCTTTGTTAGAAATGCAAGTTCGTTGGATGAAACTGATTGTACCAGTTTTACCGAATGGATGAAGACTGTAGGAGATATTGTGTGTGCCACCAATGAAGGTGCTAAGACTGTAGAAGAACTGACGGAATATGATAAGGTGTATTTTTGTCAAGATTTTGCACCAGAGTATGAATCCTTTGTAGTGGATAGTGACAAACTTGTTGTTTATGGTACTAATCAGTTGTTGCCCTTTAAACTACACACTATGGGAATAGATTCAAGTCTCTGGGAAATTAGAAACAGTGTCAATATGATAACTGTTACAACTATTATTAATGAAAAATACAATGTTAATCTGAACTCTGATGTAGACAAGAAATTCTTTTGTGATAATCTAAAGGATATACCCTCTTGCTTCCACGAATTGTTTGGCAAACTCATCAAGAATATTGATTATGATATTGATTATGGTATTGATGAGGACACAAAGATGATGTTCATAAAGGACAATCTCAAACTTGTAAAGTCATTTGAGGCCTTTGATGAAACTGATGAACTGGAAAAACTTCGATTCTATCATGCTCAGCATGTTACAATGGCAGACGATACGACAGCATTGGCAGAGTCACTAGAGACTCTAATGAATAATTCCAAGGCTCGGATTAGAGGTAATGAGGCTCTGTTGGAGAGGTTTGTCAGAGAGATGTTAATTCCTAAAATCTTTGGAAAGGTTGTGTTCAAAAAGTTTGAAAAAATGCAGTTATCTTATCAAAATGAGTATGAATTGTCCTTGTCCTTTGTCAGTTACAACAAAGAGTTTGATTTCCATGATGATGTGAAGGTGTATGACTTTGATGTTATGACTAAAGGACTAAAATTCAGAGTTACCAAACAATATGTTGGTATAAAATTGTCGGTGAGTATAGATTGAAAATCTTAGAAGTTAGGCCTGAACAGGTAATTTGTGATGTGGATGGAGTTATCACCACTCGTCCAAATTCCCCATACTATTCATTGAGATATTTCAAGTATGACAGCAAAAGAATTGCCTACACCTTCTCAGAAAGGAGTTATGTGCAAGAAACCTATGATGATAGAATCTTCAACTGTTTTTGTAATGGGAAACGCATCCAGCTCAGACAAGACCTCTCAGACAAGCTTGCTGCTGCTATCAACCACCATGAGATGTATGGCAATCTCAGGGATTATGAAGAACTTTTCAAGATGGCCTTTGAGGAACAACCAGTTTGGTACATTATTGAAAAATATCTCAACAACATTGAAGGTGTGGAAAGGACTAGAGAGGGATTTATCATTTATGATTCTTTCAAGATTGATTACAAGGGAAATGCTTGGGTGGAAAGACAATCAGAGAATGGAAAGGAACGCTGGAATAGTCTATGTATTGTAATGCAAGGACATGCTACCAAAGCTGAGAGTTCATCTCTACCTGATGAAATGGGTGAGATGGTTGAGGTCAATGCTCTCACTATGACAATTCTTGCAAAAATTGTATTCTTGTTAAATCCAGATATGGAAGATGCAGTCTTCATAGGTCAGTTATCGGAAGAACAGAAAGTAAGACTTAATTCTTTAAGAGGATTAGAGAGGTAGGTGAAAAATATAGTGGAAAACATAATGCAAACAGAACAAATGAAAGAGTTGGTTAAAATTTCTAACTTTAGTAAAGCAATTCCTACATCCAAAGAAACAGTCACAGTTGCAAGTCTCTTGAATAAAGAAGATGAAAAACGTATTGATTCTTTAACGCTAGGAACTATTGCTATCAAAGTCGGACAACAGGCCTTCTTCCTTTCAAAACAACACAAAGTACCAACTGATGCAGTTGTACAGCGTGATGCTCAAGGACTATTACTAGGAATCCCAACAGTTTCGGGAGGATAGTAGTCCACCACTTTTTTTTATTATGAATCTAAAAATGTTACAGGTGTTTAAAATCACCTTCGCAAAAGATGAAACTGGAATGATAGCCAAGAACTATGAGGGTATCATAAAACCTGAAGATTACAACGACATAGAAGCAGGAATATCAATGGTTATCCAGCACATCTATCGAGAGAAGATGATTCCTTTGCAGTGCTTTGGCAAGTGCTGTACCAGTGGTAATTTACTGGAGATAGTGTTCTCAAAGAATGCTATGGGTGATTTCAATATAGACTCGATGGCAGCCGAAATTACAACTAATGACTGTGAGAATGTATTGACAGGTCTAGGAGAAATACTGATGAGATTACACCTAGAAAGAATGGCCAAGGATGAGATTAAGGTCACTCTCAGAAAGGATGATAGAACCTCTTTAATCGATTACACACCAGATTCCAGTCTGGTTTAATTTTTTTAGACACACACCTTCATTACCAGTGCAGTAACAAAATGAAGAATCTCAATCAAAATAAATTCTATTAATAAATAAATAAATAAATATTAATCATTTTAAAAAATTTTTTTTATTGTTGTTTTATTTTTCATCGGTAACAAAGGTGGGGGGGTCAGGTTAGTAGGGTTTTTGTTTGGGTTAGTTTATAATTATTAATATTTATATAAAATAATATTTATTACTCTATAATGGTCGATTCCATAATAGAGAAACCACTGCTAATCAACATTGATGAAAATATCAAATCAGAGTTTGAAATTATTGTAAAGAGAGAAAAATCAACCAACAAGAAATTACTTACACAGATAATCAAAGAGTTTGTAGAGGCACACAAAGAAGGTAATGACCAGCATTTAATGACAAGTTTCCTAGAGAATGATGACTTTATTGGATTTCCAAGTGTTGCATTAAATTTAGATAAGAAAAAGGCCTATGTTGAAAAGAACCTCATAACAGCAGATGGTAGACTTACTGAATTAGGCACTAAACTATTCTATCATACACAAGAATGGTTTACCATTTTGAGGAAAAAATGAAGCCCAAAGAAATTAGACATTGTCGCATTGTTGAACTGAGAAATATGGCTCTTAGAGGTAAAAAATTACCAGAATTACAAGCAAAATGTAAGAGCTGGAAACTTTCCAGCCCTACAATAATGAGTTACATTAGAGAGGTTAGAGAATCATTACAAAAGGTTGTGAATAAAAATGTCTAGAGGTCTGTGTCATACCTGCTGGAGTTCTAATGTTCCCATACTATTAGATGACAAAGGCAACCCTGAATGTAATGCATGTAAGAGGAGAAGAAATTGTCATGTGTAAAGTGTGAACACCTAAAACCTGAACACAGAGATAACATCTGTTATGGAGATAGATTTTGCACCTGTATCAAGTTTGAGATGGCACAAGTGATAGATATAATCAAAGAGGCTGCAAGCGAGGGAATGCTGCGTTCCAGAACTAGCGTTCCATTACCTCAGTTCATATCAACCCATGATAATTGGGGTGGTAAAGGCTGGGAATATCAGAAGAAATGGGGTAAGACCCAGAGTGAGATGGTAGAATTTCTTCATTACAAGTGTGGATTAGTTCAAGATGAGATTAGAGAATTTCTGCGTTGTAAAGGTTCTTCTGTTAGAGGTAGACTATCAGAGTTGAGTAATAACGACTTTCGTGTGTAAAAAATAAAAGGAAGTTTGTTGTACCTGACTCATGAAGTCTGATGAGGAATACATAGAATTAGGCAAACAAGTTGAAAGAGTTTTGGAGAAGATAAAGAATCTACCAAAACACTTTACTAATAATGATTTCAGGTTCTAATCAAGACATCTTAGTTTCTTGATGATTTCCGTCTTTAGTTTTTCCAACTCGGTTTCAGTTAATGGCTTGTCCATTTCAGCACCAGATAGCATTCTCATCTCATTGAAGATAACAATATCTTCAATAGTATTCTCGACCATTTTTTCAAGAATGGTTTCTTTATCTACTTTGATAAGACTGTCTTTTGTAAAGTATCTTAGCAGTTGAAACTTGCCCTGAATGAAGCTTGCGAACACTAAAATCAACTTGTTGGTATCTTCGTCAACTATATTTTTTCACCTCCAGCCTTCCTTTCCAAATTTGTATAAAAGGTCATATTGCACGACACACAACAAAGACAGTGTCCAACAAGTACAACCAGTTTATTGCACATAGAATGAGAGAGGAACAGGCTGACCTATGCAAGTTGATTAAACTGAGAAGTCTCATAATGAAGAAATATGGAGTGCCAGTGGACAGAGAACCTATCTTATTATTTAGTAAGACCACTGGAAGAGTGGTAAAAATTGCTGACTGGATTACAAAGGATGAGTATGCCACACATGACATTCACTGTCCTGACATAGTATTTTACACTAAAGATAAGACTTGGGTATTGGAAGATGATGGATTAATTCACCACACAAATACTACAGTTGTAAAAAAAGACAAGTGGAGAAAATATGATTATGACCAAGCCAAACTGAATTACATTATTATTGATGAATGGTCAATAATAGAGAGAGATGTGCTGGTAGTTGAACCGCTAGAGGCATCTCAGGTTTTTGCAGAATTTGAGAGAATAGCTGAAAAGAGAGAGATTTTTAAAAAATAAATGCAGTAGAATCATAATTAATTACAGTAATATCTAGTGTGTCAGACATTAGTTTTAGGCTTGTTGATATGATCAAATTTAGTTTGGAGTTTTGTGATTTGAGCTTTAATGTTGTTGATAGAATATAGTTCAGTTTGGAGTTTTGTGATTTCACGTTTTGAATGTGTAATTTTTGAATGTGATGCACAATCTGCGAATGGTTTTCTTTCGTAAGATTTTGTGTTTAGATTTTTTTGTAGTTTTTGTTTAAGTGTAATATCCTCAGGAATTTCTTTATTATTAATAATTTTTAAAATACTACTACGTTCCGCTTGAATCTGTTTTTTAGAATCTTCTTCTTTTTGTATTTCTACTTTTTGAAACTCTCTAAAATCTGCTTTTGCCTTTTCTAATATTTTTGTTTGAGCCTCTATTTCAACCTCAAGTTGTTCTTTACGAGTTTCTTTCATTATGAACTAATAAATTGATTACTTTATAAATATATCAATAAATTTATGATGCAGATGTTACTAAAACTGTGGCAACTGAGACATCTGTATCGTTGTTATTGGTGAGATTGTCCTTGAATAGTTGTACGGTATCACCATTAGATAACACAAATAATCCACCGATGTAGGTTGTTTTTGTAACACTAGCAGTATCAATAGTGGTCGTGGCTTTTGTTTGTATTATTCCATTAACATGAACATCAAAGTCAATTACTTGTGATGGTCCACTTGTGGGAGTTGCTGTTAACTGATATTCAATACGAAATGTTTTGTCTTCAATTCCATTGTATGTAATTAGACCAGTTGATGTATCTATTGTAAATTCCTCAGTGTTTGAGTCTACTATCCAATCTCCAGGAGCTGGAATCAAATCTTCTATTGGTACATCTACTTGCCCAGAGCCATCAACTGTTAGTGTTGCACCTGTACGGGCTTCAGCCTGAGTCATTGAGTTACGTGTATCTACATTATTTGTTCCTGTAACTTTCACATCAGTTTGATCGAGAGATGCTGCGTTTAGATTTCCTGTATCTGTTGCAACAAATGTAATTTCACAATCAAATGTTAGACCAGATATGGCAGTTACAATAAAAGTTCCATTGTATGTTGCTTGACCAGCAAAAGCACTAAGAACTACGGGTTGCCCAACTTCTAAACCATGAGCAGCACCAGCAGTAAATTCAGTATTACCGGCTCCATTATTTGCAACGCTAGCAATTGCAACATCACCAGTACCCTGTGCAAACATTTCGGCAGGAGTACCTAACGCACCTTCTACTGTGAATTTTGCATCTGCAGGAGCATTTGGATCAATCCATACCATTTTTGAATTGGTATCATTAGTAAAATTATCTTGGATGGTAACTTGTGAAGCAACATTAGTTATAATTGAGACAAGAGTTACAGGTGGAGAAGAAGGACCCTGATTGAGACTAAATCCACGTAGAGCACCACCGAATGGATTCTTTATTATCAGTCCTATGTCTACTCCTTGCAATGCTGCAAATTCAAAATCAAAAAATGACGTTTCTATAGTTCCAGCGTCCTTAAAATTGGTAAACAGTACAGATCTTTCTATTATAACAGAAAATGATGCCACAATATCAAATAGGGTATTTGTACCATCTCCAACAAATTCAATGTTACCAATATTTAACAGTGAGATAGGGTTTGCAGGATTGGTATTTTTGAATACTATTGGAAAAGCAGTAGTGGTTATTTTCAGATTGATAGTTGCCCCCCTAAATTGCAGTGATGCTCCATCACCTATGGTGAATGTTCTAGTCATAGCGAATGATTCAAGAGCTAATACAGTCCAACTTTCCCCATCAGGAATCTGTAAAGTTGTACCAAACTCTGCTACTAGGTCTGCTTCGTTACTAACACGAAGTAATTTTGAAGGAGAAGAAACGTTAGCTATCACGCTGATAAGAGTGGCTCGCTTTTGTACTGCTGGCTCTGATGGATCAATTACCAGAATCTCATCTGCATCTTCTGGAATAGCTTTTAGAGGCTGCTCAGACCAGCGTTCTGCACTCATTCTTCATACCTCATTGAAACAGTAGGTGATGGTAATAATTCTACAGTACCAGTTGTGTAAAATGTAGCTTGATTACTCTGATTGTTAAATGATGTAGTTACATAATCTGCACTTCTCGCAATGTCAGAGTATCTAACCTCATCTAATATTCCATCATATGCTTGACTGCCACTAAATCCACCACCAACTGTAT
>SDBT01007470.1_pt1 | contig 17981 bp, 12 predicted proteins | sample 2277101 | NCBI WGS metagenome assembly SDBT01 (sample SAMN10404973, study PRJNA504765) | marine sediment metagenome | isolation source: marine sediment core GS10_PC15, 103 cmbsf | place: Arctic Ocean: Southern Knipovich Ridge | collected 2010 | reverse complement strand
GGAGCTAGATCAGAGAGGATAATATGATAAAGTCTAAACAAGATTTTATTCACTGACTCTACTATTGGTTTTTCTATAAGTTTAAATAAACCAAGTCTATTATATTTTTGTCAAAAATCAGACATTCTTAGAATAAAAAAATTGATGCATTTATGATTAAAGAAGAAGAAAAACTACCTAAACCTGATGATATGGACTTTAATGAACTCATAAGGAAAATTATGCATGGGGAAATATTAATTCCAAGATTTCAGCGTGATTTTGTATGGAAACTCGAGGATACTGCCAAATTATTAGATAGTATTGTAAAGGGTTATCCAATAGGTGCCTTCACTTTCTGGTCCACGCAAGAGAGAATGGCAAATATAAAAGAGTTAGGTGGGCATCTCATTCAAGCACCAAAATCGAGAGTTTATATTAATTATGTGTTAGATGGCCAGCAACGATTAGCTTCCCTATTTGTTGCTTTCACGGGATCAATCCATAAAAAGAAAGATTATAAGAAGATTTTTGTTAATTTAGATGATCTAAAAGAGAATGATGAGGAACCCATCATTTCAAAGGAGCAAAAAGAGAAATCTGTTAGTATATATGATTTATTAACAATAGATTCTTTAGATTTTAAACCTAGGTTCCCTGATATTAAAATATTAAAGCGAATTCAAAAATATAAAAAAATTTTTGATAAGTATCGATTCTCAATTATAAAATTAGAGGGTTATGAACTCAACGAGGCTGTCGAAATATTTACCAGAATAAATACCAGTGGAACTGTACTTTCCCTTTTCCAAATCATGGTTGCGAAAACCTATGATGAGAAAAAAAAATTTGATATGCAAAAGGAATACGATAAATTGAAGAATACATTAGCTGGACTTAAGTTCGATACACTGCAACCCAGAAATCTATTAAATCTGCTGGGGCTAATAATTGATGGCGATTGCAGAAGGGATGCAATTTTGAAACTAGATAAAGAAAAAATTATAGACTTTTGGGATGACGCAAAAAGTAGTTTTGAGCATGGTATCGACTTTATCCGTAATCACCTTGAAATTCCCGCATCGAAAATATTACCGTATGATTCATTAATTGTTCCAATCTCCTATTTCTATTATAAAAATAAATTTCAAGACCCAAATTCAAATCAAATAAACCTTCTTAAACAATATTTCTGGAAAGTCGCCCTTTCAGAACGCTTCTCTAGTGCGACCACTTCAAAACTCAATGAAGATGCGAAGAAAATTGATACGATCGTAAAAAATCAAGCTCCCAGCTATGATTTTAAAGCTCTATTTGATAAAGAAGAAATCATCAAAAAGAAATTCAGGACAGGAAGTAGTTTCTGTAAAGCAATTCTTTGTCTATACGCTCAGCAAAATCCGCGTTCCTTTAAAGATAACTCCATTATTAATTTAAATAATTCTGCTTTAAAGCGTTCCAATAGTATAAACTACCACCACTTTTTTCCTAAATCATGGCTTAAGAAAGCTCATGTTAAAAATTGGAATTCGATTGTAAACATTACCTACACGAATGATCGTCTCAATAAATCCATTCTAGATGACCCTCCTTCAAAATATATCAATAAATTTCGTAAAGATAATCCTAGCATGGATATGGAAAAAATTTTGAAAACTCACTTAATTGAAGATATCAAGACCTTCGGTATTGAGAATGATGATTACGATACATTTTTAAATCAGAGAGGCGAGCGAATCTATAAGGAATTGATGAAGAAGATTCAATAAATTTTCAATTTTTTTTATTTAATTTCATATGCATAAATCAAAATAAGGCATGTAAGGTATCGATGCAATTCAAAAATTCTTTTATATTTTGCAATAATACCATATTAAAATGTAAAGTAGAATAGAGTTGATTGATAAATTGGAAAAAAAAGAGAATTTCAATGTAAATGAAATTAAAAAGATAATAAGTGAAGCTATCGATTTGTTCCTAACAAATGATTTAAAATTACTTAAAATTGATTCACATGAAAGAACAATCTCGCAAAATTTTGCCAAGTATCTAAATTCTAAATTCCCTAGATGGGAAATAGATTGTGAATATAATCGAATTAAGGATGTAATAAAGAGATTAGAAATAAATGGAAAACTAGTAAGGATTTATCCCGATATAATCATTCATCATCGTATGACAAAGAGAAATTTATTAGTAATTGAGATAAAAAAATCACCTCCATATTCGTTATCGGATCAAGATGTTAAAGATGACTTAGAAAGATTAAAGAAAATGACTATTGTCGAAAAATATAGGTATCAATATGGATTATTCATTCTTTTCTTTGTAAAGGAAAATAGTAGTAGAAAACCAATTCTTAAATATTTTCAAAATGGAGAATTAGTATAGTAATAATATATCATAATAAACCTAAATGACATTGTTTTATATATTAATCTGTTTTATTTTTGGTTGGAGTCATAATATTTTTTTTATACTTACTAAGTTCATTAATCCAAAATTCCTTATTGATTTTAATAAGTTCTCGAGCATATTTATCAGGAAATAAACTAACAGAAACACCATTATTCTGTAGATATAATATTCCTTTATTAGTAATATCTGGATTTGGATCAATTAATCCAATAATTACATTTTTAATCCCACATTCTTTTATATATTCTGCACATGGTGTTTTTGTTGATGCTCGCACTGTACATGGCTCTAAAGTAGTTATTAATGTTGTATTCATAAAATCATAAGTTTTTGAATTAATTTTTTTTTTGAGCAAAGTATATTCTGCATGTTCCCCTGGACTTAATTCACCTCTAAATGCTGTTTCAATTATTTCATTGTCTCGAATAAGAATAGCGGAAACTTTAGGGTGAATTTCGCCATCCTCTGAGACGCATTTGTTTGCTAGCTCTATAGCTTTTTCGAAAAATTTCTCATGAAGGATTTTACTTGGTTCAGATGGACGTCTTCTAAAATGTTTTAAGATTTCTTTTTCGATAATATTAGTTACTAATTCAGTAATTTCCAATTTTTCATACCCCTTTTTTAATGATATAGTTTGTAATGGATAAAAATAATCATAATCAACAATGTTTCCATCTTCATCAAAATCTGATGGTTCTAAAAAATAATCATTTATTGTTTGATTATTTTGATAATCAATGAATTGTCTATCAATTTTCTTCATATCTCTAGAGTATGCTTTTAATTTTAAGAAGCCAAATTCTACTTCATCTCCATAAAAGCCCTTATAGAACTGTAACTCATAAGAATCTAGAAATTCATCATACCATTTTTCAACTAATTTAATATTTAGGTATTTTAAGTCGCCTTTAAAAGCAGGAAATAATTGTTTATATTTTTGATTCTCTTTATAAGCTAAAACTTCTCTAAATTTACGTACAAATTTCAACAACCAAATTTCTTTTTCATACATTTTTAAAAAATTTAATTATATTCGGTTTAAGTATTATTATATAAATAATAATGATTAGATTTTTTTTTTGAATATAAGCTTTGGTTTTGGAAATGATTTATTTATTTTCATTGTTGCTTTCTGACTACTCAATACTACCCCTAGTTCATCTGTAATATCCTCATTAGATAACCCGTTTCCTGCAAAAGCAAGAAGATTAAAACTTGTTATCAATAAGAGATCCCTATCAAGTGTTAAAAATTTTGCATGAGATTTTGAAGGTTCTCTTGAAATTTCAATCTTATTACCTGTTTCTAATATTAAATTTTCTATAGTTTTTTGAATATTAAATAGTTCAGTTTCGGGAATAGATTTTATATCATCTCTGCCCCATCTTACTTGTATTGGGACTCCTCTTTTCAAAGTATTATTAATCGCAGTTATGATTACTGAACTTACTGCTTGTTTATTAATTCTATCAGTTCCAATTCGGATAATTTGTTTTGCCTGAGTTAATGATGCCCTTAATAATTTTCGATGTTCTAAATTTTCTATTAAAATTGCTGTATCAAATTTCCGGATACTTTTCAAAATCTTTTTTTCTTTTTCAAATAGATTTTTAAAATTTATAAGTTCTTGCTTATTATTCGGTTGTTCAATTAAGATACGACATTTATCCCTTAGTTCTGTTATCATCTCTTGAAGTTCTGTTAATGTATTTTCCTTTTCAATAATTGAATTATCTTTTATTAAGATTAAATCAGTTAATTCCTTAATCCAAGAAATCGCTTTTTTTTGTTCAATGTTGTTTAAAGCATATTCTAAAATTTCACCAATTATGGACCCATGATTTAATTCACAAATAGTTTCTGCGGGACTTCTTTCGGTGTATTGATAACTAAATAAATTACAACTTGTGATCCAGGCATAAAAATTATCAATTATTAAAAATTTGCTGTGGAATTGTTCTCTACTTTTGATAAAAGCTACATTTTCATTTTTAAAAATAGGAAATTTTTCTTTTAATTCTTCAACCTCATTTCCAAGAAGTCCCCAAAGGAAGATTACTTTGACATTCTTTGAACTTAATCTTTCGATTAATGGTATAATTTTAGTAATACTTATTTCATTAACAAATGCTGAACCGATTATTATCAATTCTTTCGCTTTGCTGAAAATATTATCCAACCTTTCCAAAATTGCTTGTCCTTTATTAATTTCAACATTAATATATCCAACATTTACGCCTAAATCCATCATCAGAGGGATTAAATAATTTAAGGCTTCATTTTCTAAATCTTTAAATATTTTCTGGAATCTTCTTTTCTTTTGTATTTTTCCTAAAGGTCTGTTAATAGTGTCTCCAATATCTTGATTAATTTCATTCCATTTTTTTAATAAGGTTTGCCAATGATACTGAGATAAGTATGATTCGTCTGCAGGAGAGAGATCATTAATAGTGTAAGAATCTATTTTTGTTAGTGATCTTGTCCAGAATTCAATGACTGATATAGGAATTGAACTGGAATAAGGGATATAATGTTCGGTATTTTTAATCGTTCTTAGTTTCATTGGGATAAACATCATTCTACTATTAGCTGGTTTTAAATCATAAACCCTATTCACACGTTCAAATATATCACCCTCGCTAATATAAGTTCGAAGTACCATTTTTGCTGTTTTGACCAGAGTGTGTATAGATAAATTCTGAATAGTTATATAATTTCGGCGGTTGAGTTGATGTTGTACAGTGGATTCCATCCACTTTCCTTTTAAACTTGGTGGGACTTTTAAATAATTTCTTATATCATTTAACATCATGATTTGTCCTGTAATTGTCTCTTGTACCCAATTCAGAGTTATAATTTCAGGGTATTTATCTTCTAAATATTCATTTAAGCGCCCACGATCAATGAAGTCTTCAATTTCGGGAGATATATAGATTTTTGATTTCTCTAAGTCAACATATACATATTCTTTATACATTAAATCAACAATAGCCTCTTGAACTAATCTTTTATCGATATTAAAAGCATTTACTATTCTTTCTAAATTATTCTCTTTAACAACCAATTCTAATATAAAAGGCTGGAGGGGATTCACTTTTTTTTTACCTTTAATTTGAACCTTCCCTTCGTAAATTATAATTGGAAGTGCTATATACTTTGATCTCATTAAATTCCCTCCAAAATATCAGATTTAATTATTTTTCCGTTCTGCTTTACGAATTCAAATACTTGATTTATTGCTTGACATTCTTCTGCATCTTTAAATTGTAAAAATTGAGCTGAACAGCCAATAATTACCATTCTTTTTCTTACTCTTGAAAACATAACATTTAGTCTCTCTTCTTCAATCAGAAATCCTAATGCTCCTTTAATATCCTTTCTTTTATTATTCCTTACTAAAGAAATTATAACAATATCTGCTTGTTTTCCTTGATATGAATCTACTGTGTGGCAATTATAGGATAATTCTTGTATATTAAAGGATTGACCTAAACCCATGTTAAAATTACTAGCCAAATTTTCCTTTTGAGCCGAGTATGGTGTTAAAAATACTATATCTGAATAAATATTTGTTTTAGATTTGTCATTATATTCAAGATTTTTAACTAATTTGATGATTAAATTTATTTCACTTATATTAAAACTACTCCCTTCAGCTGCTCTTTGATCTCCATATAAACTATTAATAGATACATGCGGAGTGTCAATCCAAATTAATTGATTTGATTTGAGAAAATCTGGAGATTTAAAAGGATCTCCTTCAATTGGAGCTTCTTTTTTATTCGTAAATTTTGTATCATAAAATATCGTGGATATCATTTCTGAAATTAACGGAGGAAGTCTATGCTGGTCTTCTAAAAGAGAGCAAGGATTATATTCCCGTTCGCTATATTGAGCTTTAACTGTCTTAAAATTTTCAAAAAGAGTTTTAAATAGCTTTATATTTTTTAAACATATATTTCTGTTATGTAGAAACAAGTCATCTCCTTTTTCTTCTTCTCTCTGATCCTCATCGAGTATGTCACTTATAATAATTTCCATTTCTTTATATTTATAGGGAGGTAATTGTTTTTGATCACCAATTAGAAGCCATCGATGCCCTAAGTTCATTGGAAGTATTAATTCTATGGGATAAGATTTTGCAGCTTCTTCTACAATAACCCAATCAAAAGGAGGTGCATTTTGTTTGAGCCAATCAATAGCAGAGGAGGTTGAAGTAGCAAAAACAATATTTGCAATTTTTAAAACCTCGTCTGTCCAGCGAAGTGAAGGGTTCTCAGCATTCTCCTTTATTAAGTTTTTCCATTGATTTTCAATATCTATAGCTATGGTTTTGATTTTATTTGTATCATTTTCGGCTTCCTTAAGTATTTCTTTTGTTTTTCTCTCTTTTGTGAATTTTAGAATAAAATCGGTTTCAATATATTCTTGTTCTTTTTCTGAACTGATTGTCCTTATAACAATGGGTTTCGGATCTAAATTTTCTGGAATTTTTTCCCAAACAGCCTCAACAAGATGATCTAATGGATGATGATCTTTTGAAGATATTAAAATTCGTGAATAAGGATTATTATCAAGAATATTAGCCACAACTGTTGAAGCAACCCAAGTTTTTCCCGTTCCAGGTGGTCCTTGGACAAGATATAAAGGGATTGTATTTAAGATTTGGGACACTATTTTGTTTTGAATTTGGAAGTCTATTCCTAAAGTGAAAGTTCTATACCAAGGATTCGATATTGCAGTAAGTAGTAGATCATTATCTCTAATATAATCAATTGCTTGGTCTTTCCTTCTATAAAGCTTAAAAGACATACTCATGTCAAAAGGTCTTATTACTCCTTCTTGAAGTAGGTCTTTATTCTTCTTTTTTATAGGACGTTCTACTTGTATCTTCAACTCATTTTTATTTATAGATCTAATTGACCATTGATTATAATTATCCCAGTAAGAAGATGGCGAATTTGAAGCAGATAATTCAATAAGGCCTTTATTTCGATTTTTAAACTCTTTAATTATCTCTAATAACTTTCTTTTATGGTCTCCTACCATCTCTTTATCAAAATCTAAACTAATATCCAACTCTGCTTGTTCTTTTTCATTTGCGGGGTTTCTTTTATAGTCTTTTGTCTTAAATGAGATAATTTTTTCACTATCTAGAACATTTTCGGCTTTTAACATGGTATGTAAATGTTCAATAAATTGCTCTTCTTCATTTCTTGTTTTTTTAAGCTCTTTTAATTCAACTTGTGCCATATTCCACATTGTTCGCCATGGTGATTGAGGTTCTCGTGTTTCTCTTTTAAATGTATATCGGAATCCATTTTTAAAAATTCCTATTGGTCTTTTATCATTTATATATGTAAAGATTTTTCTTGCTTCTTCGGGATAAATATCATAAAGATTCATAACTTCTTGATTTGGTTTTCCAGTTCTTATATTTTTAGCAGGATTCAAGGAAAAGGGGACATTAGTCTGAGTGAGAACGATTAAAGGCAATTTTTCATATCCAGTAACAAATACCTTAGCGTTAGTGAAATTATTTGAAAGCCATAAGTCTGGATTATTACGGATCTCTTCAGTAGAAGTGGAAGTTTTGAGTGCAACTTTTTGTAAGAAACGGGAATTTGCTTCATTGTACCAATTGACAAGCGGTCTTTCTGTGAATACATTTTTAGCTTCTTCGAATTCTTCCAAAATGTCATTTATGATGTCTAACATGTCTTTAATCATTTTGGGTCTTTCTGTAGGATTTTGAGAGATACATTTATTAATTAAATCTAATTCTGATTTATTTAAAATGGAATTAGGCAAAGATAAGAACTCCTTTATATCACTATATGCAGAACTCCAATCATTCAAGTTTTTAAATGATGTTTTTGGAAAATTATTATAAAAAATATAACATATTACCATCCCTAAAGAAAAAATATCACCCGCAAACGGATTCGCATGAGTTATATGGTCTTTTTTAAATAAAAATGATTCTGGTGCCTGAAAAAGTGAATAATCTTTCCCTTGCTTTAATCCTTTCTTTGGAATAAAATTGAGGTTATGTAAATATAAACTCCATGTAAATCCCCCAATTTTAAATATATTCTCGTCAGATTCATCAGAAAAGAATATAACACCGGGATGAATATTACGATGCAATAGTTTCGCAATATGTAAACACATTATGCCATTCAACAAGGATTTAAATAATATCCAGACTTCTTTACGAGATTTAGAATTTGTGTCTTTTAGAAACCATAATCCATCCGTTTCATTAATCCATTCTTCTACCGATCGTCCGTATCTGGAACTTACAAGGTAGAGTTTACCTGAGTCATAATCGGTGAATGCATCTAATAATTGTAATAAAAAATGGCCTCCACTTATTCCCATTGCTTTTCTAATTAATCTAATCTCGCGTTCCCAGAGAGGGATCGCTAATCTTTTTGCCTCCTCTTTTTCAGGAAGTCTAAATGTTTTTATTTTAACAGATTGATTATAAAATTCATCTATTCCATAATATTCTTCAATATCTTCAGATTGAAAAGATGAATACTTCGAATGAATTTCTTCAATAATGGAATATCTTTTTGTGGTTTTTGTCATTTTTAGCACTTCCTATCATGTAATAATAATATCATTCTTCAGTATAAAAATGTATTTTGGGACTATCTTTTATGCTTTGTTTGGTTGTTAATAGTATCAAAGTTTTGCTTGATACAGCGAACATTTATATATGAAACTTACTTTATTGTATATATGGAAGATAATTTAGGTTCATATTTGAAGCAAATAAGGAAAAAATTAAATTTTACTTTACGTGAAGTTCAAGCAGAAACGGGAATTTCGAATGCCTACTTAAGCCAACTGGAAAATGGTAAAAGTGTTAAACCTTCTCCTAAGATTTTACATAAACTAGCGAACCATTATAAAATATCATACGAATTTCTAATGAAACTCGTGGGTTATCCTACTATTAGTGAAGAACGTACTATAACTCCTTTTTATAGGGTTCAAGGTGATTTTCAAGAATTATCTCAAGATGAAAGAAACCAGGTTCTAGATTATATTCATTTTTTAAAATCAAAACGGAAAAAACTATGAGATGGTCAATCTCTAAATCTAAAATGTTTTATAAGTGTCAAAGGAAATGGTTTTACTATGATAAAGTTGCTAGTTGGAATGCTCAAGATGAACTAAGAAGAGAGGCTTACATATTAAAACAGTTAAAAAGTATTTATGCATGGAGAGGTAGCTTAGTTGACACTGTTATTGAAAAACTAATTGTTCCTCAATTAAAACAAAAAAATATCCCCACTAATTCTGAAATTGAAAACTATACATTAGATTTAATAGATCGTCAACTTAATTTTGCTAAAGAGAAAAAATATAGAAAAAATGGAGTTACAAAATCGCAAGTTGGTGATGATTTCTGTGCTCTTTATGAAATTGAGTATGAAACGGATTTAGATGACAATATAATAGAAAAAGCTGTTGCCGAGATTTTTACCTCATTGAAAAACTTATTAAAATCAAATTTGTTAACAAAAATTCTTGAAAAATCATCGTATATCAAAGCTCAACCAGTTTTAAATTGCACATTCAATGAAATTAATATCATAGCGCGTCCAGATCTAATTATTTTCTTTGACAAAGAACCACCTTTAATAGTGGACTGGAAAGTTCATTTTTATGGAGATAGCGATGCTTGGTTACAATTAGGTATTTATGCTTATGTGTTTACGAATTCTAAATTTAATGAATACTTAAATGAACCTCTTGATGATCCAACAAAAATCCAATTAATAGAATATCAATTACTAAAGAATTTTCAGAGAAACTATAATATTACTTCAGAAAACATTGCTGATATTGAAGATTATATTTTTAAATCGACCCTAAAAATGAGTAAATATCAAATTAATAATGATTATGATATTTCAAATGAAATTCAATATAATACAGCAATTCATCCTAAGTATTGTAAGTTTTGTAATTTTAGAAAATTATGTTGGGAAAAGAAAAAAGTTCAAAAAAATTTATGGGAGTTTTGAAAGAAATGAAAAAGCAAGAGACTAATATCTTTTTGATTGAAAATTTAGAAGATTTGAATTGTAATTTTAATTTATATAAAGTGCGAGGGTTACATCCAAAATCTGAAGATTATCATAAGAATAAACAACTTTTAATAAATATATTGAGAAGTAAAACTCATACACCTATTCAACCTTACAAATCTGATAAAGGATTTTTAATCGCACAACTCGCTGGTTATAAAGATTTGCCAGAATCAGAAACACTTGTAAGAGATTTTGTTAAAATAGAGAAGCTGGATATAAGAAATGAATTTAGATTTGATTCATTAACAGCAGAAACAGCTCCATTGGCAAAGAAATTTTTGGAATGGGAAATGCAACATAAATTTTATAGTAATAATGCACTATGGCAACCAAGTCCTGGATTCCCATATTATAATAAGAATCCTGATATTTCTATTAGCAAAAAATCAAAAAAAGTTGATGTATATAATGGATTTACATCAAGAGTAATTCTCCTGCAAGGAAATAAATTGGGAATATGTGTTGATGTCACTAATAAATATATTGCTCGTGAATATCTTCCAACGGAAATTGATAGAAATTTCTTCAATCGCTCTTGTCGAGGAAATAAGTGTTTGTATGAATATGGGAAGATTTGGTATGAGTTTAAAATTCAATCGTTAAATGATCTAAAAGCTAACGAATTTAGGCTTCCGGGGGGATCTAATTTATTTGAGGATGTACATAATAAAGCTGGAAAATACAAAACACCCAGCCTTTTAGCATTACCAAATGATTGTTCTGTAGTAACATATTATAATACGCGTGACGAAGCTCGTCATGCTCCTTCTGGATTATGTAAATTAACTTATGGAACTAATAATCCAGAAGTTAAAAAATTACATAAATATACCATTAAACCACCACATAAAAGACGTAATGAAATAAATTTTATAATCAATAACTATTTTAAAGATTTAGAATTTTCTCAAAAAGGTATTAGCTTATCCAATACTCCTTACTTAATCCCTAGTAGATATTTTAATTTCCCAGATTTAAAATTTGGGAATAAAAAAAGATTATCTACCAAAAATCGAACAAACTCTATTAGGACAACAATTGAGGAGTATGGTCGAAAAAAGAGAGAGTTATTGTATTCTGAAGATGCAGGATTATATAACAAAGAAAAAATTTTGGATAGGCAATATATATTATTACCAAAATCAATCTCTAAAACCTACGGACCTCAATTTATAAATGATATAAAATTAATGTTTCAAAGATTATATACACACGATTCTGATCTTATATATTCTCCTGATGTTTTATATTATAATGATTCCGTACAAAAAAATGTGTATAGATTAGGACAAGAAATCATAAAGACAGTAGAAGAAAATCAAATACCCTTTGGATTTGGCTTAGTTATGATTCCGATTATTAAATCTAAATATAGCAGTAAGGAGGATGAATTAGCTAATCTGGTTATGAAAGAATTAAGAGATCGAGATTTATATGTATCTGTCATACATACAAGGATATTGAAAGATAGCTATAATATACACACAGATAGCAATGGTAAATTAAATTGTAAAATAATATCCGATAATAAAATGTTAAAAAAATATAAAGGATACCTTCAAAATGTAATTTTAAATAAAATTTTAATCACAAACAACTATAAACCTTTTATCCTAGGAACATTGTTAAGTGCTGATTTGATTATTGGTATTGATGTGAAGAACGAGACAGCAGGATTCACTGCAATAAATAAAACTAGTGATATCATATTTTTTGATAATAGTCAATCACAGAATAAAGAACAATTAGGAAAAAATGAAGTAAGGTCGAAAATTTATCAAATAATTAATAATGAAAAAGATTTTCATAACATTGAAAATATAGTAATTCACCGTCAAGGTAAAATTTTCCCTCCTGAAAAAGAAGGGATTAATTTAGCATTAAAACAACTTGCAGAAAAAGATATTATTTCACCAAATTTTAATTGCACATTTGTAGAATTAAGAACAACATCAAGAATACCTTACAGGCAATTTTTTATAAAAACTAATGCTTCTAATTATGGAGAATCAGTATATAATCCAAGGATCGGAAGTTATTTCATTTTATCTGATGAAGAAGGTTATTTGTGTAATACTGGATTTCCTTATTACCATAAAGGAACCACAAATCCACTTCATATTTTAAAGGAGGGTCCTTTAAATATTAATTTAGTATTGAAAGATGTGTTTTATACATCAAATTTAACATGGACTAAGATTGATTATTGTTCAAGGCTTCCAATTACAGTAAAACTAAATGATATCAGATTGAGAGAAATAGCTGGTGAATATGACCAAGATGCATTAATATATGAGATAGAGGTGTAAGCTTATGGGACATATTGGAATGATTGCTATAAAATTAAATCAAAATATAAAAATATTAAGAGAATTTAATTCTTCACTGCGTTTCTTTAGAAATATAAAGGAATACAATAGAAAAAATGAAAACATAAAACATTTTAATAACATTTCTATTATACTCGATCCGGTTTGTTATGTAATAATAGGAAATCTCTCGAAATCAACTAAAATTAATGAAGATAATGTAATTAATACGCTTAAAAACAGATTTAGAAATAATTGGTTAGATTACAAAGATAATCTGTTAAAATTAAAAATAAAAATCGATTCAGAGAATTTCTTTTTAACTGAGGATGATTTTACTCTCTTGAATGATATTGGGGACGCAATTAATGTGGAGTGTATTAACTTATTTAGAAGACTAAGTGAGTGATTAAAACGATAAAAAACATTAAAGCGATTATTATAGAGCAAATAAATAGGGGATATAATTTAAAAAATCTAATAGATTACAATCTTGATTCCTTATTGGATAATCTTATAGAAAAATGTAATTTCTTAATAAATGATACAATTGATTATCTTAATTTTCTATTAAATGAATTAGAAAATAATCAAAACGTTGATTTAAGAAATTTATTTAGAGATGTTCGTATTTGTATTATCCTTTTAAAGGAAATAGAGTATTTTGGCATTTCTGTCCTCTATCATCAAACTAATGATTTAAGATTTATAAATAAATTAATTCATGATATTCACCAAGAACTTTCATTACCTGTTGATCCTCCATTAGCTGCATGTATATCAACAAAATATTATTATTATCATCCATTGACAAATGTTATATTTATGCCGATAGGAGAAACTAAATCACTATTACATTTACCAGATATTTTTCATGAAATTGGACATGAAATCCTATATTATAGTGAAAATAATTCTGATCTTTTTGAAATACATAATTGTTATTTAAAGGCTATAGATAGTATTAATGAGCATTATAATAAATTATTAGCTGAAAAGAAAAGAGAAACAGGTTCTAAAATAATTATAGAATTGATTGAGACAATTCATTCTTACTGGAAGAATAATTGGATTAATGAATTTTTTTGTGATTTATTTGCATGTTATTCATTAGGACCCGCTTATGTTTGGGCACATCTTTTTTTAACATTAAAAAGCTCTGATCATATATACAAATTCCTTACTCAATCTCATCCCTCAGATGATTCAAGATTATTATTTTTATTGTATACTTTAGAAGGTATTGGATTTGATGAAGAGAAAAAAATAATTTTAAATAACTGGAATAAAATGCCCTTAGCTTTAGATGTTAAACCCGAAAATGAATATAAATATGCATATCCTAAAGCTTTAATGTATAAATTAGCAGAAATTTTTTTGGATGGCTTAGAAAAATCTAATTTTTCAAAAATTACTAAAAACAAATTAGATAATATGGATGAGGATAAGGTTATGCGAATACTTAATGACGCTTGGAAGTTATTTTTAAAGGATCCTGAACTTTATGGAGAATGGGAGGAAGAAATCATAAAAAAATTAAGATCTGGCATATAATTAATTTAATTTTATAATATTATAAAAATAAATAGTCAATAAAACACAGCGACGAGTAAGAAAACACAGAGTTTTAAAATTTAAGGTGAAATATATTTTTTAAATTCTTTTTAAAATAGTTATATAATTCAACTTATATTGTAATATTTTTTTAAGAAGTAAAATGATCTTTTCCACTCCTTTATAAAGAAAATGATTCATTTAAATATACTTTATAAAGAAAATGATTCATTTAAATATACTTTACAAAAAAAATATGGAAATTTATTAAATTCTTTATAAAGAACTAAATTGTTTTTTATGATATTTAATAAAAATAATTCAAATGGAAACTATGAAATACATTATGATTTTTTATCAATTTAATTTTAAAAATTTATGAATCGGTAAATATCATTATAATAAAGGTATTTTCTTATATTTTAGAAAAATCCAATAAATAATATTTGAATTGTTCATACCGGTATGAACTATTATTTTCTAAATAAAAAAATGAAGATATATAAATACAAAAAAATAGAATATTATTGAGTAAATATAATTAAAAAAGGAAATTAACCTTCATATTTAAAGATAGGTATAGATATAATAGTTAGTTCATTCCATCAAAGAATAATAATGGAATGGATTTGTTATGTATCTATTATATTAGATCAATTCATATAAAAACTTAATATGATATTATAGAGGATATTATGACAGAATTTAAAGATACGATTCATATTTTAGGGGAATCTGAAAATTTTTATTTTATTAGTGGTGAAAAAATCGTCAATTCAAACTTAAATATTCATTCAACACTCCTTGATTTGGTAATTTTTTTCAATATAAATGATAAAATTGTAATTGAGTTTTGGATCAACGATAGAACTTATCATCCTAATGATAATATAAAGTTAATTGATTTAGGATTCAATCCACAGAATAGCATAATTGAAGTAACCAAACGTAAATATGTTCATATTAATTCCCCTAATCTTTATTGCAGTTCGAGAGATAGAATTAGACCAATGCAAGAAATTGAAACAACTAGATTTAATTTATATAATAATAGTAAAATAATTTATGTCTGGGAAACCCTTCTTGAAAATTTAGACAAAATAGAACAAGATCTATCTAAGTCATTTAATTTTAGGAAAAATATGGCTGTTAATAAATATGAAATTGTGATTGTTGAAAAGATCCACAATGAAATTGTAGAATTAACAGAAAGTTATTTAGCAGAAATAAGAAGAAAATTAAAAAAAATTGAATAGACATGAGAATTGCAGAGTTTGAAATATTCTAAAAACTACTATTATTATCAAAAAACAATCAGAGTGTAGCATATAAAATAAAAACAAATAAAAATATGATATAGAGATGACAAATAGGAATATTAAAAAAGATAAGCAATTTAATTGTTCGAATAGATTTAGAACACGAAATAATCACGACTTTTGTGAGCAAAATTCTTCAGAATTAAATAATAACAGATTTTTCCATAATGAATCTAAATATTCTACATTAGATTTAATTGAAGATTTAAAAAGAGAAATTCAAAAACATCCTGAAATTCTATCTAAAATTTTCCCTAATAGATATAAGTATAATCATAAACAACTCTCTATGTTCTGGCGTGGAGGAAAAAATATAAATTATGTAACCAAGCTTATGTCTAAGTTTAAGAATGAAAGAGATTTTTCATTAGAAGATAAAGATTTTAACTTATTAGAAGAACAATTGAGGAGAAGGTTTGGAAATCGAGCTTCAACTTGTTTTGATATAATAAAACAATATAAAGAATCTAAATTATCATTTAGCATCTTTATTGAATTGATAAAATTAGAATTGGGTCGAATTTCTGGTGATATTGAAGTAACATATGGAGAACTTGCTATACTTCTTGGTAAACATGAAGATTATATATATCATATAAGAAAATATATTTTGAGTCAATCCAATAGACGATATAATCCTAATTATAATTTTGATTTAGAAACTTTACAAGAATTTAAATCAGCATTAAGAGTGCTTTTAAAAGAAAAAGCCAAAATTAGTATATCCTTTATTAAAAAATATATAAACACAAATCCAGATTTAAAAGAATATTTGTTTGAAAGGGTCACTATTGAAAATCCTCATTATTTTGATTCGATTGAAACAATAGAAAAAGCATATTGGTTTGGTTTCATATGTGCAGATGCTTTAGTTAAACAAAAATATCGTTATACTTTTAAATTGGAATTAAAATCGTCTGATCGAGAACGCCTTGTTAAGCTTGCCAATTTATTAGGTTTAGATACTGAGAGAATAAAAAATAGAAAGAGAATATATGATGATAATAATGGAAAACTAAAGATAAAGGAATATTCACGCATCCAATTTAAATCTAAAAGAATGATAGAGGATCTTTTAAGGAATGGTTACTCGAGTTCAGCAATGGAAACAGGACTCCCAGAGATTATAAATAGAGCGGATGAAGATATGGCTCTTGCTTTTTTACTTGGATTTTTTGATGGTGATGGTACTTGGTACGGCGGTAGAAGTGGAGAGATTTATTCCTCTAATAAAATGATTTTAACAGATATAAAGAAGAAATTTATGATAAAATATCCTGTTCGAACTACTAAAGAAGCTTTAATAGATGAATTATCTGGAAAGATAATTCACAGAGCAGCACATCGGTTAACTTTAGGTGCCAATCTATATGAAAAAATGATGAAAAATTATGGTTATAGTATGAAACGCAAACGCGCTCCTCAATTTAGGGGAATCTAAATTAAATGTAGCTTTAAGTGAATATGACTTTATTTAAAGAATTTTGCTTTTCCTAATACTAATAAATTTTATAATTTTTGAAAATTTTACTTTATTAATTTCATAAAAAAAGAGCTATATGATGAAAAGAAAGAAAATTATTATTATAGGTGCTCTCGGTTATGACTTTCACCTATTTAACACCGTTTTTAGAGACAATGAAGAATACGAAGTTATTGCCTTCACTATTGCCGGAGAGCAGAATGTAGGCACAATTGAGGGAGCGGAAAGAAAATATCCAGCAGAATTAGCTGGTAAACTATATCCAAAAGGAATTCCGATGCTTCCCGAAGAACATCTTGAAGAAATCATTAAACATCATCAAATAGATGAAGTTGTATTTGCATATTCTGATGTTACACATGAAGAAGTTATGCATAAGGGTTCTCGCGTGTTATCCGCTGGGGCAAATTATAGATTAATATCGGGAAAATTCACCCAAATTAAATCTACTAAACCAGTTGTAGCCATATGTGCAGTTAGAACTGGATGCGGTAAAAGCCAAGTTTCTAGAGCAACTTACAGGTATTTAATGAGTAAAGGGTATAAGGTTGTAGCAGTAAGAGAACCAATGCCTTATGGAGATTTAATAAAGCAAAATGTCATGCGTTTTGAGAAGTACGAAGATTTAGATAAATACGATTGTACAATTGAAGAACGAGAGGAATACGAGCCTTACATTGAGCAGGGGCTTGTGATTTACTCTGGAGTAGATTACGAAAAAATTGTTAGAGAAGCAGAAAAGGAAGCAGATGTAATAATATTTGACGGCGGAAACAACGAACTATCGTTTTACGTTCCAGATTTA
>SDBT01007469.1_pt1 | contig 17981 bp, 14 predicted proteins | sample 2277101 | NCBI WGS metagenome assembly SDBT01 (sample SAMN10404973, study PRJNA504765) | marine sediment metagenome | isolation source: marine sediment core GS10_PC15, 103 cmbsf | place: Arctic Ocean: Southern Knipovich Ridge | collected 2010 | reverse complement strand
AATATACTTGCTGTCAGGTTTACCATAGACCGGAGTCTCAAACATTTTTTTTATAGTATCGACGACGGAGCCTTTATTTTTTATTTCACCATTAACAATTTGATCTTTAGTAGTATCAATTTCACCGTAAGATTCGACTTCAATCTTTTTTTTACCCAAAACATGGGCCTGAAAGAAGCGGATTTTATAATCGCTAATATCCAGTCCGATATGGTTTTTAAATGGAGACAGTGTAAATATTGACATAGTTAATCGATTTCCTGCCACGTACTGCTTTGTGTTGTCCAGATACCACCGGGTCCGTTTGAAAAGCTGGCACTAGCTAGACCTGAAACGTAGTCAACTGATGCGCCATTTGCAAGTTCTAGTTGATAAGCAGTTGCCTCTCTTAATTGTGCATTTTGTCCAACTTTTATTAATCCATCCCCGGCATAAAATATGACAGTTTCAGCGTTATTATTAATTGCAATAGCTGGCGAATTAGTATCCAATGAATTATTAGTTGTAAGGATTAATATGTAACTATCTTCATCGCCTGAACCTTGAAAAACACAATTATTATTTACGGTTATTTGTCCATCAGTTAGCATGGTTCCACTACTGCTTCCGTAACCAGAATCCAGTTTTATAGTCGCGCCATTATTAAATTTAATATCTCCCCAAACCCAAATAGTTCCCGTAAGAGTTAAAACAGCATTATTAATAACCTCTAGGTCGCCAGTTATTTCTAATGGTCCGAGACTTGTTGTTGTTCCATCAATAATTCTATTACCGTTGAATGTACCCCCTGCGGCGGCATCACCTTTCCAATCTTGGATTTTGGCATCAGAAATAGGTAGTGGTTCAGGAGGAGGGGCATCGCTATCTGGAATTTTGTTCCTACCAACGCTGGTAGCTGAAATATCATTGGGATCTGAATCGTAATATGCATCACATTCGACTTCGCTATTAATTATTTTATCTGCATGGGCATCGCCATGGTGAGTAGCGTAATGGGCATCATCACATGTATGGTTACCTTGTCCAACGGCGAATCCAATTTCTAAATTATCAATTTCGGTATCAATGCCGCCCATCCAGGTTTTAAAAGTAAAATCGCTACTAGTATTATTCCAGATACCACCGGACCAATCTGAGCTATATTTAGCTGTACCGTCGGCATAACTTGAGTCGATATTCTCCCCGATTATGTAATAGCGTGTGATTTTTGGCACCAGGGTATCAATGACGATCCAGTAAGTTTCACCTGACGTTAATAGCGGTGTTGATTCTAAGGCGATATCTATCCAGGCAAATGAGGTACTAAGTGCTCCAGTATATAATGTGCCAGAGGTAAGAGGTGTTATATCGGGTTTTCCACTATCATCTTCAGTAATATATATAGTTGCGTTATTTGGTTCAGCAAACTTTTTAATATATAAGCTTATATAATTTAGAACTTCAGTAGAACCGACTTTAAAACTTTGAGCAACTGCTTCTCTTGTGGCAACGTCACCAAATGTATAGTCAGTATTTTGAGTAGTTTGTTCTTGGTCTGGAGTTAAGGCTGTGCCACCAGCTACATACACATCTCCGGTCACGCGTGTATTGTTACCAGCTGATATAGAACCATTTGAATATATGTTACCATCAATTGAGCTTAACGGTCCCATCACCAATCCGCCAGCCCCAACTTGTACGCCATAAAAAAATGATGCACCGGCGCTTACTGCGCGTGTGGAAATAATCGCTTTTATTGCTTTCTCAATATTATTTACGGTCCCAACAGATGTGACAGAGTAGTCACTACCAATACTTAATAAAGTTGTAGTAAATTGTCCATTGCCAACTAATGTTGTTTCACCGGAATAATCTTCACCGCATTCTGGTTCATTGTTGAGGCACCACAGTGCTTTATCAATCCCAGCTTCTGTAATTGCAGATGCCTGAGCCGATTGATATTTTATCTGTGTTACGAGTCGATTGTTCATTACGTATGTCAATAGCATCATAATTATCATAAAGATAATTCCTAAGATAACTACAACAGCGAATAATGTCTGACCAGCCTGCTTATTCATAGTTAGTAATTTCTGAGATGAATGGTATTTTGAACAATAATTTCCTGTACTGATTTCCCTTCGCTTTTTTGTACGGACAGAATTACTTCTACCTTATTTACATTACTGAAAGTCGTATTATTATAATTGAATACAAGTGCATCGATAAATTCACCAACATGCTTTTCTCCCGACGTTCGACTGCTGTTCGGATCTGGTTCTATATTTGATTTTAACTGTGTCTGATTAGAAGCATCAAGGTAGTAGACCAGATAATCAAACGTATTCTCAATAATTACCTGACTTCCATCTATTGATGGAATTTTTAAAATTATTGTATCATAATCAGTATTGTAGTTTGTAGAGTCGATTACATAATTATCAACGACTTTTGATGCGCCTCTGATAGAGCTCGTAATCTTATCCATAGTTATTGTGCTTGTGGAACTTAATGTGCTATACGCTACCTGTACCTTTAAAACATTTGTATATGTAAAGTAGATACCGATTAATGCCCCCAGGATAATCGTGGCAATAAAAATTGTTATCAATGTTTCAGAAAGGGTCATACGTTTATCGTTGTGTAATCATCGTTTCAAGCTGGACAGATCGATTATTTTCATTTTCTTTCCACTCAATAACTACCGTTACATTTTTAAGAGTTGAGAATCCCGGCTGATCATCTTCTATGGTTAATTTCCCAACCCCAGACGGCAAGTCATTAATACCAAAACGTTTCCACGATGAAGGCATGTCACCCGTTTCATCAGCGTCAAAATTCCATGACTGCGTCGTATCGCCGGTTATTGAGACATCATCAAAATATGCATGCGTTGAGTTCAGGCCGGCAAGGCCGATTCTGCCGAGATTTAAAGAATTACCCGGATCATCGATAGTCATTTCGAGCGTGTCATCAACATACACATTAAAAGTACTTCCACTGGTTTCAACCTTGAGTTTATGCCATGTGTTTTCTGCAAATAATCTGGATTCCGAGTCAAGAGTAGTCTCGATACCATTAACGATTTTATCTACATATAGTACAGTTGAAGTGAATGATACGCGATAATAGTTGGCAGAATCATGGTACCGTATATAAAATCCGGTTTTCCAGTTTGATGGAGAATCAGGAAGTATTTTTACTTGCGCTTCTATAGTAGGATTAGAATAGTCAAATCCTGGTGCAATAGCAGTACCGGTAACTCCAGTGAGAAGTGTTCCTGGTAATGCCAATTCTAAAACGTTTGGTGAGCTCGAGGGGCTGGATGGCGCACTAACTGTCCATGATCCTATGTTATGTGCAACTTCAATTAACGGCGCATCTGTTTTGTTTGTTAATTCCGTAAATGGTATTGAGCGTAATGCTTCAATTTCTTCTACTGCCAAATTGTAGGCGAGATTTGTATGGCGAAGTGACCTATTATTAAGAATGATCGTAGATGAGGCGCTGAAAATAATAATTAACAATAATACCAATCCTATGGCAACAAGTGATTCTATTAATGAATATCCTCCTATTGTTATCCGAATTTTTTGCAATTTCATCTCATTGTTTATACTAAATAGTTTCTACCAGGCCGTACATAGGCATTAAAACGGCCAGCGCTACCACCGCTACCACCGCGCCGATTATGAGCATTAATATTGGCTCAATGATTGACTGCAGTCCATTCATGGTCTGGTCTACATCGTCTTCGTAAAAGTCTGCAATTTCATCAGCTATAGTATCAAGCGTACCGCTCTCTTCTCCAATATTTACCATCTGGGTGATGATGGGAGGGAAAAGTTTCGGATTGCTTTCCAGTGTCTTGACAATACTAATGCCTTTTTTAACTTTTTCTGACGCGTCGAGCATAGCATTCTTGTAATGGACATTAGTGAGCGTACGAGAGATAATCTGCAGTGTCTGTACAATAGGGATGTCAGTTTTTAACAATGAGCTAAGTGTTCTCGTAAATCGTGCCAGATTAATTTTTACTATAATTTTGGAAATAATCGGCGAACGCAATAGAAGCAAGTGTAAGTAGTATTTACCTTTTTTTGTTTTTTTAAGCCGCACAAATCCGTAGTAAAGTAATGCCGCCCCTATCAGAAGATACACGCCTTGGTTAGTAAAAATATCACTGGTCATAATGAGGACTTTTGTCGGAAGTGGTAATTCTGCTTCAGCTTCCTTAAAAATTTCTGTCAGTTGAGGTATTACTGTAACCATCATGATAACACCGATGCCGATCATCGCTATTACTACCACAGAGGGATACATCATCGCAGTACGGACCTTGCTGATTAATGCGTGGTCTTTTTTCATTTGCTTCGTAAGGTTGATGAGAACTTCATCAAGCTTGCCACTGACTTCACCAGCTGAGATCATGTTCGTAAAAAGCTGGGAGAATACTTTTGGATGTTTTGCTAACGCATTTGAGAACGAAATACCTGCTTCAATATCGTGCTGCATGTCGGTTATTACTTCTTTGAAATATTTGTGAGTCGTTTGCATAGCAAGTGTCTGCAACGCTCGTGCGAGCGGAAATCCGGTTTTAATCATTATTGAAAGGTTTTGAGTAAAAAAGATTTTTTGAACCGAAGGAACACGAGAGAAGCTTTTCATAATAGCTGCAAATGAAAATTTTCCAGTCTCTTTTTTGGCCTTTGTCGATGTCAACATAAGCCCTTTCTTTTTAAGGTAGTCTGCTAATGCTTTTTCATCCTTCATTCTAATCCTGTCTTTTATGAGTTTTCCTTCAGGAGTTCGTGCAGTGTAGTTGTATTCTGGCATATTATTCTTGGGTAGCTCTTAATATTTCTTCGATACTCGTTAAGCCATTTTTTGCTTTGATAAATCCATCCTCAAGCATTGTCAGCATTCCTTGTTCTTTAGCTTTCTTGAGCAGTACTTGCTGATCAACTTTTTCGACGATTAGTTTTGATATCTCTTTTGTAATCTCCAATACTTCAAAAATACCCATTCGCCCTTTATAGCCTGTATTGCCACACTGCTTACAGCCCTTGCCTTTATAAAAGAGGAGTGAATCTGCCGGAGTATCAGACGATAGAATTATTCCCTGATCTTTCAGTACTTTAAAGATTGCATCTAAATCAAGTTGCTTTTTAAGTTCAGTGATAGTTTTACTAGATAGAGTATAGCTTTGAACGCAATTCATGCAGATTTTTCTTACAAGACGTTGGCCGATTACAATATTCGTTGTTGATGCAATCAGAAATGTAGGCACTCCCATTTCCTCGAGGCGGGGGAGTGTCGTAACTGCATCATTTGTATGCAATGTTGATAATACTAAGTGGCCCGTCATGGCTGCATGTGTTGCAATTTCGGCAGTTTCACTGTCACGGATTTCCCCAACCATGATAATATCTGGATCTTGACGTAGTAATGACCGTAAGCCGTTCGCAAATGTAAATCCTATTCTAGCATTTACTTGACTTTGATTGACACGCGGCATTCGGTATTCAATAGGATCTTCAACAGTAGCAATATTTACCGATGGTTTATTAAGGATATTCATTATTGTATAGAGTGTTGTGGTTTTACCGCTACCGGTCGGTCCCGTGACCAGTATCATTCCTTGTGGTTTTTTTGTACCTTTATTTAAGAGTTCAAGCGCTTTTAGTTGAAAACCAATTTGCTCAAGTGTCAGTATTTTTGCAGATTCATTCAACAGCCTGAGTACGATTTTTTCACCATCAAATACCGGTATTATTGAAACTCTAAACGATATTTTATGATCTGCAGTAGATACCTTAAAACGGCCATCCTGCGGCATTCGATGTTCATCAATTTTTAAATTGGATAGAATTTTTATCCTTGCGATGATGCCAGGCTGGAGATTTTTTGGTAATCTCATAACCTCACGTAGAATTCCATCAATACGGTATCGGACTAAAATGTCTTTTTCAGTAGGTTCGATATGGATATCTGAGGCCCCCTCAAAAATTGCATACTCAAGTAATGTGTCGACTATTCTAATGATCGGAAGATCCTGAGCTAGCTGTTTTAAATCCTTGGTTTTTGATGCTGATTTTTCAATTTCACCCTTAGTAATTTTTTTAAATTCCGAAGACAAGCCCTTATGGTACAGGGAGATAGCTTCTTTGATACTTGCGGGCGTAGTTACATTAATCTCTATCCGAAGACCTGTTTTCTTTTTTAAAAATTCTATGATTTGGAGGTTCTTTGGATCTACAGTTGCTATTTTAAGCGTTGTTTCTGTCCTGTCGAACGCAATAATTTGATATGTCTGCACTATCGTTTCAGGAATAAGAAGGAGAATATCTTTTCTTATGGTCGTACGACGTAAATCAACAAATGGTATTTTGTAATGATTCGCAATCGTTTCAAAGAGGACGTTTTCTGAAATGAGATTTTTAGTTACAATAAACTTCCCAAGATCAACATTTTCAGCTTCGGCATTCTTTACCGCCTCCTTAAGTTGTTCCTTTGGAACAGAATTATTTTGCTCAAGTATTTTTTTTATTTCTTCGTTTGGCAGCATACAAATGTGTATGAATGTGGATTGATTATATCACATTTTATACATTTAGTCAAAGTACTTTACGGTTTTCTAAAATCGTAAACGTAAATCGAATAACCAATCATTGTCGTCGGTTTGTGACTGCGAAGCCAGTAGTATTTTTTATCCTGTGAATATAGGCTCGTTACACTAATGGCAACTACGCAATCAATCTCGTTTGTGCTGGAAAATGAATCTGTATCTGGCAGGTATCGAAAATCAATTTCATAATACTCAAGTTTTGCCTGTCCAAAGTAACTGAAGCATACATATGGAATATCATTACTTTCCATGTATTTTTTTAACTTCTTAACATCCTGCCCCCAATCAATATTCGAATCCACCAAATGCAGCGGACCTTTGGATGGACCACCATACACTTCATTAAAGTAAGCAAGATAATGAGGCGCAATGCTGAGGGATGATAGTATGAGTAATAACAGTAGTACTACGATTGCGGTCCGGAATATTTTTATTTGTTTAAATTTAACGAGTGCGAGCGATCCAAGTCCAATAAAAATAAATGGATACATTGGCAGTATATGCCGTACGCCTATATTTAAATGACTTGTAATACTCACCGCAAGATATATTGCAGGAGGTATTATTAGAAAATACGCATATAATGGAATGCAATGGAATAATTTTTTAATACTTTTGTATGTTTTGGCTTTTATTACATTTGCAACAAATAAAATCATCAGTAGTAATAGTAGTATAAGAATTGGCAATGGTGTTTTCATTAAAAATGCCAATGGGAAATAATACCACCAACCAAAATCAGAGAAGTTTCCATTTAAGTATGCAAGATGACCGCTGTGATTATGTGAAACTATTTTAACCACCCCTTTAAGATATGAATACGCGGGAATAGGAGCATGCTCTGCGAAAGAACGAATCTTCTGACCGATATTCGTTTCCGGGTCGGTCAGATGAACAAGTTTCTGGACCAGAACACCTTCTTCGTGAACCGTACCCGTATCTATTAATACCTGACGTTTATTATATTGATCGAGTACATCCGGATCATCTATCGGTACCATTACTTCAAATCCATATACTACGAAGATAACAGCACACGTGATAACAGCAAACCAGAGAAAGACTCGTAATGCATTTTTCCAGGCATGTTTAGCAACAGCTGAGTCGCGCTTATAGAGCACGTATATAATATATAGAACTGGCAGAATGCCAATGAGTATGAGCGCTGAAAATTTTGCTACTTGTGCAAGCGCAAAAAAGAGTGCGGCAATCAGTAACGTTTTATACGTAGGGCGCTTGAGATAATTATAAAAATAGTATATTGTTAAAGAGAAGAAAAAAGCTAACCCTAGATCAGTGGTAACATATCTCGAGTGTGCAATGACCGTTGGTGAGAAAGAAAAAACGGTTAGAGATATTAAGCCGCCATAAATTCCAAATTGTTTGCGGGACCAGTTGAATAAAAATAGCCCCAACCCAATACAAAGAAATATTGTCGGCAACCTGCCGAGAAATAGTATAACATCAGGATTGTAATCACTTTCGTATAAAAGATCTTTTGCAAATAACCACTGATTACGCGTCTCCCAGTGTTCAGATTCCTCCGCCGCGGTTAATTGGTCACCCAGAACAAGCAATGGTAGCGCGGCTAATTCCTTAAGTAGTGGGGGATGCTCTGCATTCATTCTAAAATCATTGGTTGTGAGATAACTATATCCTGCAGAGAGATGGACTCCCTCATCAATTGTTTGAGACTCCTGGGACGCAGACGTTGTCAAAACAATAAGCATCACCAGTAAAAGGAATGCGACAATAAATTTGTAGTATTTCTCAATTATACTCATATGAAATCGAGAGAACATATATTAGAAAATTTTAACAAGTACATAAAAGATAAAAGAATCATTTTTTTATTTACAGGCGCTGTCGTATTAAATTTTATCGTTTGGTTCTTATTATATAGAAATATAACTCCCCAAGAAGGTCCGATCTTTTTACACTATAACATCTATTTTGGAGTTGATCTAATAGGTGAGTGGTATAGACTGTACCTCTTACCGGGAGTAGGTATTATAATATTACTCATTAATGTTTATCTCGGTTATCTTTGTTATAAACGACACGCTATTTTAGCTGTTCTTGTTCTTAGTTTAACCGTCTTTATTCAAGCGATCTTGCTCATATCTGCTTACTTATTAATTAGGGTTAATGCATAACTGATGGGAATAGAGGAAAATTTTAATATAATAAAAATATTTCTTTTAACGACAGTTTCGTTTTTAATAGCTTTTTTATGGACCCCGCTACTGACCCACTATTTGTACAAATACAGGTTTGGCAAAAATATTCGCAGCGCTCAAGAAGCGCCTATATACGCAAAAATGCATGAGTGGAAAAGCGGTACACCAACAATGGGAGGCATTCTCATCTGGCTGACAACTTTATTCATGGCGTTGTTATTTTTTGTTGTACGTGAAATCGTAGATATTGAGAGTATCAGGAAGCTCAATTTTTTAACGCGTCCGGAAACGTTATTACCTCTCGGAGCACTGATTGCATCCGCTGTTGTGGGATTATTTGATGATTTTCTCAATATTAAAAAAATTGGATCTTCTGGAGGCGGGCTTCGCATCAGGTATAAACTCGTTATGTATACGTTAATAGCAATATTCGGGGCGTACTGGTTTTATTTCAAACTCGATTGGACAACACTCCATGTTCCATTTTTTGGAAATTATGATATTGGAATCTGGTATATTCCAATTTTTATATTTATCATAGTCGCTACTGCATTTTCTGTTAATGAAATAGATGGCCTTGACGGACTTGCTGGAGGCACACTTTTAGCAGCGTTCGGAGCTTATGGCGCGATTGCATTTGCCCAGGGGAAATTTGAACTCGCTACATTCTGCGGCGTTATAATCGGTGCGCTTCTGGCATTTTTGTGGTTCAATATCAATCCCGCCCGTTTTTTTATGGGTGATACAGGCGCGATGTCTCTCGGGGTTACGCTCGGAATCGTTGCCATGCTTACGAATGCCGCGTTGTTATTGCCGATTATTGGATTACTTTTTGTTGTTGTTTCCCTTTCCGTTATTATCCAAATGGTTTCAAAAAAATTATTTCATAAGAAAGTATTCCTCTCAGCGCCAATACATCATCATCTGGAAGCAAAAGGCTGGTCTGAGCCAAAAATAGTTATGCGGTTTTGGATCATCTCAGGAGTTACCGCAGTTATCGGTGTTATAATATTTTTAATAGATAAATAATTCAGCATTAAGATTAATGAAGCATAATGCCACAATGTTGTGGTTGTTTTGAATATTCAAAATATCAGGTAAATATGGTATAGTTTAGACTAGCTATTTTTTAAATATGCATAAAAGCCCAATAGAAGTAGATAATAAAAAGGTAACCGTCGCTGGATTGGGATTACACGGTGGGGGAGTCAGTACGGTCAACTGGCTTCTTAAGCATGGTGCCCATATTACAATAACTGATCTTCGTGATGACATCACATTACGACCCTCTTTAAATAAAATTTTAAAAAATAAAAACGTAAAATATGTACTTGGGAAACACAGGAAATCAGATTTCAAAGATGCAGATATCGTAATAAAAAATCCAGCTGTACCCCGTGAATCAAAATACATAAAAACGGCAAAGAAGCATAAGGTCGCAATCGAAACGGACATTAGCATTTTCTTTTCACGTTGTCCGTCAACTATTATCGGTGTAACAGGCAGTAAGGGGAAATCGACAACGGCGACATTGATTTATAATATACTTCGTGAGGCAGGAGAAAGCGTTTTTCTTGCAGGTAATATCAGAAAATCCCCGCTTGACATCGTCGATAACCTGACAAAAAAATCAATTGTAGTATTGGAGCTATCGTCCTGGCAACTTGAAGACAGTATTCATTTTTCCCGCAGTCCCCACGTTGCAATTGTAACAAATATTTTACGTGATCATCTTAATCGCTACAAGTCTTTCGATCACTATAGACATGCAAAGCATAATATTTTCATGCATCAGACAAAAGATGATTTCGCTGTTTTAAATGCTGATAATAAAAAAAGTAAAGTATTGTTGAAGAAAATAAACGCACAAAAAGCCTGGTTTTCTTATTCAGACAAAAAGAAGCCGGTTTCCGCTTTCGTATCAAAAAACCGAATCAAGTATCGGGTTGATGGGCGCACCGAGGATATCGTGTCCATAAAAAAACTCAAAATTAAAGGGGAACATAACATTGAGAATACATTAGCGGCCGTTGCCGCAGTCAAGGCAATTGGTGTTCGTACTGAATCTATACAAAAAGCTATTACCGATTTCAAAGGTATTCCGGATCGTTTCGAACTAATTGCTACAAAAAAGTCGATTAATATATATAACGACACAACTGCTACAACGCCCGACGCTACAATAGCTTCATTAAAAACACTGAAAAAAAATATAATCCTGATTGCCGGAGGTTCGGATAAAGAGCTCGATTATCGATTACTGGCACGCGAAATTAAAAAGAGAACAAATTTTTTGATTTTGCTCCCCGGAACAGCCACTGACAAATTACTTAACGAGTTTAAAAAATTGTCATTCAAAAAGTATCAGGAAGTTTACTCAATGCGGGACGCCGTAAAACTTGCATTCGAATTTGCACCCAAAAAGTCGCACGTAGTACTCTCTCCGGGAGCTGCGAGTTTTGGATTGTTTTTGAATGAATTTGATCGGGGTGATAAGTTTAAAAAAGAAGTTCAGAAATTTTTAACATGAGAAAATCGGCACACATTCATAAACCAGATTATACACTACTCATTACAATTGCAGTGATTGTAATTTATGGGGTGGTAATGCTTGCATCAGCGAGCTCAGTTATCTCATTTGAAAAATATGACGATAGTAACTATTTACTGAAACATCAGCTGCTATATGGAATCGGACTGGGCCTGATCGGTTTTTTTGTACTATCGAGAATTGATTATCATGTCTGGAAAAAATTTGCATTTGCCATGCTGGCAATAAATGTACTGTTACTGCTAGCTGTTTTTTTGCCGGGGATCGGTTACGAATATGGCGGGGCACGGCGGTGGATTGATCTTGGGCCGACAATATTTCAGCCGACGGAACTTTTGAAACTCACTTTCATTCTATACCTTGCGACTCTTTTTGCGAAAAACATCGAAGGTATCAAGGATACGGCGTATGGCTTAAAGCCGTTTCTCGTCATTGTCGGAACAATTGTATTTCTGATTATGTTACAGCCCGATATGGGCACCATGGTAACAATCGCGATAATCGGCTTTGTCATATTTTATGTAGCCGGGCCACCATTAAAGCATTTGGCGTGGGTTATCGGCGGAGCTACAGGACTTTTTTTTCTACTCATCAAGATCGCACCGTACCGTGCTGCCCGCTTAACTGTATTTTTAAATCCTGCACTAGACCCTCAGGGAATAGGGTATCATATTAACCAGGCACTCTTGGCTATTGGGAGTGGAGGGGTATTGGGCTTGGGGCTTGGTCACTCACGACAAAAATTTTTATATCTACCCGAGGTTACTGGTGATTCGATTTTTGCCGTGATAGCTGAGGAACTTGGCCTTATATTTTCATTTGCACTTATTGCACTATTTCTTTTGTTAATGTACCGCGGATATAAAATCGCCCGGACAGCACCAGATACTTTTGGCAAGCTGACCGCAGTCGGCATTACTTCGTGGTTAGTGCTCCAGGCGTTCATTAATATTGCGGCCATGGTCACACTTGTACCGTTAACAGGTATTCCGTTACCGTTTGTAAGCTACGGCAGTTCAGCTCTGGCCGCATCGCTTGCCGCAGTAGGAATTCTTGTAAATATTTCAAAGCAAACAAAACATGTATGAAAATAATTATGTCAGGCGGCGGAACCGCTGGATCTGTTTCGCCATTACTCTCAATCTACACGGAAATTAAGCATAAAAATCCTGATGCTGAATTCCTCTTTGTAGGTACTCTCTCAGGTGAACCAGAAAAAATATTACTCCGCGGGTACAGTATGCAATATAAATCGATTTATTCTGGTAAATTTAGACGCTATTTTGATGTCAGAAATATTATTGATCTTTTTAAAATATTTATTGGGTTCATCCAATCTCTATTTATCATATTCTCATTTAAGCCTGATGTTATTGTGAGTGCTGGCGGTTTTGTTGCGGTTCCGCTTGTCTGGGCGGGGTTTACAATGAGTAAAAAAATCCACATTCATCAGCAGGATGTAAAAATATCGTTATCGAGTATCTTAACGATGAATACGGCATATTCAATTTCTGTTGCCTTTGAGCAATCTTTACGCGGACTTCCCAAGAAGAAATCTCATGTTACGGGAAATCCATTCAGGAAGGAAATATTGCATGGTAATAAAAAACAGGGAATAGATTTTTTTGGGCTTGAAAAAGAAACACCGACAATACTATGTATCGGCGGGGGAACCGGTGCGCAAGGACTAAATACATTAATCTTTAACAGTATTGAGTCACTTGTCGAAATAAGCCAAATTATCCATGTTACCGGCGAAGGAAAGAGTGATAACTCGGTACGGCATGATCGTTATCATCAATACGAATTTTTGCAGGAAGAAATGAAGCATGCATTCGCAGTTGCTGATATCATAATATCCCGCGCAGGACTTTCATCATTAACTGAACTCTCGATTCTGGAAAAGCCTGTAATTATCATACCGCTGCCTCACTCTCATCAGGAAAAGAATGCAAAATACTATGGACAAGCAAACGCAGCAATCGTTCTGGATCAGGAAAAAACGTCTTCTGAAGAATTAACTTCAAATGTTTCCCTTATTCTAGGCAGTGAAACAAAGCGCAATGAGCTAAAGAATAATATCAAAAGAATGATGAGACGTGATGCATCAGAAAAAATTGCGCAATTATTATATAAAGCAATGGACAAATGATACTCAATAATGCAAAAAAGATACATTTTATCGGGATAGGCGGAACAGGAGTTTCGGCAGCCGCTGCATATGTACGTGAGCTGGGACTGGCTGTGACTGGGTCTGATATCAGCGAGTCAGTTTATACGAAAGAACTTCGCAGAAGGGGAGTACAGATTCATATCGGCACTCATAAAGCGGTTCATATAGATGATACTATAGATTTGATAATTTATTCGAATGCTGTAAAAGATACGAATATAGAAATAAAAAAAGGCCGCCGGCTAAATATTACAATACTAAAATATTCAGAATTTATCGGTAAATTAGCTGAAAAGTTTCATCAAATAATTATTACCGGAACTCATGGCAAATCAACAATATCCGCGATGCTATCAAGTATTTTTGTCACTGCCGGAATGGACCCGTCTGTAATTGTAGGCGCTAACATCACCGAACTACATAGTAATGCCCGCGTTGGCCTCAGTAGAAATTTTATTATCGAAGGTGATGAATATCGCGACGCGTTCCTGCAATATAATCCGACGGCACTACTGGTAAATAATATTGAAGCTGACCATTTAGATTATTTTAAAAATGAAAAAAATATTATTCAGTCATTCAGAAAGCTTATACAAAAAGTTCCCCGAGGCGGTACGATAATCGCAAACGCAGATGATGAAAATGTAATGAATGCCGTTAAAAATGTAAAATGTAAATTGCTGACATTCGGTATGAAATCTGGTAATTATTATATCCATCATATCGACAACTTTGGAGAATTATCAAGAATTACGGTAAGAGGAGTGGAAGAATTTGAACTATCGATTAGAGTACCTGGAAGCCACAACGCATTAAACGCACTCGGTGCATGTGTCATGGCAATCTCATTTGGTATTGATATCTTAATTATTAAAAAAGGCTTATTACAATATTCAGGTGCAGAGCGGCGATTTGAAATTATCGGTCGTAAAAAAGGTGTAACGATTATTGACGACTATGCCCATCATCCAACTGCAGTAAAAGCCGTTCTCAAAACAGCCCGCTCGCAATATCCGGGCAGGCGGATTTGGTGTATTTTTGAACCGCACAGCATTGATCGGCTCAAGAATTTTGAAAATGAATTTATAGAAGCATTGGCAAATTGCGACAAATTAATCGTTACAGATATTTACAAAGTACCGGGAAGAGAGACAACGGGGAGATTCGATCTGTCAAAGATAACTGACAAGGTCAAAAATAAGGGTGTTGATGCGCGAAGCATTAAGCAAAAATCAGCTATTGTATCGCATATTATAAAGAATAAAAAACGGGGAGACGTTATCTTGTTTCTCGGTGCAGGTTCGATTACTGATGTTAGTGATTTATTGTTAAAAAATCTATAATAAAACCCATCGTACCGTATCCACCTCCTATTGATACAATGGGTTTATTTTTGTGTTACATCTACTGTGAACACTATCCGGCCAAAATCTGTAGTTTCACCATCACGCATGCCTATGCATACGATCGTTCCTGTTACATTTGAAACTATGTCAGAATTGACATGCATTGCACGAACAACACCCATTTTCACACCAGGAGTTACAATTTGGCCAAGTGATACAAATGGTGTTTTTGCTTGATCCTCGTCCGAACCATATTCGTGGCTATAGAATGTTCCTACTGAAGGTGACGTAATAGCAACGAGTTGCTGGTTTGCATTTTCATTCTTTACAGTTGCCGGGTTTGTAGACTGGTCGACCAACGTATTGGTTGGATGCGGATTATTCTGAATCACTGTTGCGGGCGGAGAGTTTAATATTGTAACAGATCCGTTCCGCGTAGTAAGTTGAAGCGAATGTATTGCACTATCCGCTACAATCTGTACCAATCTTTTTAATTCATTCTCTGGGATCAAAGTATTTACCTCCGTTTTCGATATAATCAAAGTGCAGTTAGCTTTAATACGTTAGCAGAATGTGGTAATATGTCAATGATATGACAGATATATTAGATAGACTGAATTTAAAACTTCACGATGTCAGTACAAATGTACCGCTCGCACAATATACTACTTTTAAAATTGGCGGGCCGGCACAGTACTTTTTTATGGCGAAAAACGACCAAAACGTAATCGACGCTGTCTTATTGGCCAAAGAGCTTGCTGTACCGTATTTCCTGCTTGGTAGCGGTAGTAATATATTAGTTTCTGATCAGGGATTTGCAGGACTTGTAATAAAAATGGAGAATAGAAATGTAACTATAGATAATAATATAGTCACAGCCGAAGCTGGCGCAAAATTGCAGAAAGTAGTACGCCAGGCGATAAGCAGCAGTTTAACCGGTATGGAATTCCTCATTGGAATTCCCGGAACTATTGGAGGCGCAATTTCCGGTAACGTCGGAACGCATTCTCAGTGGATCCAGCATATTATCAAAAAGGTTAAAATTGTTAATGGAAGTGGTGAAGTAGAAATAGTACCAAAATCAAAGTGTGACTTTTCGTATCGTTATAGCAGATTTAAGCATACAGAAAATGAAATTGTATTGTCTGGAGAGTTTGAGCTTGATATAGCCTCTCAAAAGGAAATTCAAGAAAATGTAAGCAATCATATAGATAAAAAATCACTACAACCTGCAAGCGAAGCATGTGCCGGATCTATATTTAGTAATCCGCCAAATGAGAAGTCATGGCAGGTCATCGACAAGGTCGGCTTGCGCGGAAAGCAAATTGGTGGCGCAAGAGTTTCAGAAAAGCATTCTAATTTCATCGTTAATATCGGAAATGCGACAGCAGAGGATGTTGTGGTGTTAATCAGTCTGATAAAACAGCAGGTCCGCGATCAATTGGGTATTCAGCTACGGGAAGAGATAAAATATATTGGTTTTGACGATCGTTAGAGCTAGGCGTATACTACATTTTCAATCTATTTATTACGGCAGTTATATGCCAAACACTTGATTAGAGGGGTGCATTTCGATACAATGCAGTTATTGATTTATATAAGATACTAATATGGCATTTTTTTCAAAATTGTTTAAGGATCCAAACCAAGGGATAATCAAAGGGCTACAGCCGATTGTAGATTCTGTAAATGCCCTTGAGGAGGATATTACGAAACTATCAGACGCTAAACTTAGAGAAAAGTCTGAAACTTTCAAAGCTATAATACTCAAGGAAGGCGGATTTGATACAATACTTCCAGAAGCACTCGCTACTATCAGGGAAAGTATCCGAAGGACGGTAAACCAGCGGGCATATGACGTACAGCTTATGGCAGCCATCGTGCTCCATCAGGGAAAGATAGCAGAACAAAAAACCGGTGAAGGGAAAACGTTATCTGCCGCAATGGCAGCATACCTAAATGCCCTTGAAGGTAAGGGAGTTCATATCGTTACGGTCAATGATTATTTGGCAAAACGTGACACAGGATGGTACGGTGTTGCGATTGATAAGCTTGGACTTAGTGTTGGCTGTATAACACACGAGCAGGGTTTTATTTTTGATTCTGATTATTCAGCGGATCAGCAGACTGACGATCGATTAATTCACCTACGACCGGCCTCACGGCGCGATGTATATAATGCTGATATAACGTACGGCACAAACAATGAATTTGGATTTGATTACTTGCGGGATAACATGGTGCCTACGCTTGAGCATAAAGTTCAAAGAGGTATGCACTATGCTATTGTTGATGAGGTGGATAGCATTTTAATCGATGAAGCACGGACGCCGCTTATCATATCAGCACCTGCAGAACAATCTACAGACCGGTATTTTAAATTTGCCCAACATGTTAGTACGCTAGAAGAGGGGATTGACTATAATATTGATGAGAAAATGAGGGCCTCAACCTTAACTGATGTTGGTATTACAAAAATGGAAAAAATGCTGGGAATTGCAAACATATACGAAGCAGAAGGCATTGAAACAGTTCATCATATTGAACAGGCGCTAAAAGCTAAATCACTGTTCAAAAAGGATAAAGATTATGTTGTGAAGGAAGGAGAAGTCATTATTGTAGATGAATTTACCGGAAGGCTAATGTTCGGGAGACGATTTTCCGAAGGATTACACCAGGCGATCGAAGCAAAGGAAAACGTAGACATAAAGCAAGAGAGCCGGACAATGGCTACAATCACATTCCAGAATTATTTTCGTATCTATAATAAGCTTTCAGGAATGACGGGTACGGCAGCTACTGAAGCTGAGGAATTTCATAAAATATACGATCTGGAAGTAGTTATAATCCCTACAAATCGTGATCTAATACGAAAAGATTCGACTGACTCTATCTATAAAACTGCGCAAGGCAAGTACACCGCAATTGTACGTGAAGTTAAAACCAGACATGAACTGGGGCAACCGGTACTGATTGGTACGGTATCGATCGAGAAGAATGAATTAGTCAGTCAATTGCTGGAGCGGGAAGGGATTAAGCATAATATGCTCAATGCAAAAAATCATGAGCAGGAAGCGACAATCATTTCTCAGGCCGGACAAATTGGAGCTGTTACCGTCGCTAC
>SDBT01007468.1_pt1 | contig 17981 bp, 15 predicted proteins | sample 2277101 | NCBI WGS metagenome assembly SDBT01 (sample SAMN10404973, study PRJNA504765) | marine sediment metagenome | isolation source: marine sediment core GS10_PC15, 103 cmbsf | place: Arctic Ocean: Southern Knipovich Ridge | collected 2010 | reverse complement strand
GCAAGCTTGCATTACGTCGAATCTACCCTACATTTGGGTAATGTAAGCGTACCGCACGGCAAAGCTGGCTTCACCCGCGACGAAGCTGGCTTACATTGAGGCAAAGCTAGCTTACATCGAGGCGAAGCTGGCTTACATCAAGGCAGAGTAAGCGTACATCGAGGCGATGTAAGCGATCTTTGCCTCTGGGAACCGTTCGAGCGACCGTTCGCTAAGCGGCGACACAACACGTAAACCCATACAGAGCAAAAGGATACGACAGATGGCGAGATTTCCACGCAGTGAAGCCGAGATTGTTGCCCTGTCCCAAAGCATCATTGCCGGCCTAACGGCCAACGCGGCCGTTTACCCCGCTCCCCCCGTCCTGCCGGTAGACCTGCAGGCGCTGCTCGATTCCTTCAACACCCTCTCCGACGACTCCGTGGCCGCCCGCGCGGCCACCGAACTGGCGACGGGCACCAAGGATGCCGGGCTGGAGGAAATGGTCAATGCGATGAACTCGATCCTGCGTTACGCCGAGAACACCGTCGATTTTGACGACGATCAACTAAAACTTTTAGGTTGGGCCGGACGCCATCCGCGCACGCCGCCCGAGCCGCCCGGTCAGCCCCGCACGCTCGAAGCCCCCCGGCAAGGTGAAGGCTGGGTCTTTTTGGACTGGAAGAAGCCCATCGACGGTGGAACCGTGGCCGCCTACAAGATCGAGCGCCGCGAGATGCCGGCCGGGTCCTGGCAAGAGATTAAGACGGTCTTCGAGAGTGAAGTCACCCTCACGGGCCAGGAACGCGGCAAGGAGTGGGAGTATCGCGTGATCGCCGCCAACAAGGCGGGCGACAGCCCGGTCAGTAATACGGTGGCGGCGGTTCTTTGATGGGGAGGAAGGGGTCGACCCCGCCCTCCCCTTTTCAATTACCGGGGCTGCCGGCGGAAGAAGTCGCCGCGATGGTCTAGCGCCGGTTGATACTCGGTCTATCGAGTCACATCCCGACGATGGACAGCTGGAAGTTGCCCCCCCGAGTTTCTCGCGCAGCAAGGTTGTGGGCCCATTGCAGTCGAGCCACTAGGGGATGTCCTTTTGATTGCTGGAACTGGCGTTGGTCTTCCAGGAAATTACGCTAGTACGATTCCGTGTTGACTCAATCATTGGCCGGTTGGAGTGGCATACGTTCCCGGATTTCACTAGTCTATCCACAATTCCCAAAGCTGAAACAATGAAGATTGACCGCCCTCCGATCCCCCTGTTCAAGGTCTTTCTGGCCCCTGAGGATGATCTGATGCCGCGCCTCCGCGACATCCTCTACAGCGGCCAGATAAGCGAAGGCCAACCGGTGGTCGAATTCGAGGAGAAGTTCTCTCACTTTGTGGGACTGCCCAACGTTTTGTCTTTCTACAGCGGAACCGCTGCACTCCACACGGCTCTCGTGCTCGCTGGCGTCCGGCCCGGTGATGAAGTCATATCCACACCGATGACCGCGGAACCAACCAACATGGCCATTCGTCATGCGGGTGCTGAAATCGTTTGGGCCGACGTAGATCCCAGCAATGGCAACATGTCCCCAGACTCCGTATCTGAACGGCTTTCACCACGAACGCGGGCCATCATGGTTGTTCACTATGGTGGAGTACCGGTGGCCATGGGGCGGATTCGCAAGATTGCCGAAGAGGCGGGGATTCCGGTGATTGAAGATGCGGCTCATGCCCTCGGGGCTCGGTACGATGGACGCCCGATTGGCGCACTTTCCGAGTACACGATGTTCTCGCTACAAGCAATCAAGCACATGACCACCGTCGATGGCGGTATGCTCGCCTGTAAGGATCCCGCCGATTTGCCTCGCGGACGGGCCTTCCGCTGGTTCGGGATAGACCGACATGGCCCGCGCACCGAGCTTGATGTGAGCACGGTTGGTTACAAGTACCACATGAACAACGTCAACGCCACGATTGGTCTGGCTCAGTTGGATCATATTGCCCCGGTCGTCGAACGTCATATCGCTAACGGCCGGTATTTCGATGAGGCACTTCAAGAAAGTGCAGGACTGGAGCTTTGCCGCTGGGAAGACGTAGCAGAGCCGTCGTATTGGTTCTACACGGTTCTGGCAGATCGTCGCGACGACCTGGCAGGGTACCTCACCGAGCGTGGAATCGGAAACTCCCAGTGCCACAAGCGCAATGATCGGCATTCCGTGTTCGCCTCCAGTCGTCGCGAACTTCCCGGGCTTGATTCCTTTTATGCTCGTATGCTTCACATTCCCTGTGGCTGGTGGGTCAGCGATGAAGACAGGGAGTTCATTGTGGACGTGATCAAGCTGGGTTGGTAAGAGCTTTTCTGAAATCCGCGGCCTCGTCGATTTGGTGCAGCGGTTTATAGGTGTTGTGAAGCGAGATTATTGTTGAAGATAATGACAATACCAACTGTGCTGCGTATGTGCATCGAAACGTTCTTAACGTCGTTGCCCAACGGGCCGTTCTCAAAGTTGCGGGTGTGGTACTGGAGGAAGAGGGGCTATGCGTTTGCAAAAAACTGTTTTGTAGCTCGCGGCGTGTACTTTCTTGGAGTAGTGACCTTGGGTGAGGGAAGCTCAATATCAAACAACTGTATTCTCAATGGCTCCGAAATGGGCATCCATATTGGCAACAAGGTCATGATCGCCCCGAATTGCATCTTGGTTGCCTTCGACCACGATTGGCGCGATCTTTCCGTCCCAATGATTGACCAACCATTTGTTGATGCGCCTGTAGAAATTGAAGACGATGTGTGGATTGGCGCTAACTGCACAATAACGAAAGGCGTGCGGCTAGGCGAAGGGTGCATTGTGGGCGCTCAGTCTGTTGTGACAAAGGACGTGGCGCCTTACGCTGTCGTGGGTGGAGTTCCCGCAAGAGTCATCGGGACAAGAAAACCGAAACAGGAAGACGAGGCGAAATGATGAAGAATGCAGCCATATCCCTGTACAAGGCAACGATACCGCCGGATATTGCAGCCCGTGTCCTGGAAGTATTAGAAGCCGGATGTATCGCCACGGGTCCTAACGTCGCCAGATTCGAGGAGATGCTTGGCAAGTATCTCGAAAATCCGCTGGTCATGGCGAACGGTGAGATCTCCACTGCGTTGACCCTTTGTCTGTTTCAGGCGGGTGTCCGGCCGGGCGATGACGTGCTCATGTCGCCGTTGGCGTGCCTGGCGACCAGTTGCCCGGTGCGGAATCTGTTTGCCAATATCCGCTGGTGCGATGTGGATCCCATGACGGGCAATATCGATCCCGAGAAGATCGCGGAACGAATCACGCCGAGAACCAAGGCGATCGTCGTCTACCACTGGGCAGGCAACCCCGCCGATCTCGAAGCGATTCACGCAGTGGCGCGGGAGCACAATCTTGCCGTGATCGAAGATGCGGGCGAAGCGCTTGGTGCGGAATATCACGGAAAGAAGATCGGGGCAACCGGCTCCGACTATACGGTCTTTTCCTTCTATCCGAATCGACACCTGCCTACGCTCGACGGTGGAGCGATCACCTGTGCGCGAGAAGAGGATTACGAGGAACTTCGCTGGCTCAAACGCTATGGGATCCATCAACCCAGCTTTCGCGACGAGAATGGCGAGATCAACCCGGAATCCGATATCCCGATTGCTGGATGGAATAGCTACATGAACCATGTGGCCGCTACTATCGGTGTTGGGCAGATGGAACGCCTGCCTGCGACCATCGCTCGCTATCAGGAGAATGGCCTCTATTATGATGAGAGGCTGTCCGATGTTCCGGGCATCAGCGTTCTCAAGAGGCCCGTCGATTCGATCTCGGCGTATTGGGTCTACACATTCCTTTCGTCTGACCGAGACCGCCTTCTGCTGCGACTTAGAAGCGAGGGGATTTACGCCTCGAAAGTGCATCTTCGTAACGACCTATACACGGCGTTTGGCTCCGGTGCCGACCGCCTGCCTGGCGTCGACGCTTTTTCGACCGATTGTCTGAGCGTTCCGAGCGGTCCTTGGGTTACGGGCGATGATCGCGAGCGGATTGTCGAAATCATCCGCCGCAAGTCGGCATGAACGGACGGAAGAATTCCATGCGATTGGTCGTTCGACAGTGTGAACCGGAGGAACTGGCGATCGTCATCCGACGACTCGATCAGGAATTCATCTCCAGCAAGGCGCGATCCGTCTCCCTGGCCAAACGCTTTCCGAATACTCTGTCCGCAGAGAACCTGGGGCAAGTCCGCGTGGTCGTGTCGGAAAAGGAGTTATGCGGCGCTCATGCAGTCAGGATGTTTGACTGGGTCGTTGGCGAACACACATGGCGAGGAGCCATGATTGGCATGGTTTGGGTTGATCCGAGCCTGAGACGTCAAGGAATCGGCCGCCTGCTTATGACTTCGGCAACACAGTTCCTTCGTGAAAGAGATGTCGATTTTGGCGTCTTGTGGACGGGAGCAAAAGAATTCTATGAACCAACTGGATGGTTCCCATTCGATCGTGGACTATTTGGCGAGTCGCTAGATCTCGCAATGCCGCCGTGCTCGAGCGCAGTGTCGTGCCAGCCTCTTCCGCGTGAAAATGCGGCTTGGCTGGAGAGCGTACGGTCACGTTCTGAAGCTCCGCGCGTCGCGAGAGGGCCTTTGGACTACCACGCCGTACCGATTCCCGCGCACCAAGTGCTCTGCTTTTCGATTCACGGCGACGATGAGGAAGGATTTGCGCTGGTTGGCGAAGATGGTGGCAGGGGATACTTCTACGAAATTGCAGCTCCCCCTGTTCTTTGGGAGGCACTGTGGAGTGCTATCGCTGGTCGAATAGACCGTATTAGTGTGAACGGTTGGCAAGATGACCCCTTCTCGCGTTGGCTCACCGACCAGCGGTATGTTGTTTGGCATCCTCGGAACAAAGCCATGTGGCTCCAGTTATCGGACCGCAGCAAGGAAGTGTCAATGGCCGATTGGAATATCCCCTATTTCGATTCGATTTAGATGATCCGACGAAACATCACTGCCAACTTCGTAGGCCGCGCCTGGGGCGTCGTCTCGGTCTACGTCTTTATCCCCCTGTATCTCAAGTTCCTGGGTGTGGAAGCCTACGGACTCGTTGGGTTCTACGCAACCTTGATGGGTGTCCTGGCGTTTGCCGACATGGGACTCACGGCTACGCTTAACCGCGAAATGGCCCGCCTTTCCGCACGCGAAGACTCGACCGGAGATAAGGCTGATTTGCTGCGGACCTATGAGTCGGCATACGGCTGTATTTCTCTGCTGCTGGCAATTCTGATCTGGTTTCTCGCCCCGCTGATCGCCAACCACTGGCTGCGGGCCGACACCCTCGATCCCCGCGAAATCACCTTAGTCATACAACTGATGGGAATCTCAATTGCGCTCCAATTGCCGGCGAATCTGTACATCGGCGGTCTGATGGGCTTGCAGCAACAGGTTCTCACGAATTCGCTTCGGATCGGCTGGAGTATGCTTCGCGGGGTGGGGGCGGTACTCATTCTGTGGCTAGTCTCTCCCACGATTGTTGCTTTCGCCGGCTGGCAACTGTTTGCCAACGTCGTGTATTGTCTCTCGGCAAGAACAACTCTTTGGCACGCCGTCTCCCATGGCGCCGTCAGGCCCCGGTTCAAGTGGCTTGTATTCCAGAACACGTGGCGCTATGCATTGGGCATGGCCGGCATGGCGTTTCTTACCACGATCCTGATGCAAACCGACAAATTGGCCGTCAGTAAAATGCTCCCCCTGGAGACATTCGGCTACTACATGCTGGCGGTGGCCCTGGCCAGCGTCCCCAGGATGTTGGCCAGCCCGATTGGGGCGGCCGTGTTCCCACGTTTCACGGTCTTGGTCGCGGCTGACGACCGGAAAGGTCTTGTCAGCCTCTATCACAGAGCGACCGCATTGGTGGCTGTCGCCGTCATCCCAGGCGGGCTAACGCTGGCGTTGTTTTCCGGTGACTTCATCCTCGCATGGACAGGCAACGTCTCCGCGGCCCAGCACGCAGGCCCAGCGGCCGCGCTCTTGATCGTTGGCGAAGTCATGCAGTCGCTTCTGATTCTCCCATTCCTTCTTGCTCTTGCCCACGGGAACATCAGGCTGAACTTGCAGATTGGCATCGCTTCGGTTCTCCTCGTCACGCCGCTGCTGATTTTCCTGATCACAAAGTACGGCGTTGTCGGTGCGGGAATCTCGTGGGTGGTAATGAACTCCTGCGTGTTTCCCCCCTACATGTATTTTGTTCACCGACGCTTCATGCCCGGCGAACTGGGACGATGGTGCCTGTTCGGCGTGGTGCGTCCGCTATTCTTCGCTCTGCCTTGCGTCCTGCTTGGCCGCTGGCTCGTGCCGCACACGGATTCTCGTTTGCTGATGTTGGGGCTGATTGCGCTGGTATGGGGAGTGGCCGCCGCTGCAACGGCAACCACCGTCCCCGAAGCGCGCAATGCTATCCTAAAGCACACTCGCAGAGTTTTTGGAGTTTCTTTTGGAACAAGATAATCCCACCCGCCCGCTGCTTAGCATCGCGATCGCGACTCGCAATCGGATCCCCTATGCGATTTCCGCCATTCAGAGCATCCTAAGGATCCCCGATCCGCGACTGGAGTTGGTCGTGCAGGATAACAGCGAATCGCGGGAATTGGAGTCGTACGTCCAGGCCAGTATTCGAGACGCCCGCTTTCGTTATCGATACACGCCTCAGCCTTTCTCTTCGATTGACAATTTCAACGCGGTGTTGGAGTTGGCAACGGGGGAATATGTATGCATGATCGGCGATGATGACGGGGTAAACCCAGAGATTATTGAAGCCGCCTCTTGGGCAAAGAGCAAAGGTCTCGATTCCTTGGCCGTTCGGCAAAAGGTCCATTACCTTTGGCCGGATACGGGTGTCTCCTCCACGCTTTTCACGAAGTTAACCGGTGGACATCTTACAATGAACAACTTTGATGGGACCATAGTCGATGTGGACCTGGAAAAGGAGATGCGGAAACTTGTACGCAATGGAGGTTTGTACTATTTGGAGTTCAATTTGCCCAAGATGTATCACGGCCTCGTGCATCGCCGTTGTCTTGAGGCCGTCCATGAAAAGACGGGCGCCTATCTTGGGGGTTTGAGTCCCGACATATTCGCCTCACTGTCGATTGCGTGTGTTGCCAAGCGTGTCATGGTCATAGATTATCCGCTGACAATTCCTGGAATGTGCCGAACAAGCAGTTCGGTAACGGAAGGAATATTCAACGGATGTTCCAAGAAGCTAGAGGATGCCCCACATTTTCGCGACAGAGGCGAATATGATTGGTGTGAGCTTGTTCCACGCTTTTATGCTGATGAGACAATTTGGGCTGATTCCGGGATTGCGGCGCTTCGCGCGATGGGTCGCGATGATCTTGTGCAGCAACTCAACCTACCCAAACTGGCCGCACATTGCATCGGCGACAATCGAGGCATTATGAGGCTTGTGCTGGGCGCAATGTTCAAGGGGTTGCGAATCAAGGAAGAGAACAGGCCGTTTGGCGCGATCCGGTTTGCTTGGGGCCTCGTTACGGGTCCTGGCGTAAAGTTTGCCCGGCGGGTCTGGAATCGCCTTCTGATGATTCTTGGAAAGAAAGCCATACACAGAATTGACGGCCTTGAGAATATGGTCGAGGTTTCGGACGCACTCACGCGGTATCTCAAGGAAAATGGACAGAGCTTTTCCGAGTGTGTTCGCCGCATGAAGGAGACAGGAAGCGGCCAAGGACGATCTTGAAGTTCGAAAGGGAAGACATGGCGTTAATAGAGACTTAAGTTGACCCGCTGGACCACAATATTACAATAGATGATTCGCACGTGTCGTCGTACGAACAGATCCACCGAGGAGATTTGCATGAGCAAGTGGCACGAATCGCTAACTGAAGAAGATATGGATCGCTATTCACTGCGGGAAACGCTACGGAGAGAGATAGAGCATTGCCGGGAACGATTTCAATTGCCGAAGTCGGAATTCCGCATATGTGATTTGGGGTGTGGTAGAGGCCGGACCGTTTTGGGGTGCGCGAAATTGGTTACGCCAGCTATGGTGCAGATATCGAGCTTAGCCAGATGGCACGTGGCCGCGAGCTTTTTCGACACAAAGGACATAATCCTGATGAACTGATGTTACCTACTGGGAAGGATGGACGAACTGAGTTTCCGGATGGTTTCTTTCATTTTGTCTTTTCAGAAGAGGTATTCGTACCCTCCACACATGGGCTTGGTTGAGGGTCACCTGAATATGCCGTTAGTCCATTGGCTTCCGAAGAACCGAATTCGTAAAGCCTACATTCTATTGCTGATGCTTGTAGGTTTCCGTGCCGATCTTCCCAGTGCGAAAGGCAAAGGCATATTGAAGAAGGCAGATGTATACTATCGAACCATCAATGAAGAGACGTTTTACAGACACTGGCGAGTTGTACAACGGTCTTTCGAAAGGCATGGTTTCAATCTGGAGTTCATCTCTGTCCGCAATCCAAGGTTGTGTGGGATTCCCGGTTGGGCGGTTTTCATGCGAAGTGCAATTCTGCGATGGATAATCAACTGGCTTCTGTTGTCGTTCGTTGGGGTTGCACTTGTGACTACGAAAACAACAGAATAGCAGGAAGATGACCACTCATTGCCTGGTGTCCTGAAAGGTGGTGAAGAGCATGAATGAGGTGAATCGGCGTTGGAGAATGATCTGGTTTGCCATGAGGCAGATGAAGTTCGCAATGGGGCGATGTGAGTCCGCAACGTGACAGATGATGCCTGCAACGTGGCATTTTAGGTCTGCAACGTGACAGATGACGCTTACAACGTGGCATTGCAGGTCTACAACGTGGCATCGTAAGCCTGCACCGTGGCATTGCAGGTCTGTCTTGACATGATGTAGGCCGGGAATGTGGTGATGCGGCTGCCCAGGGGCCGGCACCATTGATGATCTTCGGGTCTACGATCGGGCGTTGCTGGTTTGGGAGATCGAGGCGCTGGCAGGTGCGGCCGGCTGAGGCGGAGTTGGATACGGCATGAGGTGATACGCCGGTGTGACTGACTAATAGTCTTAGGATTGCCCGAAAACCTATGGTGTTGGTGAGCAAGACAAGGTGACAGGAATATGCCCGATCTGCCGGTCGCAAGAGGCAAGGTTGCTCTTTTCGCTTTCGAAGGAACACATGTATCTGCCGACCAACATGCTGCAGTCTCCTTTGGGCAAGAAGGATCTCTCTTGCGACTACGTTTCTTGTGTTTTGCCTCAGTCGGACATTTAGCTTGATTGATATGATAGAGATTGACCAGACAGAACCGGAAAGAGGACCGATCGCGCCCACTGGCGAGAAGCCCGGAGACCGTGATGCCGTGGGACGTGATATGTCGGCCATGCGCGTCGACCGGCGATCGAGTGGCGGTTGGCTGGCCGTCTTGTTGGTCCTGGTTGGAAGCAGTATGCAGGGCTATGCCTGTGGCGCCGGCGAGGCGGTTCTTGTTGCTGTTTTCTTCCTTGTCGTCGGAATTGCGGCAGTTAGTCTTGTCTTTCTTCGTAGGCGAGAGGAACTGCGAACCTTTCTGCTGACTTATGGGATATGCGTCTTCGTGGGCGGCCTGGCGCAGTGCTATTCGCTCGCTGTCTTTGATAATCCGCAAAGCACAATTGATGCCGTTCTTGCCTATTATCCATGTATGTCGCCTCAGCCGCCGTTCACGACCATGGATGATATACCATGGAATCTCACTGGCATGGCCGGGGCGATTTTGACTTGGCAGCAGGTCTATAAGCTGGCTTGGGCGTTGGGTTGCGAGTTCGGGCCATATTCCGCGGTAATGTTCAATGCGTTCGTGATGGGTTTGACCGGCAGCGTCACGGTGCGAACCGCACGCGAGTTGTTTGGCGATGATGAGTGGCGGCTACGTCGTGTGGGCACACTTTTTGCCCTTTGCGGTCTGTTTATTCTGCTCGGCTCGGTTCTGCTTCGCGACTGTTTCACAACATTCTTTTGTGTGTTGGCCCTCTGGGGCATTGTTCGCTGGCTCTGCCGTCCCACTTCACGAAACCTGCTTTTTGCCGTGGTGGCGTCAGGCATTTTCATTATTGCCATGATGCACCTGCGGGAGAAGTCCATGGTGATGCTTGGTCTATTCTGGTTTCTTGCACTTGTCTGCTGGTTGTTTGCCAAGCGTCTGGATTCTGCCCGTTTCGGTGTGTCTGTGCTCGTCACGTTTGCCATGCTATTCGGCTTTGTTCATCTGATGAGTTACATTCAGTATTCCCGGGAGTTGCAGTCCGAGCACATTGAGAACACTGCGAGCCATATGGTAAATGAGAGCCGGGACGATTCACTTGCAGTGCGGCTGGTCGTTGCCCAGCCGCTGCCGATCCGGCTGGTTCTGGGCACAGGGACACTCATGGTTAGTCCAATCCCGCTGTGGTCCGGTTTCTCGACCGGGTCGATCGATGGCCACTGTATCCTGGGCTACAACGGCATCTATCAGGTGGTTGTGCTACCGCTGGCGTTTGCCGGGTATCTGGCGGTTTGGCGCATGGTGCGCAGAGACCGAGAGCGAGCGACATCCGGGCTCTTTCTGGCCGTCTACTTTGTGATGAACACGCTGGCAGTCATAGCCACGTCGCTGCAACAGCGTCATATGGCCCAGTTTCTGCCGGCGTTGATGATCCTGATGGCTCTGCCCGACACACGGAAGAGAAATGAGCGAAAAGGCGTGCAGACTATCGCTAAATGGTGGTTCGCGTTGGTGGTTCTCGTGCATCTGGCATGGGCGTGGGCAAAACAGTAGACGCATTGGTGAAGGAAAAAAGGAGTATGAAAGTCCTGGTTTTCATGGCTCGCATCCATAATCAATATGGCGCGGAGCGATTGGGTGTGGAACTGGCGGAGGAACTGAACAAGCGAGGGATCCACGCAGATATTCTGAGCATGTACACGGAAGACATGCCGGGCGTTGCTGAGGCAAAGCAAGACTTGCTTCACAGGGGCATTCCCAACGTGTATTTTCTCGGCATGAAGATTCACCCCCCCCTGACCAGTTTGATTCCCGCGATTTGGAGACTGCGGCGACTGATCCGGGAGCAGGAGTATGACGTTATCGAAACCTCCATGGAGTCACCAACCGTGTTGGCTGCCTGGGCTACGCGAGGCACGAGTACGCGGCACGTAGAGGGATTGCACAGTCCCTTCGTTAAGGAACGTTACAACAGTTATAAGCACTTGTTCTGGCGTATTTCGGTAAGGATGAATCGGCGTGTGCGATTTTATGCCATCTCGGACTATGCGGCAAGGCATTGGGTGGCCTATTCGAAGACTTCTGCGAACAGAACTGTCACGATTCTGAACGCGATTCCAAATGACTGTTTCGAGGTCATGCCCGATAGAGACGGCGTTCGGGAGGAACTAGAGGTGTCGCTTGATTCGAGAATTGCACTCTTTGTAGGACGCATGTTAATGCGCAAAGGAATTGATACGCTATTGGACGCTCTTGGTCCGATTCTCCGCGACCAGGATCTTCATCTTCTGTATGTGGGAGGTTGGGATCAACCACCTGAGGGTTTCTTTCCCAACGAGGATGGGCTTCTAGACCGAATGAGAAGACAGGTAGACCAAGAAGGCTTGGCGGACAAGGTGCATTTCTTAGGACGTCGAGAGGACGTTCCACGTCTAATGGCGTCCAGTGACATCTTGGTGCATCCAGCTCGAATCGAAGGATTCGGTTTGGTGTTGGCCGAGGCGATGGCGGCGGGGCTGCCCGTGGTTGCCAGCACCGTTGATGGCATCCCCGAAGTGCTCGCTGGATCCGATTCCGTGATGGTGCCACCGGACAACGCAATGGCTTTTCGTGAAGCGGTTCTGAAAACGCTGAATCGTTCGCCTGATGAAGCGTGCGAAGCGATCGAAAAAGGACGCCGACGCGCGGAGGAGTTTCGGATGAGCAAGAGGATCGATGCAATGGTCCAGTTATTCGAAGATGCCAAAGTGAAGTGACGGTGCAACTGATAGGACAACACCTGGTCGAGAGTTCTTGTGGCAAGCGTGAAGCCGCGCGGAGTGAGGACTGATATGCAGGAGCGACACCGAATACGAGTGTGTCATATTACAGCGATGATTGAGACTGTCGGCGGTGCCCAAGCCATGCTGCATAAGCTGCTCTGTAACCTAAACCGGTCGGAGTTTGAATCCGAGGTGATCTCGCTGAAGAAAGTCGGGGCTTGCGGAAGAATGATCCAGGACCTGGGGATCCCCGTCGAAGCATTGGGGATGCGCGGTGTGGCACAAGCCCCCCGAGCACTGCTCCATCTCGCGCGCCGACTTCGCCAAACAAGACCGACAATCGTTCAGACCTGGATGTATCATTCTGATCTGCTCGGTGGGCTAACGGCAAAGCTTGCCGGAAACCTTCCCGTCTTATGGAATATCCGCGGTAGCGACGTCCCCCCTGAAGTGCTCAAGCGGTCCACGTTACGGATTGCAAAGTGTTGTGCAAGAATCTCCTCCCGCATTCCCGCCCGGATAATTGTCAACTCCCAGGCCGGCTTTGACGTGCATGCCGCGCTCGGCTATGATGAGGGGCGCATGGTGGTGATTTCCAATGGATTTGATCTTTCCGTCCTTCAGCCCTCCCCAGAACATCGGCGATCAGTACGGCTTGAACTTGGCGTAAGCGAGGACACATTGCTCGTTGGCCTAGTCGCGCGCTTTGACCCCCAGAAGGATCACCTCACATTCGTCGAAGCAGCATCGCGTCTGGCCCGCGAAGTACCGAATGTGGAGTTCCTGCTTTGTGGGCGCAATGTAACATGGCACAATGAAGAACTGGCGAACACTATCCGGCAAATGCGTCTTGAGAAACGCTTCCATTTGCTCGGCCCCAGAGACGACATGCCGAGAATTCAGGCAAGCCTCGACCTGGCGGTGCTATCTTCCGTCTGCAACGAGGGATTTCCCAATGTCGTCGGCGAGGCGATGGCGTGTGGAGTCCCTTGCGTAGTAACAGATGTGGGAGATGCTGCGCGAATAGTGGCCAACACCGGTCGGATTGTCCCTCTGCGCGATCCTGTGGCGATGGCGTCTGCCTGCCTCGATGTTTTGCAGTTGCCGTCCGGAGAGAGACGCATTCTGGGTGACCGTGCCAGGCATAGGATAGAGGAGCATTTCGGATTGGACAAGATCACACATCAGTACGCAAGGCTTTGGCGAGAGGTTGCCGCCGAACGGTGCAGGGGCAATTCACTTCCTGCAACAGCCCCGCGTTGAGTGGTCTACCTTGCGTGGTATAGAGAGAACAACGTTGACAACCACCAAATCCCTTCTCGCCGCGGCTGATTGTGGCTCTGCGGTGGACAGCAGGTTTGTCGGCTTCTCACAAATGGGGAGCAGCCGAACCTCGTGTACAACCCGATCTCGACACAGTTACGTCAAGCTTGCAGGAGCACAGCCATGTGGCAGCGTCTAAGACGACAAGGTAGCCCCTGTCTCCCCGATTGCCTTGTAATCGGCCCTCAAAAAGCAGGGACCACGTGGATTCACGAGTATCTTCGGAGCCGTGGCGATATTAGTGTGCCACGAGGAGTCAAGGAGACGTTCTTCTTCGACCGCAATTACCACCGTGGCCTCAAGTGGTATCAGAGGCATTTTCGAAAATCGGAGAAGGATCGGTACGTTGTAGAAGTGGGCGCTTCGTATTTCCACTGCGAAGAGGCTCCGGAACGCATCGTAGCGGACTTAGGAATCGTGCCACTGATATGCACACTACGGCAACCGGCGGAGCGGTCGTTTTCGCTATATCTACACCTGAAGCGATATGGATTCACCGGCAGCCCTTTTTGTCAAGCGATCGAAGAACTCCCCGAGATTCTGAAGTCCAGTCGTTACGCCACAATTCTGAAGCGTTGGATCAGCGTTTTTGGAAGGGAGCGGCTGGGCGTCGTCTTCCTGGAAACACTGGCAGAATCCCCCGATCGCTATGTCGAACATCTGTGTCGGCACCTCGATTTGCCCGACTATGATGTTGCTCAGTCACTACGCGTTCCCGTAAACAAGGCGGCTGGCTTTCCTCTTAGCTCCCACTTGGCACAATTTGGCATGAAGATAGGCGACAGTGCCCGTTCATTGGGCCTCTATGGCGCGGTTAACACTGCCAAGAGACTGGGGCTCAGGAGACTGTTTTTCGGGCGACCTGGAACTGCGATTGTGCCGCAAATGACACCGGAAGAACGCGCTTGGGTGATGCGCCGTATCAGCCCAGAGCTTGAAGAGCTTGAAGATCTCTTGGACGTTGATCTCTCGCACTGGAAAAGGTGATGCGGCCCGCTGCTGAACGGAGATCAGATGGTACGCCGGCTAGAAGACGCGCTATGATTCAATGTTCACTCGGCGGCGTTCGTAAACGATGCAGATGCCAGGGGGGGAGGCCTGACCGAGAACAGTTCGCGCCGTGCCCGAGACATTCTGCACTACTAACCTCAAAGATCGTTAAATCTTTCACAAAGTTACTACGCTGCAAGAGCGTTAAGTTGTTGCAGCGTTGCGTGTTGTGCTTGAAGGAGAGTGGTCACGATTTGACGGCCCTTGGTCGTCATGTGATAGCGTCGGCGTTTGGGGGACTTGCGAATCAAACCGTGCGCACGAAGGATGCGAAGGCGATAAGAGACCTTCGATGCGATCCGACCTCGCTCGATCGGGTCCGCCGACTTCGGCCCGTACAGGCGGATGGCCAAATCACAATTGCGGAAGCCTTCCACCGCGAATGCGCCGTCGCTGATCGACTCCAGCAGGCTGCGATCCTGATCGGACCAAGGTTGCAAGGCGCGGTAACGCGTGCCGTTTGTTCGCGCCGGACGACACACCTTGGCCGCCAACTGAATGATCGGCGTCGACGTGTCCAGTGACGCCAACGCTTCGGCATAACGGTCGTTGCACTGCTGCGATACCTCGGCGCGGCGGTGCATGTCGGCCACGCCCTTACGCATCTGACGCCAAGACTTGGGACCGTCGGGATCGCCTTCACTGGAACGATAGGACGTAAACGCTCCGGGATTAGTGATCGTGGTTTCGATCCGCAAGACCGAACCGCCCTTGTCGTAGACCTTGACCGAGTTGCGGTAAGCCTGATGTTTGACACGAACACCCTCGGGTCGATCCTTATAGTCGCTAATCACCTCGCCCTGATAACGCCGGTCGGGACGCTTGCCAAGAAACCGCAAGACGTCGCGGCTGCCGAACGTGGCGATGGCGCCGCGGACCAGTTGCGGATAGATCCCGGCCAAGGCGTCCGACGACGTAAACGCCGTGTCGGTTGCCCATTCCGTCTGGAATGCCGACCAGTAATACGTCATCCCCAGACCGCGAAACATTCGCCCATGGGCGGGATTCAATCTTCTGGCCACGGCGTCGAGCATTCTGGGCCAGTTGATCTTCTGCATCCGGTCCATGATCGTTTGGGCCTTGGCGAAATCGTCGATCCAAGGAAAGCCGTTGTCGTAGCGGTCGTATTGCAGGCCGCTTTCGTCCATGCGTCGCGAAAGCCACTCCCGACCGTTGGCGCAAACCTGAATGGAAAACGGAAACCAGCTCTGGATTCGCGCCGACATGGCTCCAAATCTAGGGTCAATCCAATAGTGATAGAGAAACTTGCACTTACGCATGCGGGCTTTCAACTCGAGGATTTTTTTGTCGCGGTTGCGGTATATCTCGTAGGTCTTGCAGGGCTCGACGCAGGTCAAAACGCAGATCAACCCGTCTTGAATGTTATCGTCCAAGGCGATATTTCGAGCGTATTCGTCCTTGCGAATCTTGGGCGAATCGAGGTATTTGACGGGTCGCTCGGCTTCCTTGGCCGCGGCGGTCGAGGCTTCGATCAACCGTCCGGTCATGGCCTGGGCGTGGTCGGCAAAGTCTTTCAGCAATACCCCCACGCGACTGAGATATCCCATCATGCCGTCAGCGAAGCAGAGCATCCGCAGGTATCCCCGAAAGACAATTCGATCCCAGCCGCTCAATTCTCCCGTGACGTGTTCGGCGTTCTTTGGTATAAGGGCATTCATGGCGTTCCTCTTTTGGGTAAATGTTTTGCTAACAGAAACACTTACCTCACAAAAGCAGGAACGCCATGTTTTCAATCATTTTGGTTGCGGCCGAGCGAAGCAAGGCCGCGCTAGAAAAGGAGCCTGGAAATGAAGGTTGTGATGATCGTCAACAGTGATTTTGCAACGTGGCATTTTCGCCGTGGCCTGATCTCCAGATTGATCGACTGCGGACATGACGTGTTGTTGCTTACACCGGACGGCACGATGGCTGGAGATACTTCCATTATCTCGAAGCTTACTGGCCTCGGAGCCAGGCATATCACGGTGCCGTTCTATCGGTTTCCCAGTGTTTGGCGAGACTTGAAGGTCTTGTTTCAATTGCTTCGTATCCTCCGCGACGAGAAGCCCGACATCATTCACAACATGGCGGCGAAGGCCAACATCTACGGTGCGTTGGCCGGCAAGTTGGCGGGCGTGCCATGTATCGTGTCTTTGGTCTGCGGTGTCGGATACGGATTCGATCCGCCAAAGACTGCTCGTCAACGCGTGCTCCGTTTCTTGATGTCCACTTTGTACTGGCTTGCCGGCAAAGCGACGAACCGCATGTGGTTTCTGAACGAGGACGATCTGGAGCTATTTGTCGAACGGAAGTTGATCCGCAGGGAAAAGACGATCTTGATTTGCAGTGAGGGTGTCAACTTCGATGAGTATTCCGCCGACAGCATCGCTCCCGAGTCGTTGAGGAGCCTGCGAGCGGAATTGGGCCTGGATGACTCAACGCAAGTAGTGTTGATGATGGTGTCACGCGTCACATGGAGCAAAGGGGTCAAGGAGTTTGTCGAGGCCAGTCAGGCATCTGGCAGTTGGGAGAAACCCGTGAAATTCATCATGGCCGGTCCCCTGGACCCCGACAGCCCGGACCCGGTTCCGGCGGAGTACTTGAACGAGACATCCCAGTTCAAATGGCTTGATTTTCGGCGCGACGTAGTAGAACTGTTGGCGTTGTCCGATGTAGTTGCCCTGCCCTCGTTCTATCGCGAAGGCGTTCCTCGGACTCTGCTGGAGGCGATGGCAATGAAGAAACCGCTAGTGACGACGGATAACGTGGGCTGCCGAGACACAGTCGACGATGGAAAGACCGGTTATCTCATTCCTGTACGCGACACCGAGGCCTTTGCGGCTACCGTCAAACGCTTGGTTGAAGACGATGAATTGCGTGCGTCATTTGGTGAAGCGGGGTACCGGAAGGCAAAACAAGAATTTGCTGAGGCAGTGGTGAATGCGAGAGTCTTCAAGGAACTGTATCAAATGGACTACGAAGCGAACACGCAGACGAATTCTACCGAGGGCGAGACGATCTCACATGGTTCCTCGGTGTGATCCAACGTGTGGGAATCGAGGGAGGATTGAGCTTCGAGCGAAGACGGGGTGACCATGGCGAGGCAACTACACATGAACCGTGAGTCATTACTCAAGTTGACGTTCTACCGTGGGCGTGTGGGGCTCAGTGCCATCCTGAAGGGGCTCGGCGTTGGCTCCGGAAACGAGGTTGCTACCCAGGCGTTCACATGCCTAGCAGTTCCTGAAGGAATTATGGCGACGGGAGCGCAACCCGTCTACGTTGACATTGAGTCCGATAGCTACAACATGGCCCCCGAGTCACTTGCCGACAGAATCACGGCTGATACACGGGCGATCGTCGCGCAACACACTTTTGGCATTCCGGCACAGATGGATCGGATCATGCGCATCGCCGAAGAGAAGGGAATACCGGTGATCGAGGATTGTTGCCACACGTTGAAGTCCTCATACATGGAACGATTGCTGGGCACTTATGGTGTCGCGAGTTTCTATTCGTTTGAGTGGGGAAAGCCGATCGTCGTCGGACTCGGAGGAAGTGCCGTGGCGAACGATCCCGAACTATCGAAGAAGCTGGAAGAATCTTACGAAGAATATTCGAATCCGGGAATCGTGAGGC
>SDBT01007466.1_pt1 | contig 17983 bp, 11 predicted proteins | sample 2277101 | NCBI WGS metagenome assembly SDBT01 (sample SAMN10404973, study PRJNA504765) | marine sediment metagenome | isolation source: marine sediment core GS10_PC15, 103 cmbsf | place: Arctic Ocean: Southern Knipovich Ridge | collected 2010 | reverse complement strand
ATTCAAAACCGCCTCGTCGAATTGCAGATCGCCCGGGCCTCCAAGATTCGTCGCCCCGCCAAGGGTGGATATCGATTCTCCCTGCGTTCCGCTGCTGACATACGTATCAAACTCGATGGCAGGAAACACCGCGATCCAACTCGCCTGCGGTTCGGTAAGACCACCGGCCGGATCCTGATAGATATTCCCGGCATCTAATGTCAGATATATCTCTGCCGAGAGCCAGTCTACATTGGTGTTGAAGACAATGTCCTGTGTGAGGTATCCGGTCAGCGCGCCTGAATTATCCACGTCGAAGATTTCGAATTCCCCGCCCTGCGACGGTGCGCAGAGAGTCGTGACAATAACAGCACACGTAAGAGTCCTGATCATTACATCCCATGCACCCATGCGTTCAGTCACGCTGCACCTCCAGTGTAGCAATGATCTAACTGAGAGCCATGAACCGCCTTTGACTCCCATCTATCCATCCACTAATATAACAGTTAAGTAGGCTAAGAGCAACTGGAATCCGGCTGGCCGGGGAGCCCGGTTATCTCGTCATTCGAATCGCAAGCCCTTCTGTTGGAATATAGGATACATGCGGGCGACTTGCCGAAAGTCGATTGCAACAACTATAACATCTGACTTGCTCATGCGTTACATGGAGCAACCGCGAAAATGCCCGACTCGTAACCACTCCGTCGCACCCGGGCGCAACTGGGTTTAAAAACGGTTCGATCAGGCGATGTCGTCGCGAAAATGAGCCTACCTGGCAGCCCCTTGAGCGCGTCGCATCTCTTCTGCTAGTCCGGGAGGCATGGGGAATGCCTTGCGGAAATCGAGGCCCTCGATCTGGCATTGGCTTTGAAGAGGAATAGCGATCAACGGGAACAGCATTCGCTGCAGGTGATCTCCCAGACTCATGTACAAATTTGATCTATCCTCGATAGATAGTTTCACACCGATGATGCTCGGTTTAACAAGAATCACGCCCAACTCATCTGCGGCCATCCTCTCCAGAGGCGGGAAAGCATTTCGTTTCGGAACGTCCTTCTGATACACGCTAAATACGCGCTTGGCGTAGGTGATACTCCTCCTGTATTTCTCCTTGTTTCCGTAAGCCAGATTGAGATATGCCGTCTGAAGCGAAGCGGTAATCTGGCTTTTGGCCAGCGACTTGCTTGGTGCCCCGTCCGGGTTCAGGAAGAAAATTACCAGGTCCTCAACATCCCCTGACCACTCGGCACCAGGCGGTCCGTAATGTTCCTTAATCCACTCCATAAGCTCGGTGGCTTTGTTGGTCCGGCCGGAGGCGTAAAGCATGGCAATCGCCCGCGTGAGATAGTTCACATGGTTCACGCTTAACTGATTGTTGCGGAAGCTGGTGCCCCTGGCCTTGGAGGTGAATTCGCCCAGGCGGATATATTCGGCGTGCACAGCATCGATGAATCGCCAATCGGAGCGCCAACGAATATCGGGCTCCTGTGGATTCTGCGGGTTCTCAATGTACGACCAAAGACCGCTATATGTCGCCTCCTGAAGCGAGTTCACAACGATGCGATCAGTATTGATCGTATTCATATCACCGAGTTCAATACTCTCGCAGACCTTGAGTCCGTAAGTCGCCCAATACAGCCCGTGCATCTGCGCGACACGCCAGTCTATCGGACCGTATCGTTCCATCAGTTGCAGCATCCAGTCCGGATCGAGCTTGTAAACATTCCACAGCAACTGCCCGCGAACAAATGCAATCAGTTTGTCGCGAACGGGTTTGTGGGCTTCGCTGTTGATCAGCAATGACAGAGCCTTCTCTTGATCTGTCTGCGGCGTATTGGGGAAAAAACGAATCACCTGGGCGATTTCGTCGAGGCTGTATCGATTATACGCGTCCAGGAATTCCTGATCGATGGCGATCCCCTGGGCATCAAGCAGGCGGACGTACGCGGCTGTTTCGGCATCATTGAGCAACAGTTGGAGCTGATCGGCCTGTATCCTCTGGCGGCCTTGGCGGGAAAGGTCTTTATCCAGCGGCGCTTCGGCGATCAGGCGAAAAGCGGCTATCGCCTCTTGCGTCGTCCCCGACGGAGGCGCGCCAACGACACGCTGCATTAGCGCCGCCCATCGCTGCTTGTAGGACATGTGCATCTCGTCCATGTACCCACCCATCTTGTTGTAGAAAATCCATCCCAGCTCGCGATACAGGGTTAAAGAGTGCCTGTTGATCGGGATGCCCCTGTCGCGCAGAAGCTTGATGGCGTTGTGAATCCACAGCCATCGTTCCTGCGGAGTATGCGTGCTGACAGAGATATTCCAAGCCATGTTCCATGCGTGGAAACCCCACACTCCGGCGAAGTTCGGCTGAAGCTGGCATATTAAATCGGCAAGCTGCATCGCCTCGTAATTCTGCCCCTTGTCCTTCATCGCCTCGATGCGTATCCAGAGATAGTTAACCAGCGGCGCCCTCAGACCGCCCGGAGCCATCGTCAGCAGCGCCTTGGACGGATGGTTCTCGACGATCTCGGTAAGGTTCAACTGGTGCAGGGCGTTTTGCTCATCGAGCACACCCCGCAAGGCAGCTGCGCCCGACAGGCAACACACCGCGGCGATAATGCACAGTAACTGAATTATTCTGGACCTTGATAACATCAGTATTTCCCTACACTTGAACCCTTGCCAACTCGCGTCTGCGGAACAAAATACACGCCACCATAAGTAATACGACCGTCTGGACCAGCACAGTCTCAAAATAAGTCCAGCCGAGGTCCTGCCATGAAATATGCATCCCCTTCACGAAGGACTCTACCGGCGAAGTCGCCGAAAAATCAGGAAGCAGCGCGTTCATTATCCGAACCATGTACTGACTGAGATATCGCGTAATACCCTCGGCTCCGGGGCGCAGCTTGACCGAATCGATAAGAAATTCCCTGCCCATCTGGAACGGAAGCATCGCAAAACAGCTCAGGCATGCAACCGGGAAGGAAAACAGGCTGCCCGCAGTTACGCCCAGCGCCGCCAGAAACGATAACTGCGCCAGGATCAGCCCCATGCCGCGGAAGAAATTTCCGTCGAAGTCACCGACTGAATAGAGCACCGCGACGTCACTGGTGAGAATAGTTACGCTCTGACCCTCGCCGTTCGCATAAGGGAGATTCACATATCTCACTTCAAGCCCGCCCGCGTCGCTGACTAATCGGGCAGAAAGAGTCATCGTAGCCCGCGCTTCATTTCTGTCGTTGCGCTGCTCCGCAAACACAAGCCCCGTCTGCGGATTGGTAATTCTCCAGTAACTTGGGAACGGGTCGCCCTTGTATACACCCGAAGCGTTGGCTTTGTATGTCAGTTGGATCGTCGGATAGGCAAGCACCTCGACGCTTCTGCCGGGCTTGAGCGTGGAAATCGTACTGCTCGTCATGTCCTCGGGGGTGAATCGCACGACGAATCCGTCCGCGCCGCGCCTCATCACCTTTCCGTCGATACCGTTTATGCTAACCGGACCGGAGCGAACCAGGTTCCCGACGATTTCCGTGTCCGCCAGGATCATAACCAACCCCCGCTCGGGGTCAATCTGCTGCACCTGACCGCTGCCCAGCGTTTGGGAGCCTTCGACGTCGATACCCGTGAAGTTCCAGACCATCGACTCGTTAGGACCGACCGACTGCATCTTCTTTGAAACCTGGCTTGTCAGTTCGGCGTCCAGGAGTTTCTCGGCCAGTCTCATATCGCCGTCGGTCTTGGCCAGATATGCCTCCAACGCCGACTTGAGACGTCCGCTTTGCCGCAGTTCATCTACCCTTCGGTCCAGGTTGGCCTGGAGATCCAATGGCGCGGGCCGTATGTCCATGCGTGCGGCGAACACTTCGGTTTCCACTGCGCGGCGATCTTCGGAGTTCAGCGCAGGGCGGGTCCGCAGGTATCTGGCCATGCCGTATATTCCCACGCTTGCAGCAGACAGGAGCATTGCATTGAGCAGCAGCAGTCCCAGCCAACGGCCGAAAATGTACTGCCAGCGCGGAACGGGCTTGGTCGCGACAGAGAATATCTGCTTATCCCGAATGTCCGACGAAACGATTCCCGCAGAGAGGAATACAGTCATCAGGCTCAGCAGCATGGCAGTCAGACCGGGACCGTAAGAGAGGAAACTGCGAATCTGCCCCCCAAGCGTACCATCGCCCTTCATTCCGAAAGGCAAAGCCACAAGCGTCACCGCAAGTAACAGCATGAACAGCCCGGCGATCTTCATTCGCAGGCACTGCTTGAAAGTATGTCTAGCCACTGCCCAGAGGGGAAACATCTTATCTACTCCTCGTCGTCGCCGGGATTACCGATCAGATCGTCGATCACGTCCCTGTTGGCTGGGGGTTTGGGGACTTGGGGCTCGATAGTCTCAGGCGAAATCTGCTCCGGGGAGTCCGCCTGCGTGGTGGTGGTTATCAGATCCTCGATGAGTTGGTCGTCGGCCTTGACCGGTTCGGGCGCCGGCTGGGCTATTTCCGCATCAGTTTCTTCTTCCTGGCGGCCTGACGATATCAATTCCTCGATGACCTGTTCACCCGTAGGCGTTTCGCCGCGAAGGAATTCGGCCATCTGACCGCCAGCCAGAGCGCCGCCCGTAACAATCCGCTGCTGCTGGGCCTCCTCGACAATCTGCAGGAAGAGTGATTCGAGCTTGTCCCGCGGAGCCGTCACGTCGAGCAGTTCCTTCCCGCCCGCGGCGAGCACCTTGCGAACCTGCTGGAGTGTAGCTTCGTCAAGTTTCTCGGTCGTAATCTGGGTTCGCCCGGAATCTGCGAGCAGTTCGTCGATGGTTCCCTCTGCACGCTTTCGCCCGCCGTAGAGAACGCAGACCCTGTCACAAACGTCTTCAACGTCCGCCAGCAGATGGCTGGAAAGCAGGACGGTTTTACCTCGCAGCGCCAGGGTCTTGATCAGATCCTTGAACTGTCTGGTTCCTATCGGGTCCATTCCGCTGGTGGGCTCGTCGAGAATCAGCAGGTCCGGATCGTTTATCAGCGCCTGGGCAAGTCCGATCCTTCGTTGCATGCCCTTGGAGTACTCTCCGATGCGGCGATAGGCCACGCTGGAAAGCCCGACCATGTCCAGCAGCATGCCGATTCGCCTGCGCCGCTCGCGCCGGGGCTGATGGAACAATCTGCCGTAGAAGTCCAGCGTCTCTGTCGCGTCGAGGAACGGATAGAGATACGATTCTTCGGGCAGGAACCCGATCTTGGCTTTTACGCGGACGTCGGTTGCTCGTCGCCCGAACACTGCAATGTGCCCGCGCGTCGGAAAAAGCAACCCGAGCACCATCTTTAGCGTAGTGCTCTTGCCCGAGCCATTAGGCCCGAGCAGTCCGAACACTTCTCGCGGGCGGATTTCCAGGTCCAGATCGGCGACGGCGGTTACTTTCTCTCTCAGCCAGAAGTCGCGAAAGACCTTGGTCAGCATTGCGGTCTGGATGACGTTTTCTTGCGATTCACTCATAAACAGTATCCCGGTACAGGTGCGTCAACATGGTCTAGTGCCCATGTCCATCGTCGGACTCCGGCGGTCTGGGTTGGCGCGGCGGAGTTGTCGCGGCCCTTCGGGCGGCCGCATCGGCCTTGCTCTGTTTCAGTATTTCACGCTTGATCGCCCGGGCATGCGCCGGTGGTTGATTGATGCGAATACTCGTCTTGGCGGTCTGGCTTGTTTCGAGATATATCTTCTCGACCAGCGGCGATTCGAGAATCTCTTCCCTCGTGCTCGCCCAAAGCCGCTGCATCAGGAATTCGGGATTCTTCTCAAATTCAGGTCGCAGTTCGGCAAAAAGTCTGTACCTGCTCTTGGCGCTTTCTATGATGTCGGTTTTGTCAGCACGGGCCTGGGAGAGCATCCTGCTGGCATCGCCGCTGACGAGATTGCTTGTGAGAACCTCGCCTATGTGTTTGAGAAGTTCATCGGCCGCCTCGGTGTTACCTGCCTGCCTTGCATCGTCATATTGGCCTATCAGATCATAATCATCGGCGTGGCTGTGAGGCTTATCAGCGTCCTGATCGCCGCGGGGTTCCGCAACTCCGATGAAAAGCGGATCGCCCACCAACGCCTTATAGCCAGGACCGGCCGATGCGTTGAGGATACTTTCGGCTTCGGCTTTGGCGTTCTTCTGCCGTCTGTCGGAAGCCATCCTGGCTTGGTCGGCGGCTTCATAGGCTTGCAGTGCCTTGAGCGGGACGGTCTTGTTCACCATCAGAATCTTGGTAATCGTCACGCCGGGAACTATCGCATTTTCATCGCCAAGCATCGCAGAGAGATGCTGCTGTGCCCGGGTCTTTACATCGGCAAGGAAACTGGGCTGATCGGTCTGGATACCGTCGACGGTCCGTGTGGCGGCAGACTGTATAGCCGCATAGCAGACTGCACTGCGCACTGCCTGGGACAGTTGAGTTCTCGCCTTCGACGAATCGGCGATGCCGCCCTTGTACGCTTCAGGATCGGATATCTGGTAAATGCAACTGAGCGAGACGTGCAGGAGGTTTCTGTCGCCGGTCATAAGCGCCCCGTCCCATCTCGGATAAAGCCTTCCGGACTTCGCTCCAGCGGCGAGCAGGGACTTGGTCGTGTCCGCTGCGGTCTCGCGCATCCAGAAATCGTTGATCGGAATCGTCTCTTCCTGGACTCTGACAACTTCTATCTCGCCTATCGGGAAAGGCCAGTTGTAGTTCGGCCCGGGTTTGGCCCGGCGGATGCGTTTGCCGAATACCTTGACGATGCCCACTTCCTGCGGTTCTATGCTCTCCAAGCCGGTAAAGAGGAAAGCAACCAGCACGAGGATCATAATGACTCCCAGCAGCCGAAAGCTCACCCTCAGGGCATCTGCCAGTGACTCAGCAGCCGAATCCACCTCTGGAGCTAGTGGCGAAAATGTCTCGCGGGGCTCGATGGGATTCTGGGAGTTTTTCTCAAGATCAGTCATTCAATTGCGCTCCTGAGGCGTTATTTCTGGCCTTTTTTCATCGCTTCGATGTTGAAATCTGGAACCGACGGTCCGTCGCGGAAGTACTTGATTGCCGGTAACTCGCTACCAGTCAGAAAGAATACCGATTTTCCCGAAAGCTCCTTCTTGAGAGACTCCAGCGAGCGAAGGAACATGCTCAGTCCGGGGTTTTCCTGGAACTTACCGTAGTAGACTGCCGCCGCCCCGTCGCCTTCGGCTCGGATGGACTCGGCCTTGCGATCGGCGAAAGCGAGGATCATGTCCGCCGCAGAACGTGCCCGTTGCCTGATGGCTTCGGCCTTTGCCATGCCCTCGGCCTGATGCTGGCTGATATATCGCTGACGTTCTGCCGTCATCGTATCGATCACCGACGCACTTGCGCCCTCGGTCAGCGCGATCCGCCTGATGCCCACCAGTTGCACGTCAACACCGTAAGCCTCGGAAGCCTGCTGGGCAACTTTGTCGTGAATGCGGGCGAGCATCTCGTCGATTTTGACGGCCGATGGATCGGTATTGATAAGATCCGCCATCTGGTACTGCGGAACGAACTCCTTCTTGGCGCTGGTAAGAAGCGCCTTTATGTCATCCCGCGCCTTGTCCACCAGTTCGGCGCTCTTGTGGAATTTTTTGGCGTCTTCGATCTTCCACGTACAATAGAGCGTCATCAGAATGTGATGACGGTCACGCGTTGCGATCTCGGAGTGGGGACCTTCCAGCAGGTGGCTTCTGGCGTCGTACTTGACCAATCGCTCAGCCGGCCAGGGCAACTTCCACTTCAGCCCGGCGTCGGTCGACCCGTCGATGGTGCGGACGGTCTTTCCGAAACGCATGACGACGGCCTTTTCCGTGAACTCCACCTGGTAGGCGACGGTGCTTATAAGCAGTACCGCCACTACCAGCAGCGCCAGCAGAAACATTGTGATGTGCTTTCTGATGAATATCATTTTCGCTCTTCCTCTTATAACTCGATTAGAGACTATTGTCGTTACTGCTCGTTCGTTTGCTCGAAGGCGCCTTCAAGGGCCTCGGTTTCACTGCTCCAGTCCAAATAGATTTCCAGCATGTCGCGATCGACACCGATGACGTACTTGTGGGCACCGGGCAGAACATGGTCCCAGACGTCGACCCAGCGGTCGTAACTGTAGACTTTCGGGCTGGCATGGTAAGCAAGTAGTTTTTGCTGGAAGGCCTCGTACCTGGCCTGCTCGGACAGTTCCTTCTGCCAGCGTTGGGCCTTGGCTATTTCGACCATCACGGCGGGCAGACCGACTGTTCCGGAATCAAACAGGTTGTCGACTTCGACGCCATAGGTCTCGATCCGGCTCGCATAATCGAAGTCGGCAGGAGACTTAGCGATTAATCCGAGCAGCGCCAGATACGCCTGGTGCTCGGTAAGGCGCTGCTGCTTGAAGCCGCCCGGATGGAACTCGCCAAGAAGCTTCGCACTTTCGATTTCCTGTTCGACGGCGCTGATCTTGTCGAGCGTTTCGCTGATACTCGCCTCGACATCCTGCTGGAGTCCCGATAACGTCTGGGCCTGGCTCAGTTGAATCGCCGTCTTCTTATCGCTCCGGGCCGCGATTAATTCCGCGTCGAGCTGGACAAGTTCCTTGCTGCGCCGCTCCATGTCCCGCAGTTGCTCCAGGACGCCGATTCCGTTGGCCAGTCGCAGCGCCAGGTCCGGATCGCCGGCTACAGAAACGAGGATCTGATTGGCCTGGGCCTGAGCCAGATAGGTTTTCTCGTCAATCCTTCGCATCTCTTCGGGAACCTTCTCGAACTCCTTGGCGACATCTGCCGGAGGATGAGCGGCGGAAATTCCGACGAACGTTATTCTGACGCCCATATCGAGCTTATCTGCCGCCGCCTGGATGCGTTGTTTGAGCTGCTCGGCCGCCTCGGCGCGACCGTAGGTCATGATCGCCTCAGGGCGATTATCCTTCTGATCAGCTGGGACGGGCGAATCAAGCGTAGCGCTGGAGAAGTAACCCAGCATCTGGCGATACGCTTCGCATTCCAGCAGCTTTTTGGAATCACGCGATTGGAATCCGTACTTGATAACGTCGGTGATTACGTATCGAACCGGGATGACGAGTTCTATTATTCCGACCGGCGGGGCCGGCTTGAGCTTGCCCTCAGCGTCACCGTTGACGACGGTTTCGGTTGGCATTGCCACAAGGAAGTTGCTCTCGTTTGAATGCCCGTGCTCCTGGCTCCAGAGAAGCACTTCGATCGCGGCGGTTTTGGCGGCCTTGTTTTGTTCGCGGTCATGCTCGTCGCCACCGCCAAGGATTATCTCATGAGTGCGACCAGTCTCGAATCGCTTCGTTTTGTCGATAGGCCACGGCCACTTAAAACTCAATCCGGGTTGCAGCACCCTGCCTTCGAACTCGCCCCAGTGCAACACGACGACCTGCTCGTCGTCGCGGACAACGACTGCTGAACTCATCGCCATCATTACAACCACGCCGAACACCAGCAGCGGAAGGAACGCCCGGGCGATCAGTTCATAGAACCATGTCTTTGAGACCTCGAAACCGAACTGATAGTTGAGCGTTTCGGCGATGGAATGTCCGACTTTGCCCGGCTCGGCGGCGAGGTTGAACAACCTGCTATCGAAGCTCGGGCGCTGTTCCTGCCCGGGTATTCGCGGGCGATACAGATCGAGCACAAAGTTGAGCAGCAATTCGGTCGCCAGCACAAGCTGCAGCAGCGGCGCTACATACGCCAGTATCAGATCCACTTCCAGGTATTTGAACCAGATCGCCCCGAAGGCTGCGATACACGCCAGAATCGCCATGAAGTTAACCAGCAGGTAGCTGCCCGTCGCACGCAGGAGACGCCATCTGGCCTCCTTGCTCATTCCACCGGCGTAACGACTGAACAGGAACGCCGGGAATCCCACCACGAACAGAAGCAACGCTCCGGGAGCATAGTTTACTACCCGATGCGCATTCTCTTTCAGCAGGTAGCGTACCATCAGTACACCGGCGGTTATCTGCAATGCGGCCCAGCATAGCGTGAAGATCGGAATGACCCAGCGGTCAACGAACGCCGCTCGCGCTGCTGCAGGGCGCACGTCCACGCCGTCGTCGGCTTTGAATATTGTCGCCGCCGCCGCTCCCTGAGCCGCCAACTGCTCGAACTCTATCGCTTCTTTGCGTTCGAGTTGTCGGCAGTAGAACAGTAGCACCGCGATCAGCCAGAGCGGAAGCCCGCACAGTATAAAGATGGTACAGGTCATCGCCGCCAGCGAGTTGGTCCACAGCCAGATGGTCATCACCACCCCGGCCAGCAGCAGTTGGCCGACTGTTCCGGCAATAGCCACATTCTTTCCGCGCTTCTGCGTAATCATCTAGTCAAATTCTCCCTGGAGCGGATCGGCGGGAGTTATCAGGACATGCTCCCGGCCGACAATCGCGTCCATCTGAGACAACGGCAACTTGCTTGTCGCAACGCGATGCGGATACAATCTGCCCGCCTCGGGCAAACTCATCTGTTCGCGTGGCGTATGAAACAGCGTCAAACCTTTTACGAGTAGGCAAAGAATGATAAGACTTTGGTCCATCTGTAAAAATACTTTCGCACAAACCGTCCGCCAACCTATTTTCGGTGTGCTGATACTTGTGACCTTCGCGATCCTGCTTACGTCCCTCCCGCTTTCGGGATGGACCATGGGGACCAATTACCGCGAGACCGACCAGAAGATGTTCGAGAGCGTCGGACTGAGCACCCTCCTGCTTTCGGGTCTGCTGATTGCGGCGTTCAGCGCGTCGAGCGTTCTGGCCCGCGAGATCGACGACAAGACCGCGCTGACGGTCATTTCCAAGCCCGTATCCCGCCCGACCTTCGTGCTGGGCAAGTTCATGGGAGTAACCGCCGCAGTCACCCTGGCGTTCTACGTTTGCAGCCTGGTGTTTCTCTTGCTGGTGCGGCATGGGATTATGTCCGCGATCACCGATCCGTACGATTGGCCTGTGATCGTACTGGGATTGTCCGCATTTGGTCTGGCGATGCTTATTGCGATTCTCGGAAACTTTTTCTTCGGATGGTCTATCGTCTCGGCGGGACTCTGGGCGAATGTGCTTCTGCTCTCGATAGCAATGGCGGCGATCAGTTTCATCGGAAAGAAATGGGAAATCGTACCTCTGGGATACCACACCGCCGAAAAAGTCGCAATCAACGGCCAGTTGCTGCTCGGACTGAGTTTGATATTCATGGCCGCGATGATATTCGTCGGGGTTGCGGTGGCATCCAGTACCCGCCTGGGACAGGTGATGACACTGAGCGTCTGTTTCGCGGTGTTCTTTATCGGTTCGATACACCCGTGGCTGGTCGGCTACCTGGCTACAAAAATCCCTGCCGTCAAGGTCGTAGGATGGATCGTGCCCAACCTTACCTACTTCTACCCGCTCGACGCACTGGCCGATGACAGTAAGCATATCCCGATCGGATACGTGGGCACCGCCGGAGGTTATTGCGCCCTCTACATTGGGGCAACTCTCGCCATCGGAATGGCGATGTTCCAGCGAAGACCGCTCGAATCGCAGAGTTCCGGTTCCTCCCTGCCCGGTCCCGTGGCGCTGCTGGCCTGGACAGGACGAATCGCATCGATCGCCGCATGGATAACCGCCGCCGCCCTGTTCACGCTTCCGGCGTTCCACAACCCCTCGGGGCTGGCTATGGCTGCGGGAATCGTCGTCGCCAGCGGGCTGAACTGGGCCATGTGGAGCGTCTTTGCAACCGGTGCCAAATGGGGCTATTGGATGGTGCTCACAATGGTTGTGTTCGGGCTGCTCGGATTTGCAATCCCCACATTCGCACCGAATCTGATCGGCTATAACATTTCGGGCGATCAGCGCGTAGCTTTCACCATCGCCACCATCGTGGCGCTGATGATCGTCGTGATGCTGATATTGCCCGGTGCGCGTCGTCATTTCAAATCCGCTGTCTGAGCCATGGTTGGTTGAGCCTTGTTGCCCAATCGTTAAAGTCTATAAAGTCTGTCGAACCGCTCGAATCCCGCTAGCTGGCGGGCACCGGTTCGGTCATCAGTTGCTTTTTGGGTTTCTCGTCCGCCGCCGGGGCGACTTGGTGCTGGTCTTCGCCGAACCTGACTAACCGGGCACTGTTGAAGATCACGATCGTCGCGGTCACCAGGTGCAAAATCGCTCCCACTACCGGATTGATCGCGCCAAGCCCCGCCAGCACGATCAGAAGTACGATGAACACCACCCCGATGAGCAGGTTCTGATGAATAACGTTTGCGGTTTTGCGACTGAGACGAATGAAAAACGGAAGGCGTCTCAAATCGTTGTTCAGCAGTGCGACGGTGGCGGAGTTTATCGCCACGTCGCTTCCGGCGGCGCCCATCGCTATGGACAAATCGCCAGCGGCCAGCGCCGGGGCGTCGTTTACACCATCGCCTACGACGGCGACCTTGTGCCCCTGCTGCTTGAGTGCAGCCACCAGCTTGAGTTTATCTTCCGGGAGAACCTCGGCCTGGACTTCAGTGCAGCCCATTTCCTTGGCCACGCGACGGGCAACCGACCACCGATCGCCAGTGACCATCACCAGTTCCGTCAGGCCCAGGGCGCGAAGATCGTCCATCGCTTCGCGGGCCTCGTCACGCGTGCTATCGGCAAGGCCGATCCAGCCGAGAAGTTCCGTACCCTTGACCACGTAGAGCGTAGAGAGCCCTTCTGGCTCGGCATATTCCGGATCGCTCATGGCGTCGAGGCTTATGCCCTGCTCGCTGATCCAACTGCTCCTGCCTACCAGGACCGCGGTTCCATCGACTTTCGCACGCACACCCATACCGACGATTTCCTCGAAGTCAGATGCGTCGGACATGGCGATGCGTGCCTTATCGGCCACGGCGACCACAGCCCGGGCGACAGGGTGTTTGGAAAGTTGCTCAACCGAGGCGGCGGCTTTTAGCAGGTCAGCCCCGTCCACTCCCGGTGCAGGTAAGATTCGCGTCACCGACAACTCACCGGTGGTCAGCGTGCCTGTTTTGTCGAAGACAAACGCCGTCAGATCCTTTGCCAGTTCGATATTCGATACGTCTTTGACGTAGATGCCAAGCCTCGCTGCGCAGGAAAGCGCCGCAACCATAGCCGTCGGAACGGCAAGGACGAGCGAAGCCGGACAGGCCACGACAAGTATCGTCACCGCGCGATCCATATCGCGGGTAAAGAACAACACCGCACCTGCGAGCATCAGGATTGTGGGAGTGTACCAGGCGGCATAACGGTCAATCATTCGCATGATCGGTATGCGGGTTTTCTCGGCTTGCAGGATAAGCTTCTGGACCTTACCCAACGTCGTATCGGCACCGGCGCGGGTTACCTCAACGTCAATCGCACCGGCGAGGTTGTTCGTTCCGGAGAATACTTCGTCGCCTATGACTTTGTCTACCGGCAGCGACTCACCGGTAATATTGGCCTGATTGACCGACGATTGACCTGTGATGACCACACCGTCTGCGGGGATATTATCGCCAGGCCGAACGCGAACCACGTCGCCTTTGGTCAGATCGCGCGGATCGACCATCAGTTCGCCGCCTTCTTCGGTGAGTTTATGAGCCTTCTTGGGCGCGAGTTTCACCAGACCTTCTATCGAGGCCCTGGCCCCCAGCGCCGTCCGCGTCTCGACGAGATTGGCCAGCAGCAGGAAGAACGCCACAAGACCGGCTGCTTTATAATTGGATGTCGCAACGGCCGCGATGACGGCCAGCGCGACAAGCTCGTCCATCTGCATTTTGCCTTTAAACAGCGACTTTGCCGCGTGGATGATGATGGGCAGTCCCAGACACAAAGTTCCAAGCAGCGCCAAGGTATCGCTGTAGACGTTCAGCACCTTGCCGTCGGCTGTATACTCGGTCTGGTCGGCGAATACCCAGTCCGCGATATAGGAATTTAATATAAGCACACCACCGACAAGGATGCCGATGATCAGCAGGCTCGTCCGGCCGGTCTGTCTGGCCACCGAGTCTTTAACGATGTCATGAGCCATGTGTTACTCCCGCGTCATTAATTCTTTTGAGCCGGTCTGGGGCAAAATAAGCACAGAACAAAGCGTCTGCGGTTCTACGACCCAAGGGCCGGATAAGTTCTTTGCTGGAAGCGAATTTTATAATTCCCAGCGACAAATATTGCAAGCGACTTCCCCGTCGAGGGGCTCTGGCCTGCGAACGTAACTGCCACCACATAGAATGGGATAGGTTCGGATTCTTGACTCTCCGGGCAACTGCTCTTAGGATAAGTGTGGTGGAAAAATGAAATTCAAATGCGACGGTTGCGGAAAGCCTGCCACGGTGCACCTTACGGAAATCACCAACGGCAAGAAGATCGAAAAGCACCTCTGCGAAGTATGCGCTTCGTCGGAGGGCATCACTATCAAGGCTAACGTTCCCATAAGCCAACTCTTAGAGGATTTTATTCTCCAGAGTCCCTCCGAAGAAATCGCCCAGCAGACCTGCGACATCTGCGGTATGAGTTTCGCCGATTTCCGCAAACAAGGCGTACTGGGATGCCCGCACGATTATGACGTGTTCGCCGGTTCGCTCGATCCGTTGCTGGCAAAGGCACACGAAGGGGCAACGCAGCACGTCGGAAAGGTTCCTCAGCGGACGGGGCAGGACCAAAAAAAGATAAACACCATTCTCCGCCTGCGTGCCGAGTTGAAGTCGGCCGTCGCGGCAGAAGATTATGAGCGGGCAGCCGGGCTGCGCGATCAAATTAAGGAATTGGAGCAGGAATGAGACTCGCCGATCTTACCAATCGCGCCGGAGAATGGCTTCGCGGGACCGGGCCCATGCACGACGTTGTTATCTCGTCGCGCGTCAGACTGGCGAGGAATCTGGCGTCCATGCCCTTCCTTTCGCGGTGCAACACGACCCAGCAACAGGAACTCGCCGATCGGTTGCAGAAAGAAGTACTCGAAAGCCAGATAGCCGACGATATATTCTACGTCGACGTTGCGGCTGCAAGCGAGATGGACCGTCACCTGCTGGTCGAGCGTCATCTCATTTCCCGCCAGCATGCCGACGACAACCATCCGCGCGGCGTGGCGGTGAGCGGCGATGAAACCGTCGCCATCATGGTCAACGAGGAAGACCACTTGCGTATACAGGTTCTCCGAAGCGGTCTGCAACTCGACGAGGCGATGGACGAGATCAATCGCATCGACGACAAACTCGAGCAGCATCTCGATTTCGCCTTTCACTCACGCTACGGCTACCTCACCGCCTGCCCGACCAACGTGGGCACCGGCCTGCGGGTAAGCGTAATGCTGCACCTGCCGGCGCTGAAAATGACCGGTCAGATCGAAAAAGCATTCCGCGCCGCACGCGATCTGCGATTGGCCGTCCGAGGCCTTTACGGCGAAGGAACCGAGGCGAACGGAGATTTTTTCCAGGTCTCGAACCAGACTACGCTCGGTAAATCCGAACAGCAGTTCGTAGAGGAATTCGTCAGGCAGACGATACCGCAATTTATCGAGTACGAACGCCGCGCCCGGAAAGACCTGCTCGCAAAGCGTCCCGAAGCGGTCGACGATAAGGCGTTTCGGTCGCTGGCGCTGCTGCGATCGGCGCGGACGATGAGCGCGGACGAAACCATGTACCTGCTCTCGCTGGTGCGGCTGGGCATACACACCGAGCGCATTACCGACGTTGATATCGAGACCATCAACGAATTGTTCCTGTTGACCCAGCCGGCACACCTGCAGAGAATACTCGGTGAGGAAATGGAACCCAGGCCACGCGCCATTGCCCGTGCGGAATACATCCGCCAGCGCCTGGGATAATCAAGGCGCCATGGAAGGTCGGTCTCCGCAATTGGATCTCGGCATATCACCAGGCACCCAGGAAACGTTATGGCTATCAGACTAGGCACGGTTGCAGCCATTGGTTTTGAAGACTTCCCGCCTGCCGAATGGCTGGGCTGTTTCCGCCAACTCGGTTGCGAGGTAGTCCAGGCATATCGCAACGTCAACGCGGATATCTCCGCTACGCAGATGAACGACGCCATCGCCGCCGGAGGCATGGAGTGCGACAGCCTGCACGGAATATTCGGTGAGCAGTACGACCCGTCCACGCCGGATGAGCAGGCCAGAATCTTCGCGGTCGATACGTTCAAATCCGAAGGCGAACTGGCGCTCGAACTGGGCGGACCGCTGGTGATCGTCCATTGCGCTACCATTCGCAGGGACGGTATCTCCGCCGAAGAACACGACGTTCGCATCGCCCAGTTGGCCAAGTCGATTGCCGAACTCGGCGAGTTCGGTCGACAGATGAACCTGCGATATGCCTTCGAGAACCTCCCAGCCTATCACGCCATCGGATACCAGGTGGGCGAACTGGCTGAGTTGCTTAGGCAGGTAGCGGCCCCCAACACCGGAATGTGCTTCGACACGGGACATGCGAACATGGTTTCCGGTGCCCCTGCCGCCATCGCCCAGACCGGCGGGCAGATGATCTACGTCCACCTGTCGGACAATTTCGGCGATGCCGATTCGCACCTCATGCCAACCTATGGCAGCTTGGATACCGACGCGGTCGGGCGCGAACTCTGCGCAGCCGGCTACGACGGAACCTTGATGCTCGAAGTGTTCGCTGGCGTCGACGAACTGAATAAATTTATCGACGACGGATGCACCGAAAAACTCGCCCGAATCGTCCAAATCGCAAACACCGGCAGCTAACTGAGTCTTGTAGAGCGGGCATGCTTGCCCGCCGGGCCGCGTACTCACTGAGAAAAAAACTCGCGAGGATCGTCCAAATCGCAAACACCGGCAGCGAATAGCCGCACTCGCGCCCTTGCCGCCACGCACCGATTGTCGTAAATTCTCGCCATGACCTCCGCTAACGAGACGACCGATTTACGCCCAACCCAAAATCGCTTCTGGATGACGTCCGCCATGGCGGTGCTGGCGGTTGCGGCGTTTTCGGCGACGTTCACGCAAATCTGGAACTACGATATCTTCTGGCATCTAGCCAGTGGCGACTGGATGTTTGCCAACGAACGCATACTGGATTTCGATCCGTTCAGCGTCGAAGCCGAATCGCAGTGGATCAACATCCACTGGCTTTTCCAACTCGTCGTCTCGGCCGGTTACGCACTCGGAGGGTTTGGGGCGCTGACGATTCTCAAAGCGTCGCTGGGCATAATCGCGGTATTCGTTTTCGCGTGGCATTTGCGGCGCGACCTGCCCGCATGGTGGCTGATCGCAAGCTCAATGGTTTTCCTGCTGATGATCGTCGGTCGCGTCCGGGCCAGACCCGAAAGCTTCACGCTTGTTTTCCTCACGCTCACCATCGCGCTGATCGAATCGGTCCGCAAAGGCGCAAAACCCAAACGCCTGTGGTGGCTTGTACCGATCATGTGCATATGGGTGAACATGCACGGTTTGTTTATTCTGGGACTCGGGCTTATCTGGTCAGCCGTGGTCTGTTCGTGGATAGAGGGCAAGTTCAAGCGATCGCAACTGGCGGGCAAACTCTGCACCGCCGAAGCGCTCAGCCCGATTATCATTGCGAGTTTCGCCATTTTGCTTAGCCCCTGGCCGCTACGGGCAGCCATCCATCCGCTGCTGCTATGGACGCGCGTCTCCGGCCAGGCGTTTCATTACACCTACGGCGTGTCGGAACTCAAACCTACATGGCTGGTGCTGGGCGATCATAAGACGGCGATCCTGATTATCGCACTTGCGATCACGACGATGGCTATCAACACCAGACGCCTGCCCATCGCTCATGCTGTCTGGATGGTGCTATTTACAGGCTTGGCGGCAATCGCCAAACGCAACGTCGGCCTCGCCGGGCCGGTCGTGGCGTACATGCTTGCGTGGCACGGTTCGGCGATGATCGGGCGAATCGCCGCCCGCCTGCCCAGCCTGAGAGTTCTCTCGCCCTATGCAGCCGCCTGCGCGATGATTCTTGTGCTAATGTTATCGTTCGGCGTGGCGACCGGGCGGCTCGGTGGCGCTTACGGCGGCGGCAGACAGTTCGGCCCAGGGCTGCAG
>SDBT01007465.1_pt1 | contig 17983 bp, 20 predicted proteins | sample 2277101 | NCBI WGS metagenome assembly SDBT01 (sample SAMN10404973, study PRJNA504765) | marine sediment metagenome | isolation source: marine sediment core GS10_PC15, 103 cmbsf | place: Arctic Ocean: Southern Knipovich Ridge | collected 2010 | reverse complement strand
ATACTGCTAAATCTGGTATGGTGCCCTGTCATTGCAGTAACTTCCATCTCTAAAGCTTTCTCGAATAATTCGGGATGCGTACCGGCCAGCCAATATAATTCCCAAATTTTAGATGCAGGACAGAAAAAGCAAGCGGACTTGATCGGGACTTGTAATCCTTCCTCTATTATAGCTTTTATACAATCTTGCCTTGCCCATTTTAATTGCTGCAAAGGATAGATATATAAAAAATTATCGTCTTCGTTTTTAAGTTTTTTACTTCTACGAAGATCGGCCTTCCCGTTATCATATCCGATCAGCTTGACGATCTTCCGACCTTTGACGTTTGCAATACAATTGCCGGTTAAATCTGTATAGCCGGTCGATTGTAGAGGTATTTTACGGCACCATGTCACAGAAGGAAAACCGACAGATTCTAACCACTGATCCATATTTTTAACGTATTCGATTGTTTCGGGTTTTTCACCACCTACATCGGCGAAGGTTATAACATTGGGTCTTATGCCTTGTCGCTGCATAGCGATCAACATAGCCGTACTGTCAACACCCCCGCCATAGCAAACAACTATTCCATGTTTATCAGGTATGATTATCATTATATCCCCTGATCCGTATATAGTTGTTTTTCGATAATGTGAAAACTCCAATTGTAGGGTTTTTCTGTTTTTAAGGCATTGGCCATTGTAAAGGTTTGATCTTTGTTATTGCCGATCCACGTCCAATTACCTACCCCAACACCCTGATCCATTATACCTGTGATCTTATCAATAGCTTTTTGCCGATCCGTATACATATCGTCATATACCGTTCCATGGCCGATCAGCTTATGCTTTTTGATCTGTCGTTGTTTAATGCCGTAAATTTTTATCATCTCGTTACCCTTCGTTTTAATGTTATCATATTGACTTATTAACCATACCCCCACTATACATATATGTATCGGCTATGTCAATACAATTCTGATAATTATTTTAATTATTTTTTACAATTACTATAAACCTATACACACACTGCACATATAGACGGTCTATATATGTATAATATTTTAGAATTATTATATGTGTATTGGCATAAGCATATAATAGATACGCACCTATATACATAAGCCTATGATATATGTATAGGTATAACGTGATATACGTATAATAATGATATATGTATAGTGCTCGTTTTCTCTATTATATTGGTTACATTTGCTTTATTTGTAGCGTAGAATAATAATAAATATTATGATAATATGTAATAAAAAAAGTAAATAATAATAATAATAATAGTAGAAGCCTTTAGGCTGTTTTGGGGTTTTCGTGATATGTGTATCATGCTATATATATATGTACGTGCTCTCTGTATATCTATCGTCTCTGTGTATAGACAAGTGATCTATATCAATCGATATACTATTACACACACCGACATATAATTATCTGCACCTATCTATATATACACACATACATATACACACATACATATATCATGGCTGTATACATAGCCAATACATATACACATACACCAGGGATCATATACATATATAATCAATACATATATACATGATATATAGAGACGCTGCATATATCTATACATTATATATCCGATAACCGCTACGTGGGAGATTCTAAGGATGTCCACGGGACCTACTATTATATCGCGGGGCCATTTTTTTCACGGGGCTTTTTTCGCACCAGCTATATATACGTATAGAAGACACTACACATCCATAATACATATAGGCGGAACTATTATTTTATGAGTGCTTACAGATTTTTTACTTGACATATAGCGATATGCAGTTATACTCAACGATAATGAGCAATATCGTCAAAACAGAAACCTCGCCGACGATACAGGCAGAGACGATAATGGGTATGGATGCCATGTACGCGGCGATAGAGAAAACTCAATCGGCGTTGCATAGCACAACTGTCGATGGGGAGTCCACAGGTATACTCGATGCAGAGTTACAAGCCGCTCCGAATAAGGGCCTACTGCCCGATACAGAAATAGCTATGCTACAATCTATGGCTGTCCCTATGAGCGATATGGAGTTCAAGGCTTTGGAGGTGATGCAGAAACATAAGGCGTCGTTACAGTATCAGCAGAGATTAGTGGAAATGCCTAAGCTGACGCTCGCAGAGACCACAGGGGCACGGGTAAGGGTCGCATACAGGCTAACGAGGTACATGGCACACGTTCGCGGTATCGGGAAAATAGGCAAGCCGTTGCTGCTGTCGATGAACTCTCGGAATCCGCAGGTTAATTTGTTTGAACTGCCTTTGCCATATAATCCTACAGTCGGGGTGTACAGGGGATTGGCGTCGGTGCGGAACTTATTAGCCACTGCACAGGAGAGTGACTACACATATACGTATTTGATCGACGATCAGATATTTACAGCTAACGGAATGAGTGTCTTGCCTCCGCCGATCCATGACGGATACTACCCATCACCGAGCGATGCGTGGGCGTACCGGCGAGAAAACTACGTGCCGCCAGGTTATCGGGGGGATACTGATGGGCCGCTGGCGATTTACTTGAATATGTGTGAGTTTATGGTGAGGTTGCTCGGCATCGGAGAAAACTGTGTCGAGGATCATGCGGCGGTCGTGGCGTTACTAAATCCTAAGATCGCCCGGTTAGCGTGGCCGTGCCGCGACGAGATCGAAACTTTCGAGGAATACGTACTATTGCCGTATGTCGGGCGGATCATGGTCGCTAAGTCCCAGGCTAACGCTATCGAGGAGTTTAAGCAGGTCATGGGCGTCACTCATGCCGAGGCGTTCGATATGGTCGAGATGTACAAGACGTACGCTCAGGCGGCAAATACGTTCGAGCCGGAGAAAGAGCGGTCAATAATCATTTCACAGATACAAGCACTGATGCAGGAGTGTAATGACGCGGGTATGGTCGCTACACAGCACAATACAATAAAAACACTTTTACAAACTTTAGGCTTGACAACTCACGAGGAAGAGAGTAATGTAGATAGGCGGGAAGCTTTAGGCAGTGCTCTAGAGGCGGAAGTTATAAAAAAAGTACAGGATAGTAAGGAAAGGTTAAATCTCAATGCCTGAGATCACAATGCTGATTATTGCTGACTTACATCATTCCGATACGAGCGTATCCGGTCAAATAATTGGTCCGAGAGAAGACGGCCAATATGGACTTGGAGGCACCCCTGACAGACCATTGCACTACAGATGGTGGACACGAGCGGTTGCAAGCCTAACCGAAGCGGCTTTACAGGCTGAATCGGACGGTGTTGATGTTATGGTACAGATGGGCGATTGGCTCGACAGGGGACTTTCTACTGATGGAGGTGCAGCAGCTACAACTATACACGGTGAAATGATAACGGCGATAGAAAACTTCACTGGCGATAGAATGAATGTTGTGGGCAACCATCAACAGGCCGTCGTATCTTTTCCTACTCAATGGAATGGTGATTGGACAAAATATGATACTGTTGCTTTTTCAGCTAACCATGTTACAAGAGCAAATCCTTACCCGAACGGTACGACACCTTATGCCTATACTTTTGAAACCGCGGGCTTTCGTTGCGTAGTTTTAAATTATGAAACTGAAATGAGTGCGGGTCAAAAGACATGGTTGTCTGGGACAGCATTAAATACCTCTTTGCCGGTTTTGGTTTTCGGCCATAATAACTGTTATTCAAATACGGCTCCAAGCACTTCGTTTTCTGCTTACAATAATTGGGAAGATGTATCTGATATTTTAGAGGCCGCTGGAAATGTTCAAGTTGTGTTTGGTGCTCACCAGCACACGCCGCCGACAGTGGGCGGTAATTTCTATCGGGTCAACGACATTTTATATTGTGATTTAGAGTGTCCGGTAGTAGGGCCAACTGACGGCTCGGAACCAGATGAAGAGGATAATGTATTTTATGAAGTCGCGATTAAAGCCGATGCTATAATGGGTGCGAATCAAATGATGTCGGATGTTCAGATAACAGGTTTTCGTCGCGGTATAAATAGAGTCGATGCTTATTTGGTGGCGTAGTGGATGTTACAGGAGAACAATTAAAAGCGGCAGAGATAGAACGCAAGCGGATTTATGGCTTGCCTCTTAGCGATCATATAAAGCAGTCGTTTTGTGGCGAATGTCGTCCAGGTATGAATTTTGATTGTTGTAGTGAGTGTAGAAAGAATAAAGGTTATTATGGGCGTAACGAAAAAAAGAAAAGATTTACCAAAGTGGAGATAGATGAAATCGAATCTAATTGGAATAAGCAACGAGGCTTTTTAAGAGATGATGGTTGTGCGTTTAAGGGCAAGCGTAAGTTAATGTCGGAAATTTGTTTGCGTACTATTTGTAATAAATATCGTTCAAGAAAGATAGAGAGGTTTGTATAATGGCACTAATACTTGCACAAGTCGTCGATAATGCGATGGATTTAACGAATATAGATGTTAAGGCGGCAAAAACCGGAACATGGACGAATAGTACGGGTAGAGCTAGGTTTGTAAGCGTACGCTTACACTTGTCAAATTTAGACGGCAATGGGGCTACTTTTACAGCAGTAACAAACATCCTAGATACTAACCCGGCCACTGATGCGGAGGTAAAAGCTCAAACGGTTGTTAAAAGACTTGCGGCAGCGACAGAAATTTTCATTGAATCCGGTCCGCACCTCGTCAAATCTCTTGGTGGGCTATTTATACGTGTAGGGTCTACGAATGGAAGCGATTCAGCGGCTGTCGGAACAATGGAAATTATAACAACCGACACAACTAATGTTGCCGGGGCTATTGAAACTTCGGTCACTACCCCAATTACATCGACGACAGTATTTTCTTTAGCTGATTTCCCGGTTATTGCTGACTCATTGGTCGGTATGTATCTGACGGCAACTGACCAGGACGATCCGCTCATGTCGCCTGCGAGAAGGATTTTGTCCCATACGGGCGGGGGAGAGTTTACTATTGATAGGCCCTTGCCGTTTACTCCGGCTCCGCTTGATCCTGTAACTATAAGCAATATAAATTCAGCGGAGGTCAATGTAACGGCAGTTGGCGGAGCGACACCTTTATCTGCCGCGGATATAAATACCGAAGTTGATATTGCTTTGGCCGATATAAACCTGGACCATTTAATGAAAGTCGCAGTTGCTAATAATGCAGATATGACAGTCGAAATCCAGGACGGTTCTGTAATTTGTAATTTAATATCAAAAACGAGTGACACAAGCACATACGTAGTGGCAGATGATTCACAGGAAGCTCTCAGCGGTAAGATAATTTCGTCTAATAAACTAAATTGGAATGGGTCATAAACGAAAGGTAAAGAATGTTATCAGAACAAATAACAGTAACTACAACACCTACAAGTATTCGGGCACTTATAGCTGCCGCTAGAGGTGTTGCCGTAGACGCCATACCGGATAAGTGCGTAGGAATAATGCTCAGGTACGGTGTTTCTGAGACTGAGTTAATAACTTTAACAGACAACGGGCAAGGTGGCGTAGGTGCGTCGGTTAACGGTGCCGTGATCCTGGATGCCGCCAATGAGACACTGTTAGCTGTAGGATTCAGACAATTTGCTATAGGTAAAGCTCTGCTTAATTGTGATACCGGGACAGTAACGGTACATATAATTATTGAACAGACCTTGTAATACAAAAACCTTATTACACTGAGGCACATACTATGTTTATATATAACAACTCTAAGATCACAAGCCAGGGTAGAACTTTAGAGTTTGATAACCTGTTTAAAGCTATCTTGACTATGCGGACAGAGCATCACGAAGTACATGAAGGGAACCATTATAGTGTTTGCAATGTTGGGGTTTTTAGTGTTAGTGATACTGTCGAATTTGTTATAACAACACCGGACACATCAAAATGGGCACACATGTTGTTTCTTGTAAATACTACGGCGGGATTTCGTTTAGATGTGTATGAGGGCAGTTCTTCCATAGTAGGTGGTACTCCTGTTGTTCCCAATAACAATAACAGAAATAGTAGTAACACCAGTGATTTGGTAATATTGCAAGACCCTACATCCCTTACAGATGGGGATTTGATATTATCTTTAGGTGGCGGTAATAATCAAAAAGGAGGAATTACCGACAGATCCAATGAATTACTTCTAAGACAAAATGAGGTCTACCTTTTCAGAATAACGAGTATAAATAATAATAATACTATGGCATATTGTGCTGATTGGTATGAGCATACGGGCGAATGACATTACAGGAGATTTAATATGGCCGGTGGAATCAACCATGCTAAACAAATAGTGATAGATGAGGCAACTTGTCTTGCGGAGAAACTACAGAACGGAGAGTCGGGGTGTGCAGTGACTCAAGGTAAGGCAATATCTTTGATTGTAAAGATGATAACCCCTTTGTATATGAATGAGTTTATGACCGTGGAAGAGTGCGAGAATAGGCATAACACTAAGCGGACATCTTTAACCAAAATAAGAATAGGGCCACTCTCCATCGAGGGTCGACTATCATCTGCAATGGTAGCGAGTATCCCCTCGATAATGTGTTGTGGTTTCTGCGTATTCATATTAGGTAAATCCGAGGGATGGTGGTAAGATGATTCTCGGCCCCCGACCCGCTGAGGAAATAATAGGATTACCCCCGGCATTAGGCAAATTCAATCTTTCGATGAAAAAAGCAGATAAAGGCGATCCCCTCGTAGAATATGCGGCTTCTTTCGCGGGGGAAAATGGGATTTTTCGTTGGGCACACGATTTAGGATTTCTGCCTAATCCTCAGCAACTTGAGTTACTTACGGACTACAACGAGGCTGTTATGGGTAGAGGTAAGCCTAGGATAGCTTGTAGGGCTGGAAAAGGTCCCGGTAAGACAAAAGCTACAGCCGTAATCATGCCGCATTGGGTGCTCACACACAACCTCAGCAAGCTAATTGTAACTGCACCTGTTATGCGTCAAGCAAAGGACGTTTGGTTAGCTGAAGCTAAGTCTACGATCTACAGTAATTCCGCCGACGATAGAATAGGTGAGATGTTTGATTTTGTCGGTATGGGTTTTGGTGTTTTTGGTGCCAAACCAGCAGAATGGGGATGTCAGATAATTACCGCTCTAAGTAAGGAAGCATTCCAGGGATTACATCGAGAATACATAGCATTTTTGGAAGAGGAGGCGTCCGGTGTTAAAGCAGATATCTCTAATGCCATTAAGGAAACACTGTCGAATGCTGACGGTACATTTTTGCATGTCAGGATAGGTAATCCTAATACTCGAAATTGTGCTTTCTTTGACAGTTTTCATAGTGAAAAATCTTTATGGAAGTGTCTGCACTGGAATACAGAAGAAACTGCCGAGTCTAGATATTTCTCTCGTCGTCGTAATGATGAGATCGCGGAGGAGTTTGGTAAGGATAGCGACATTTACAGGATTTCTGTGCGCGGCGATTTCCCGAATCTCGATCCTAACTGTTTGATTTCCGGTGACGACCTCGATATATGTTGCACTCCTCTTGCTCTACAAAATGCAACGTATCTTAATCCCGATAAGGATAGGCAAATCGGTATAGACCTGGCTCGTTATGGTGGTGACGAGTGTGTAGTTGTTCCGCGTAGCGGTGGAATCATGTACGATATGTGGGCTAAAAAGACTGACCCTAATAATGCGATAGACAGAGGTATTCTTATGCAAGACCAATACGGTTGGTCTAATAAAGAATGCACTTTCGTTGTTGATACATCAGGTATGGGAGAAGTGGCTGTCGGTGCGATGGGGGATGCTCGCAGAATGGGTAGGACTGTACATGAGTTTTATTCTCAAAACACTGCTTACGATAGCCTCAAGTACGATGATAAAATTTCAGAGGCATGGTGTCATTTTGCTAAATTAGTTCGTAAGCATTGGATATATTTCGGTGATAAAAAATTCGATAAAAAACTTAAAGAGCAATTGACCCTTCGCCGGTATGTTGTAACGCCGAAGGGTAAAATTAAAATAGAATCCAAAGAGGATTATGCAAAAAATAATGAGGACTCAGAAAACGGGACCATCGGTAAATCGCCTGACCGGGCGGACGGTGTAGTGATGGCGTTCTACAATCATGCAGCAGCATCAATCCGTATCGCCTCTGGCGGTTAAGTAGTGCTCATCATACCTTTGGATTGCATGTCAGCCAGGAGAGCGTTGTACGCGTTCTTAATATCTGCGAGGGTAGCGGAGCCGGGGACCAGATCAACGACAAAATCCAGTTTAGTATCGTATAGATTCCATGATGTGCCGTCAGATAGGTATAATCTGCTGTCTGTAGCAACTATAGCAATACAATTTACGTATAATCCGGGATTTATAGCGTCTAAAGTGGCCTTATCTGTGGCTAGATACACAGGAAACGGGGCGTCGAAGATTTTAGCAAAATTGGCATTTATCGTATCTACCCACCCTGTTTTAGTAACATCCATGTCAGAAATCGTCGGTCTGGTCATAATTTTTACCTTTTTTTAAAAAAATTCTTATTTTTCCCTTGACATATAGTACGATACCCATATACTGTAACATATATGGCTAAGAAAATCAAGAGAAAAATTCAGCGGCAGATATTAAAAGCTAAGATAGACTTCATATCTTTGTGTCCAAGAGGGGCTAACGACATCAGTACGATGTATAAATCCGGTGATATTGAGCGGGAAGTACACTTATCCTCGATCAGTAAGGATATGACCGAACAGGGCGAAATTATCAATGTAGTTTACGCCCCGGATATGGTGGATACACAAGGCGACGCCGCTTCTGCTGAAGTGATTAAGGATTTTGCTTATGATTTTGCTCAACGGGGCGGAGAGATAGATATAAGACACGATGGAGTAGCACTAAAAAGGGAAGATATATTCGTTGCCGAATCAATGATTATCCAAAAAGGCGATGAACGTTTTGCTAACATGGTGGATTATGACGGCGATCCGGTGGATGTAACTGGTGGGTGGGGGACCGTGTTAAAAGTTAATAGCGAAGTCCTCAGAGCTAAATATCGTTCCGGTGATTGGGGCGGTGTAAGTATGGGCGGGATGATGTCATATAAAAAAGCCTCCGACGACGAAAATGCTGTAGTGAAATTCTTAAAACAAATAGTAAATTTAGGTAAAACTGAAAATTACAAAATATTTACGGAGAGTACCGAAATGACTGAAGAACAAATCACAAAAATAGCAAAAGAAGCCGCACTCGCAGCCGTCAAAGAAGTTAAGGACGCGGAAATTAAAGCGGCTAAAAAACAGGCGGAAGAGGACGCAGGTACCAAGAAAGGTCTTGGTATGGTCGCTCCGGTTATTGCCGCGAATCCTTCGCTTGAAAATCTTTTCAAACACCGTCAGATGTTGAAGATGCACGAACTCTCCGAGAAAGTAAATCCGGCCAGCCATTCGGAGGTTTTTGAGTTCGAGCAGACATGCAGAAAGATTGCCGCGGCTAAGGATGAAACCGAGTTAGTGGCGTGTATCGAGAAGGAAGCCGGTAAATCTTTCGAGAGTTTCTTCACCACGAACCAGGACTCAGTGCATATTAACAAAGCTACACCTGGTGGCGACACACCTACAGCCGATGCTATACTTAAAAAGATGGACGAGGAAGACAAAGCAAACGCAGCGTAAAACGAAAATAGAATATAACTCTGAATATAATTTTAACGGAGAATTAAAATGGTATTGAAACGGGACCTAACGCAGAATAATGCTGCGGCAAATTCACTTCTGACACCCCAGAAGCAAATTATCAGCGAGTACGATATTAACGTCACTATCGGTTTGGCGAACGCCGCTTCGGTGTTGGGTGTTGGGTACCCTATGGGATATAACGATTCCACAGGTCAACATGCACCGTGGACCGCACCTGATCCTACAGTAGCGGTCATCACACTCACCGGAGCCACAGGGGGCACGTTTACAATAACTGTCAACAGTGCAACTACCGCAGTTTTAGCGTGGAATGCCGCAGCAGCAGCAGTTACGGCGGCTTTGAAAGCTATAGGGTACGACGTTACTACGTCGCTTGATACGCTGGTATATACCATAACTTTCGACGGTCAAGCAGAAATCAACGTACTGCCCACAGTTACAGCCGACCTCTCAGGGATCACTGGCGATTTATCCGAGGGTGTTACGGTTAATGATGGTACTGCTCAAGTAGCTTCTCCTACCGTTTTAAATATTAGTTTAGGTATAACTGTTCCTGCAACAGGGGGCACCTTTACTGTAACTTACGATGGGAATGAATCAGGAGCTATTGCTTATGATGCTTCAGCAGCGGATATTCAGACAGCGATTTTAGCTATAGGTACTCACGCTCCAGATACTGTGAGTGTAGTAAGGGCAGGGCTATCTGATATTACTATCTCTTTTGATGATGAGGACGATTTACTGACACTGCCTACCGTAACTGCTGATGTTGGTAATATCACCGGAGCAACAGGGGAACAGTCACTAGCTACAGCAGGCGATGTTCTCTCTATAGCGTCCGCATCAGATGTTGAGGTTGACGTAGGTTCTGCCACGGGCGGTACATTTACGGTAACTGTTAACGGTTCCACTACTGCGGCGATAGCATTCGACGCTGTTGTAGGTGCGGTTGATTCTGCCCTATTAGCGATAGGATTTACAGTATCTACGGCTTTGGTTTCGACCACATATACTATCACGTTCAGCAGTAAGGATGAGGTAATTACGTTGCCGACGCTCTCTGGCAGTATCTCACTTTTGACGGGAGCAGTAGTAGCTATTGTTGCTACGGCAGGAGTAGGCACCGCGGGTACGGATCGTGTCAGAGGCTTCATTCATCCAGAACAGGCACAAACGGGTATTTCTACAGGCGATGTCGCATTGGTAGTGCTTACGGGTACTGATACAGTGTGTACCGCTACACAGGCCACTCCTCACGGACTCGCTACGGATATGTCCCTAACGATGTCAGGAGCCGACGAAGCCAAACTGAATATCACCGCTTCAATTACTGTGGTGGATGCTTTCACGTATACATACACTGTAGCAGCGGTATCTGGTGGTACGACCGATTCGGGAGCGTATACCACGACCAACGACATTATGACGACTATGATGGTCAGGGGTGTAATTTCCGCGTCTTTGCCGGAATCGTATATATCTTCTGGCGATCTAACCGCCTTTAGGACTGCGTTGAAAAACAATCTTGTAGGTGAAAGTATCATTGTTCAAGGGCTGGTGGGTAGACACTAGCATTTAATAACGTAAAAACTAAAATGTACGACAATAACTAACGGAGAATTAAAATGCCAGTACCGGAACCTATCACAGCATTAACGGATACTAGAGTAATCGACCGTATCCTAAATAGAAGAATCGTAGGTAAAACGGCCCTAATGAGGATTCTGTTCCCTTCGTCTGTTCACGAGAATTTGGTTACTGAGACCACACAGGTTGATGTGCTCGTAGGTACCGTGGGAATGGCTCCGTTTAACAAGATCGGCCAAAAGGCAACAATAGTAGGTTCCCTGAACGGTACCTCCTATACGATCAATACTCCGTTTATCAATATCCAACGGCCTCTCACGGCAAGTACCGATTTTGCGAAACGAACGGCGTTGGGCCAGGTATTTGTTAGTGCTGGAGATAACCAGTATCTACAACGTGTTCGTGACGCTATAGAAAAGGACGTCAAGTTTATGGATGAGTTGGTAGATAACCGTCTTGAGTGGATGGCGGCATTTATTCTTCGGGGACAGATTGAGTATTCTGTGGAAGGTCAGGACTCCTTTATTATCAATTCCGGCAAACCAGCCGCGAACACATACACGGTATCTGTACTGTGGGATGCTGGCAGTGCCTTACCTCTTGAGGACATAAACGGGGTCAGGCGTCTCGTTAGTTTGAAAGCCGGACCGCTACCCAACGTGGCCATTGCGGGGCAATCTGCTGCGGCGGCTCTTAGGAAGATGGTAGAGCAAGGACTTATTAAACCTATCGCGACTACATCGGGAGTAATCGCCACCGAGAGAGTGAACCTGTTGGGTAGGTATGCAGATGATGGTTTGATGCACATGGGGAAATTCGGTGATGTCGATTTCTTCGAGTATACAGGTCAGTATGTTCACGACACTACTGGTACTTTAACCGACTTTATCCGCACTGATTATGTCGAGTTTTTGTCTAATTCGTCAAAGTCTCTCGCGGAACGTCAGTTGAAGTTTGGTGCTATACTCGACATGGACCTTATTTTACGCGGACAGCATATTACTTCTCGTAATCTTACTAGCGTTCCCCCTAAGCCGGACCAGGATTCGTACAAGGGGATTATGAAAACAAGGCCATTCCCGCATTTGCGGAGACCCGACTGGCAAGTTAGTTTGAAAGTTGTATAATTCAGAAAGGAAACAAGGTAAAAAGTATGGCTGAAACTAAGCAATATGTGAGTAATATCCGTTTGTCGGATAAGAACAGTGTGGCGGTCCCTGCGGGGATACCTTTCCGAAGAAGCCTTATGGTTCCAAGTACGTTTAACAGTTTGACGGAGCAGGGGCATATCAGGGAATTAGCTCAGGGGGCAACACCAGCCGCTCCTATAAAGCCTCGCACGGGTAAAGCGTTAGCCTCCGGGTTGGCGTCAGAAACTCCCGATGCGGCTCTAGAGCCTCCTAAGAAGGTACATAGTACGGTTGCAGGTGCAGAACACACCAAAGAGTCCGCTCTCGCCGGGGATACAACTAAGGGCAAACCGCCTAAAGCACCGAAGACAGAACCTCCTGCTGAGGATGCCGAGACTGAGCCTCCTGCTGATGTTACCTTAACCGACGCTAAAGCTATCGAAACAGCGGAGGCTGATGAAACGGTTACTGCCGCTAAGGTGTGGACGTATGATCCGGCACAACTAAAATCGTGTCTTCTCCCTCAGTTGCTCGATGAGTACAAGAAACGATGTGCTGAATATAAGATCGAGCCTGAGACGTTTACTCAAAAAGCTCAGATAATCAAGAAGATGTCGAGTGAATTTAAAAAGTAAATAGGCGACTATGGCTGTAAATCCTTTATATACTGCCACTAAGGATGGTTTTCTTACGAAGATCAGACTTAAAACGGCACAGAGTGAGCAAACTTTAGCCGTAGTAGATGTGGCGATATCGCGGGTAAGGTTGGGATTTTTTAAGGCCCTTACCAGTGAGCGAGCTATAGAGATCGCGGGTTTTGCGGACTCGGATAATCCTACTACGGATGACGAGGTACTAAAGAGCACGGCAGCAGTGGCGGAAGCATTGTGGGTTACAGCTATGTTGATCGAGTTGTTGCCTCATGTATTCATGGAGGGCAACGCTGACGCACAGCAGGTTTGGAATGAGGAGCCGCTCACCAGGGACGCTAAAGAACTTAGTGCTTATCGGCAGAGTCTCATGGGCCAGGTAACAGATTTGTTAGGTGCGTTAGAAGAGCCGGTTAATGATAACTCAGGACCAGTTAAAGCGAGCACTTCAGGAAGGCCGGTGCCTTTTTTGATATTTAATAATAGCCCGGGACTGTTAGGATATAGAAGATGAAAAAATATGTATGTATTCGTGAGCTTACGATAGACGGTAAGAAAGTAGAGGCCGGAACACCTATCAAAGAAAGCCAGCTTACCAAGAAAACGATTACGCAGTATATGGGAGGCGGAATACTTTCTTTGGTGGCTCCTATAACGCCGCAGGAGGATACTGGTGGGAGTACGGACTGATATACAAGCAAGGCTAATCGCTCTTTTTAAAGTTCAAGAATATGAGATAGTAAGTTACAATGCGGCTGGTGTCCCCTCTACTGATGAGACTAAAGAGATGCCGGGCGTACAATGTAACGAGATATCTGCAACCATGGATGCCCCTGCTGGTAGTGCCGGAACACTGGTATTGACGGGATGGGTATTTGATGTAATACTCGATTTTAAAAACGAGATAGATTACTCTGATTTTATTTTGAGTTTGGGTAATATGAGTTACGCTTACGATGATGATATTTTGGTGCAGATAACTTTTGGAAGTACAATACTGATCTCCCACCCTCCGACACAGGGAGGACATAACGGAACACAATTAAGATTCAATATTAACGTGGATATTAAAAATTAAAATAGTGTAAGGAGCTAACCATGCCGGATAGAGGCGTAGGACGTAAAAGTGATAACAGAGACCCAAGTGTAAAAGAATATTTACTAGGTGGCGGTAAGTTATTTGTGGCCGACCTCGAAGCAAGTGGTTTGCCAAAAGCGTATCGGCTAATGGGTAATCTGCCTGAAATGACGATTACCGTAAATACGGAATCTTACGAACATAATAGCACTCAAGACGGTGCCCCGGCTCAAGACTTGTCGGTTATCATAGACTCCGGTGCGGCTCTCAGCTTTACGCTAGAGAATTTCTCTGCCGATAACATGGCTTTGTTCCTTCTCGGTCTAACTTCAGACTATACCAATCCGGGGATCGCCGGATTTGCAGATGCGGTTTTGGTCGCTGATGGGTCTATTGAGGCATTAGGGTACTATCAACTCCTTGATACCAACGACAATCCGGTGTTTGGGGTCACATCCACCAATGCCATAGAGATCAAGACCACGAACGTCTCTCCTGTGACACTCACAGAGGACACAGATTATACGGTAGACGCTAATAGCGGTATGATACATATTCTTGCTACGTCGCCGATAACAACGGCTATAGCAGCCGCTGAGGGGCTTACTGTGACGATCACGGCTGATGGCACCGCTACCACCGTCGATCTTGTTACGGTACTCTCGGATGTAGAGAAGGACGTAGCGATGCGGTTCGAGGGCATTGATTATGGTAATGAGGATAAGCGGACCTATTACGATTTCCATAAAGTGTCGCTGTCCGCTAACGGTGATGCTAATCTGGTTAGTTCGGAGGCGGCGGGAATGCCTATGACCGGACAGGTCGAAGCTAACGACAGCTACACTAACCGCGTAGATATCTATACGCCGACTACTCAGGTTTAAGGATAAAAATAAAATTACGCTTGCTTTCTTTGTAACGATCCGGTATAGTCTAAGTAGCTATACCGGATTTTTTAATATAACTATAATTTAGAGAAAGGAAATCCCCGATGAGTATTTTTAAGAAAGACCCAAAAGAATTTGAAGTTAATGGTAAGACGGTCAAGATTAGACCGTTAGGATTGAAGGTGATTTTTAAGTTGAAGAACTTAAAAGGACCTATGGCGGAGGCGATAGCAAAGCTCAAACCTCTAAATGTTAATAATTTCGAGAAGATCGTACACTCTACACCTATGCCGACCGAAGCCGATCCAGATGCTATCGAGATGATAGATAAAACCACTACCTCGGCCCCTAGCGTGGCTAACGTGGCTCAGACGGTAGTGAATAGGGCACAAGGCGTTGAGGCGATCTTTGATTGTATACTACAAGACGACCTGTTGGCGGACATCCTCAAGGATTCTGTGGAGGAGTTGCATGATACACCACGCGAAGAGATTTTGGAACAGATCGATATCCCTACAGCTTTCGAGTTGTTCGGCTGCATTGTCCAGGTAAACAAGGGAGGCTTTGAAAGCCTGGGAAAATACTGGCTCCCCCTCAAGAGTTTTCTGGACGGAGTAGAGGGAGAAGGAGCAACGAAAGACAAATAAAATTCGCCTCCGATCAGGAGATGATTGAATACTATAGAGAAGCATTGCTGGAAGCTGTAGTGTTCTGTGTTACGAGAGGCTATACGGAAGAGTACATTGTTAGTTTAGACGTGTATGCGTTTGGAGAGATTTACAAATATCTAAAACGTATCGAAGCAAGAGAAGATATTCGATTCACTAACAATGTTCGTATAGCCATGGGAGCAAATAAAAAAGATTATGGTAAGGCTATGGACATCATGGAGAAATGGTTGCCGAGTCAGGAAAAGAGCAACGAAAAGGGCAATGCTTCGGCGTTTAATAACTTTATAAAAGGCGGCGGATTGAAATGAACGGTGGCGTAGACAAGGGCGGCTTAAATTATAATATAGACGTAACCGGCAATTTTGAACAAAAGTTCGCCAGGTTCGAGGCACTTCTAAAGAAACTCGAAACCACGTCTAAAGTAGCCTCTCGCACTACGTCTACACAGCAGAAAAAGACCGAGGGGGCGGCGGCTAATGCCGAACTCAAGGCACAAAAGCAAATAACCGTAGCATTGAATAAACAGTCCGTCGTAGAGAAAAAAATATCCCAACTCAAAGACCGCCAGACGGTAGCTGTCTCTAAGCAAGTACAGAAAGAGAAAGTCATTACGGATCGCGTAGAGCGTAGGGCAAAAGCTAACGTGGCCGTAGAGAAATCTGTTACCAGGACTACTAAATTATCTCTAGCTCAATCCAGAGCAGAAGAGCGTGTAGCCAAGACCGCTTTAAAGCGTCTCGAAATAGAAAAAGCGATACAGATAGCTAAAGCTAAGGGGGCTGTAACACCTGCGGATGTTTCTCGTCTTACGGGAGTATCTACTGCTCAATTAGGTAAAGCAGATAAAGAGATCGAGTTACAAAATGAGAAGTTAAAACAACAAGAATTTCTTAAAAAACGTAACCTAAGATTAGGAGAGCAGCAGCAAACCCAACTAACGAAAAATAAAGCGTTACATCGGGACATCGTAAACTTTGCCCGGCAACAAGGTATATCGCAACAAAGGGCCGCTAGGGAGTTAGGGATATCCGCACAAAAGGCTAAACTGTTGGGTATAGAAATTAACAAAGTAAGCAACTTCGCCGAAAACTTTTTATTCACGTTTCGGCGGTTGGTAGGCATACTCGCGATATTTACTTTGGCCAGGAGATTCGCACAACTTATAGGCGATGCTGTTAGAGAGATGACTAGATTTAATTCTGTGCTCGAACAATCTAAGATAGGGTTTGCTACTCTGATCGCGGCGGCTGGTGATCTGGTCGATGCTAATGGCCAATTAGTGACGGGGGCTGAGGAGTATGTCGCATCGTTAGCTATCGCTGAGGATTTCCAAGCTCGTATACGTAAAGATGCTCTAGGTACCGTCGCCACGTTTGAAGATTTGCTCGGAGCTTTTCAGGCCGGTATCGGTCCTGGACTCTCGGCGGGTCTTGACCTCGATCAAATCGAACAGGTGACGGTAGCGTTAGTAAAGGCTGCTTCGGCGTTAGGTGTAGAGGGTGCACAATTCACCGAAGAGATAAGGTCTATCATTCAGGCTACAGGTAATTTACGTACTACCCGATTGCTACAAATACCCGGATTGTCTAAAGAGAACATACGAACAGCAAAGGAGCAGGGGAGACTATTCGAGCAAATCATAAGTACGTTAGAGCCGTTTAATACAGCCACAGAAGATGTAGTAAAAACTTTCGCCGGTTTACAGTCACAGATAAAAGATTCTGTTTCGTCGTTGCTGGCATCGGGTAGTATAGAATACTTTGAAACACTTAAAGACTCTATGGAGGGATTCATAAAATCTCTTGTAGATCGCAACGAAATATTGGAGGGTAATTTCGGGCTAAACGAAGACGCTGTAGCTGCCGTGGATGAGGTGTCCAGTGCTCTTGCGGAGATCATAGACGACTTTAAAACCTTGACCTCATTCGACGAGTTTTTTGGTTCTCTACGATTAAACTTCGCCGCGATAGGGGAAATACTAAAACTCGTTAGTGATTTGATATCACCTATAGTAGTAGGTCTAGGTAGAGGCGTAACTTTTATGAATGCCCTTGTCGCCGGAGCACTTAAATTATTCAAAGCGTTAGGTCGATTAGTACCTACACCTATCGTGAACGCTTTTAAAGTTATACTGACTACTGTGGCCGCGATATCCGGGTTTTTATTAGCCTGGGCGGTGCTCACTAAAACAGTTAATGGTATAATCGCCGTGACTAAAATACTTTTCGATTCTATCAGGTTCGGGGCGTCTGTAATAGTGGCCCTTCAAGTGATATGGTTGGAGGCCATTAAGTTAATCAATAGTGGTATGGCGGTCACAGAGGCAATCTTATTGGCTATAAAAGGGACCGTTAGTT
>SDBT01007464.1_pt1 | contig 17983 bp, 14 predicted proteins | sample 2277101 | NCBI WGS metagenome assembly SDBT01 (sample SAMN10404973, study PRJNA504765) | marine sediment metagenome | isolation source: marine sediment core GS10_PC15, 103 cmbsf | place: Arctic Ocean: Southern Knipovich Ridge | collected 2010 | reverse complement strand
AAAAGCCTGGCCGGAAGGGTGGAATTCCTCACCAGAAATGTTCCCGACCTTAAGGTCATCGTTGTCGGGGAGAGCAACGGCTCCATCATTTCGGATACGGTGATGGCTATGTTGCAGGACAATTCCAGAGTCTACAGCATTCAGACCGGGCCTCCGTTCTGGCACAAGCAGGCGACCACGGAGCGGACACTGGTTCTGGAGAGCAATGGCAGGTTGCCTGACTCCTTTAGCCATGGTGATATATACAAAATGGTTATTACCAGTCTGAAAGCGCTCGTCGGCATATCCTTGCCGGAGGATGAGGACCCCGGCCGCATTTTCTATTTTTTGCGGGCGCCCGGGCACGACTATTACTGGCAATACCCCGATGTTAATTTGAAAATCACTGATTTTTTGGAAAAGAACTTCAGTTTCGATAAGCGTATCTCAAGTAACTAGCGGGAGGTTAAGAAACTAGGCCGCTTTCATCACTTTATGCTGGGTGCGCAGGCACCTGGTACACAGGTTGAGGCGCTTGAGCTGACCGTTTATCGTAACCGTGGCCGGGTGAATGTTAGGTACCCAGCGGCGGTTGGTATGCCGTTTGGAATGACTCACATTGTGGCCGAACTGGGGTGATTTACCGCATATATCGCACTTCAATCTAATTGCTCCTTTGACTGTTTGACAAACTTATTGTAATATTAAGACCTACTACATGGTAGCACAGTCAGGCTGAGCTTGACAAGGGTGGCAAAAATGAAGAAAATAAGTTCCATCGGTGGCCAGGAATTACGGGAAATGTTCGCTGCGGCTACCGGTTGGTTAGAGAAAAGTTCCGCCGATATCGACGCATTGAACGTGTTCCCGGTGCCTGATGGTGATACCGGAACCAATATGCTGCTTACCATGCGCTCCTCCATTGAGGAGGCCTACCGGGCCCCTGACCACAGCGCTTCGGCAGTGGCTCATGCCATGGCCAAAGGGGCGTTGATGGGAGCGCGGGGTAACAGCGGCGTTATTCTCTCCCAGATTCTGCGCGGGCTGGCGCAGCACCTGACGGAGAAAGAATCTTTCACCGCAACTGACCTGGCTGATGCTTTGCAGGAATCGGCGGTAATGGCGTACAAGGGGCTCAGCAACCCGGTGGAAGGGACGATGCTGACCGTGATAAAGGATGTGGCCGCAGCGGTGCAGGCAGAAGCGGCCGGTAATGGCAGAGATATGGTGGCGGTCATGGAAACGGCGGTCAATGCCGCGGGTGAGTCGGTGGCCAACACACCTAACCTTCTCAATGTGCTGCGTGAAGCCGGTGTGGTGGATGCCGGCGGACAGGGACTGCACACCATTCTCGATGGTGCCCTGCACTACCTCAGGGGGGAGATGGAGCAGATGCGGTTCCGCAAGCCGCAGATAATTGTCACCGATATGCACGCCACCAAGCTGCCGCAGATGATTGCCGCCGACGAGATACCCTATGGATACTGCACTGAATTTCTCCTCAAGGGTGAAAAGCTGGCCCCGGACAAGATACGGAAGAAGCTGGAAAAGAAAGGCGAATCGCTCATTGTGGTCGGTGATGATACCGCAGCTCGGGTCCATATTCACACCCTTGAGCCGGGTGATGTTGTATCATACGCCGGCAGCCTCGGGACCCTGCATCAGGTCTCGATACGGAATATGGACGAGCAGCATCATGATTTTCTGGAAATGCGGAAAGACAAGGGTCCAGCGGTGGACACGGCAATCGTGGCGGTTGTTGCGGGAGAAGGGCTGGCTGACGTTTTCACCAGCCTCGGGGTAACGGCCATCGTTCCCGGCGGACAGACGATGAATCCCAGCACCAAAGACTTGCTTCAGGCGGTTGAGGAAGTCGCCTCCGACAAGGCTATCATTCTGCCCAATAATAAAAACATCGTGGCCACCGCCAACCAGGTGCAGTCGCTCACGGAAAAGAAAATTGAGGTGGTGCCTTCGAAAACTATCCCTCAGGGGGTGTCGGCACTGCTGGCCTTTGATTATGAAGCGAACCTGGAATCAAATATCCAGATAATGACCAGGGCCCTGGCGGCGGTGAAAACAGTCGAGATATGCCGCGCTGTGCGCTCGGCCAAGCTGGGTGATTTGAAAATCAGAAAGAAACAGCCGATTGGCTTACTGGACGGTGACCTGCTTGCGGTGGGGGAAAGCGCCCTTGAGGTGCTCAATAAAATGCTGTCCAAGCTAAACTTGAGTAAAATTGAAGTAATCACCATTTACTACGGAGCTGATACCAAGTCGGCTGAAGCGGAGCAGGTGGCAAGCGATATTCGCAACCAGTATCCGCAGCTGCAGATCGAGGTGGTTAGAGGCGGGCAGCCAAACTATAACTATATTATATCTATTGAGTAAGGAGGTTGTCCTTTAATATGGCAGTTAAAATAGTTACCGATAGCCTATCTGATATTACCGATGACTTAGCCCGGGAGTTGGGAGTTACCGTAGTGCCACTCTATGTGCGTTTTGGCGAGGAGGTCTTCCGGGATAGAGTGGAAATGACCACCGATGAGTTTTACCACAAACTGGTTCATGGTGATACCTTTCCCACGACCACGCAGCCTCCACCAGGCGATTTTGTTGATGTGTATAAGAAACTGGCCAAGGAAACCGATGAAATTCTGGTTATTGTTGTATCCAGCAAGCTCAGCGGTACCTATCAGTCGGCACTGCAGGCCAAGGATATAGTAGAGGAGAAGTGCCGAATTGAAGTCATTGACTCGCAAACGGTGGCCATGGGTCTGGGATTGATAGTTATTGAAGCGGCGAAAGCGGCCAAGGTTGGGGCAAACCTTGACAAGCTGGCTGACCTGGTGCGCAAAGCCATACCGCGGTCACATCTCATTATATATTTTGACACTCTCAAATATCTGGCCAAGGGGGGGCGTATCGGTAAGGCACAGGGATTGATGGGCGCTATGTTGTCAATAAAGCCGATACTTACTATAAAGAATGGCGAGATGGCTCCCTTAACCAGGGTAAGGTCTCCGGCGGCGGGTATGGATTATCTATACAATTTTGTGCCCGGCTTCTCCAAGATTGAGGCACTGGCAGTCGAGCATGCCACCACACCCGATGAAGCGGATGGGCTGGTTGAGCGCCTCAGCTCCATTGTTCCTAAAGAGCGCATCTATCGGTCAATAGTCAGCCCGGTACTGGGGACACATGCCGGTCCAAATGCCATTGCGTTAACTGTTTTGGAGGCAGAATAGGCAATAATGCCGGTAAAGGTTGTGACCGATAGTGTCGCTGACCTGCCGCCTCAGGTAGTCGATGAACTGGGAATTACCGTCATCCCGCTCAATGTCCGCTTTGGTGAGAAGGTGTATCGTGATGGCATTGACCTGACCACCGAGCAGTTCTATCAGGAGCTTACGCGCAGTAAAATCTTCCCGGTAACATCCGTGCCTTCGCCGGTAACCTTTGCCGATGCCTATGATAAACTGGCCGAAGAAACGGACGAGATTCTGGCCATCATGCTTTCCTCCAGGCTCAGTGCTACCCGCGAGGTGGCAGTGCAGAGCATCGGTCTGATGAAGCGGCCATGCCGCGTTGAGGTAATCGATTCCGAACGTGCGGTCATGGCACAGGGATTTCTGGTTATGGCCGCCGCCAGAGCGGCACAGGCCGGGGCTAAACTGGACGAACTCATAGCCATGGTGCGCAGCAATATCCCTCGCGTTGATATGCGGGCTGCCTTTGACACGCTGGAATACCTGAGAAGGGGCGGGCGCATCGGTGCTGCCCAGGCGCTGCTGGGGACGGTGCTCAGGATACATCCCCTCATCACCATGAAAAGCGGCATGGTGGAGCCGGCGGGGAGGGCACGTTCCAGGGCCAAGGCAATGGAGCATCTGTACCAGTTTGCCGCCGATTATGAAAGAATTGAGGAGATGGCGGTGGAGGAAGCTGCCTGCCCTGAGGATGCTGATTTACTGACCGACAGGCTGGGCAATTTATTCCCCAGAGAGCGCATTTACCGGACCAAGACCACCCCGGTGATCGGCGCGCATACCGGTCCCGGCCTGCTTCTGGTGGCGTTGATGGGAGATAAATAACACCGGAAGGCGAGGATAAGGTGGCGGCCAGTTTTGAACCTCTGCACAAAATTCTGGAGCTGGAGCAAAAGAAGGGGTACGACAATACCGCGGTTATCGGTGGCCTGGAACGGTTTCTCAAGAACTGGGCGGGTCAAGTCGCGGAAGCTATCCCGGACCAAAGCCTCCTGCAACGTTTCCGGCGACTCATAGCGAAGACGGATTACGCTTCTCTATCCATATCACAGCGCCGGGAGTGGGTGGACAGCGTCTTTCTTCTGCTCGTTGAGATAGAAGGGGGCGCTCCTGTTGAGGCTGGACCGAAAGGAAAAGCACCGCCTTCCCCCAAAACAAGACGAGCAAAAACAGTTAAAGCGGTGGCACCGGTCAGCGGGACTGGACTGGATTCGCCGATAACCACGGTCAGAGGCATCAGCACCAGCCTGGCAACCAAGTTCGGCAAGCTGGGAGTGAAGACGGTGCGCGACCTGCTCTATTTTTTCCCCCGCCGCCATCTTGACTACAGCCGGATAAAGCACATCTCGCAGCTCACCGAGGGCGATGAGCAGACCATAATGGCCAATGTGTGGCAGGCACGGGTTACGCGTCTGGGCTACCGGCAGGGAACGGAAGCCATTGTCGGCGATGAGACGGGGAATATGCGGGTGGTCTGGTTCAATCAGCCCTACCTGGCCAAAAGACTGGCGACCAATGCCCGCATCGTCCTTAGCGGTCGGGTCAGCCTGTTCAAAGGACGCCCTGTCTTTGAGTCTCCCGAGTGGGAATTTGTCGAAGACAAAGACCTGATTCATACCGGTCGACTGGTCCCGGTCTACTCACTGACGCAGGGGCTGTACCCGCGCCAGGTAAGAAAACTGATGAAAGAGGTGGTCGACCAGTGGGCGTGGCAGGTGGAGGATTTTCTGCCGGTGGGGTTGAGAGAGCGCTGCGACCTGCTGGAACTGCCGCAGGCAATCAGTCAGGCACACTATCCTGAAGACGAAATGGTAAAAGACAGGGCGAGAGTGCGCCTGGCATTTGATGAGCTTTTTATCCTGCAGCTTGGCGTAATAAACCGCAAACACAACTGGCAGGAGGCCCAGCCGGACAGCGCCTTTACCATTGACACTGCACTTTTAGACAATTTCATCGAAGCGTTGCCCTTCAGACTCACGGCAGCGCAGCAGCGGGTACTGAAAGAGATGCTGAGTGATATGCAGAGACCGCAGCCGATGTCCCGCTTGCTGCAGGGGGAGGTGGGGAGCGGCAAAACAGTGGTGGCCACCGCGGCGCTCTTGATGGCGGTCGCCAACGGCTATCAGGGCGCTTTCATGGCCCCGACCGAAATTCTGGCCGAGCAACATTTTGCCACGCTCTGCCAGCTTCTCTCAGGTGTTGGGAGCCAGGAAGAGGAAGCGCCCTATCTGAAACGATTTTCCGGCTTGCTATCTCGCCCCATCACGTTAGCGCTGCTCATCGGTGATATCACGCAGTCTCAGAAACAGGAGCTCCAGCAGCGTATTATGGAGGGGGACATTGACATTGCCATCGGCACGCACGCCCTCATTCAGAAGGGTGTTGAGTTTAAACAAATGGGGCTGGCGGTGGTCGATGAGCAGCACCGCTTTGGCGTGACCCAGCGTTCGGCGCTGCGGCAGAAGGGATTTCGACCCCACATGCTCGTTATGACGGCCACGCCCATCCCACGCACACTGGCGCTGACCCTGTACGGCGACCTTGACCTTTCCGTCATCGATGAGCTGCCGCCGGGAAGGCAGGTGGTAAAGACCAAATGGCTCAGACCGCAGCAGCGGGAAAGCGCCCACAACTTCATCCGCAAACAGGTGTCTGCCGGCCATCAGGCATTCATTGTCTGTCCGCTCATTGAGGAATCGGAGGCGATTGCTGCGCAGGCAGCGGTGGTGGAATACGAAAGGTTGTCGCGTGAGGTTTTTCCCGACCTGCGGCTCGGCCTGCTGCACGGTCGTCTGTCCGGTGAGGAAAAGGATGGAGTCATGCAGCGCTTCCGCGCCGGGAAGCTGGACATTCTGGTCTCAACCCCGGTGGTGGAGGTCGGCATTGACATCCCCAACGCCACGGTGATGCTCATTGAGAGCGCCGACCGTTTTGGCCTTTCCCAGCTGCACCAGTTCCGTGGCCGTGTCGGGCGGGGGGCGGAACAGAGCTACTGCATACTGCTCGCGGAGAACCCGTCTGAGGTGGGCAGGGAACGTCTGGGCGTTATCGAGAACGTTCAGGATGGCTTTGTCTTGGCGGAAGAAGACCTGAAAATGCGCGGTCCAGGTGAGTTCTTTGGCACGCGTCAGAGTGGTCTGCCCGACCTCCGTATGGCCAAGCTATCAGATGTCAAGATTCTGGAACTGGCCCGCAACGAAGCCGTCCAACTTTTCCAGATAGACCCGGGTCTGAAAGCGCCCGAACATCAGCTTTTGGCCCGCGAACTGGCCAAGGTATGGCCGCAGGCCAATGCCGGTGAATGGAGCTAGTCCTTTCAGTCCACCCGGTATTTTTTCACCGCTGACTCGCTCAGTTCCACCCCCAGCCCCGGCTTGTCCAGAAGGTCAATGTAGCCTTCCTTATTGATTCTGATGGGTTCGGTCAGCAGCTCTTCACGCAGCGGGTTGTAGTTTCGGTCGAACTCCTGCAGCCGGCCGTTCGGTATCGAGGCGCTGAAATGCAGGTTGGAAACGAGCGCGATTGCGGAAGAGAAGGAATGGGGTACGCAGATGATGTTCCAGGCGCTGGCTATGGCGGCGATTTTTTTAGCTTCGGTGATACCGCCGCACCAGGTGACGTCAGGCTGAGCGATGTCGAGCGCCTGGTTGATGATGAGGTCGCGGTATCCGTAGCGGGTGAACTCGTTTTCACCGGCGGCTACCGGCATATCGATGGCGTGGGCCACTTTAGCGCTTCCCTCAAGGTCTTCCGTCGGCACCGGTTCCTCAAACCAGAAAATGTCATATTCTTCCATCTTGCGGGCCATCTTTATCGCCTCGTAGGTGGTGTAGACATTATTCCCGTCGACGAGCAGGTCGATGCCCGGGCCGATAGCTTCCCTGACCGCCTTTATCCTCGCTATGTCTTCGGCCTGGCTGACGCGCCCTATCTTCATCTTGACCGCGGTGAACCCTTCTTTCACGTACGAGGCCATTTCACTTGCCAGTTCCTTCAACCCTTTCCCCTCGGCATAGAAACCGGCGCTGGCGTAGGCTCGAATCTGCTCGTAGCAGCCGCCGAGTAGCCTGTAGAGAGGCATCCCGACCGCCCTGGCTTTGATGTCCCAGAGCGCGATGTCAATGCCGCTCATGCTGGCGATGATGGCACCCTTGCGTCCGTGTTTTATCGACCGCTGGTACATCGTCTCCCAGAGTCGCTCGATGTTCATCGGGTCTTCCCCGACAAGGTAATCGGCGAGCTCCTTTTCAATTATCATTTTGGTAATCATCGGTGGACCGCCGAAGTAAGCGGCTTCACCGATTCCTGATACACCTTCATCCGTATCGATTTTGACCAGCACGGCGCTGCGGCTGGATAGGATATAAGTGGCATCCATAATGGGCTTGTCCAGTTGGCAGGTCAGGACCATGGCTTCAACTTTCTTGATTTTCACCGGATTCTCCTCCTTCAGCTGAGATGGGTGTTTTTATTTGCGTTGCCACTATTATAATAAATTACCTGCTGTGAGGGAAATCACACCGGATAGAAGATAACTTTACAGCTATGGGCTTTTGAGTTAAAATGATTTGCTAGGCGGGTGTAACTCAGCGGTAGAGTATTTGCTTCCCAAGCAAAGAGTCGTGGGTTCGAATCCCATCACCCGCTCTTCCAGTCGGTTTAAGACCAGGAAAGGAGTCAACAAGATGGAATATGGTAGCGGTAAACACAGATATGAACTGGTGGAACCATGGGCGAAGCTTCCCGAAGGGGAGTCATTCGTTGACGTTTGCGGGATATCTATCGATTCAGAGGACAGGATATACGTTTTCAACCGAAGCAAGCGCCCGATGATTGTGTTCGACAGGGATGGAAACGAGATATCCTCCTGGGGCGAGAGCCTGTTCAAGCGGCCTCATGGCAGTTGTATGACGGCCGATGAGCACATCTATTTGACTGACGATTACAGCCACGTCGTGTACAAATTCAACAAAGAGGGCGATTTGCTTATGACCATTGGGAACATGGATAAGCCCTCGGATACCGGGTATCGCTCGGGTCTGGATATATTTGAAAAGATATCTTCGATTAAGCGGGCGGCGGAGCCGTTCAATATGCCCACGGGAGTTGCTATTTCCTCGACGGGCGATATCTTCGTGTCAGACGGTTACGGCAACGCACGGGTACACAAATTCAGCGCCGATGGGAAATTGTTGCTGTCATGGGGTGACCCCGGGCCTGGAAAGAGCCAGTTCAGGTTGCCGCACAATATCTGGATCGACAAAGCGGACCGAGTATGGATTGCGGACAGGGAAAACAGCCGGGTCCAGATATTTGATTCCGAAGGTAAATTCCTCGACCAGTGGACGGACCTCTTGCGACCTACCCATGTCTATATGGATAAGGATGAGACCGTCTATATATCGGAACTATGCCGGCGAATAAGCATATTCACTATAGATGGCAAATTGTTAGCACGCTGGGGAAATGAATCTCATAGTCTGGACGAGCCCTTGCTTGTTGGACCGCATGTCATATGTGTCGATTCACGGGGAGACCTCTATGTTGGTGAGGTTGCCAAGGCATTCGGTAAAGTTGACCGTGGAGCGAGGGTTATCCAGAAGTTCGCCAGGAAAGCGTAAGATATTTCATTATTCTAACAGGTCACGGTTACGAAGCCGTTCCTGCTCCCAAGTCCTGTAATCTTCGGGAGGCGTTATTATCTCTGCATCGGGCTTTAACTCGAGCTTAACCGCTTCGCTCGGACAACCGGTAACACAGAGACCACAGCCGATACACTTTGTCAGGTCAACCACCAGAACATCGCCTTCTAACGAGCAGGCACCTACCTGACATCGTTCCTCGCATATGCCGCAATCATTGCACTCTTCGGCTTCAACCACCGCATAATAATTCGCTTTGGCAACAGAATTTTCAATGCCGAACTGTGTTATCCCTCTTAAAATAGCGCAGCAGCACCCGCAACAGTTGCATACGTAGTGGACACCTGCCGCTACATTGCTAACCGTATGAACCAGACCTATTTCTTCCACCTCGTCAAGCAGCCGGAGAGCCTCTTCCTGAGTGATATTATGTGGCCCCGCGGGTTTTTCTTTCACGGAGAAGTTCAAGCAGGCTCTTACTGGGAATTCACATTGGCGGTTTCCTGTTAAGTCCAGCTGTTTTCGACAAATGCAGTCGCGCAACTCGAATGACTTGGCCTGCAATATCAGTTGCTTTACATCATCGTAGGGCAGTACTATTTCCCTTTTTATAGCCCGCTGCGCTGGAACGACGCGATGTAATGCCGGCTCATAACGCATTATCCCCTCCATACCGCCCTCGTTCCAGTATTGTTCAACAAGATGACTGAACTCGTGGTCCATAACTTCCCATTGTGATTCATAAATCCCTACGATAAACGGTGCCAACCGGAACTTCCGTATCCCATCCTTCTCAGAGCCCCATATAATCTCTTTACTACGCATGGCATTGAGTCTCTCATCGATTTCTTCCACCGATAGGCCGGCCTTTGCTGCTATGACATCGACTGCTTCACCGGTGCCAGTCAGGTAACTGGCCAGCTGGGCCTCCTCCGGTGAGAATATCTTCCTGAGGACTTGCAATTCAACACGCGATTTAGTTGGCGGAAAGCCCCCGGGCAGGCGGTCTAGAGCTCTCGCCAAATTCTCATAAACATCAATTTTCATTTCTAGAGTTCCTCGGCTTAATTGTGGTATTTAATTTCAATTATCATAGGTCTGCTTCTTACAGTTGTCAATACCAAAATCGGTAATGAACCCTTGGGCGTGTGAGATGTGGTTACGACAATTGAGCGGGAGCTTGTTTTATACAGTAGGCGATTTAATAACCGGCATTATCTTCAATTGTTCCAAAGCTACAGAAGCCTTGAGTTCAATCAACCCTTGCTGTAGGTCTCTTACTTTCTGTCTTTGCTCGGCGCGGTCTTGTTCTGCTTTGGTTCGCTCTCGGTCGACCTTGGTGCTCTCTTTTGACAGCCGCTGGAGTTCTTCTAATCCGCTTTCGGTAGATTCCGATTCCATTTCAACTTTGTCCGGACATTAATAAATTGTAGAATAATTGCGAATAACATAAATATACACTGTGAAACAGCTCAAAGCAACAAATTCATAACTGCCAAAATCCCAACCTGCCTTTAAACGATATATACAATTAGGAGACGTGATGTCCTTTTAAAATGGGTAAGTTGTGTGTCCTCAGCAAGAGGCTACAGTCTACATTAGACTGCTGTGCCTGTAAAGTATCTCTGAGAGACCAGGGCATTCTACCAGGGATAAAAGCCGGTTACGCATTCGGTGAGCTTTTCCCTGGCTGAGGTTGAGTTCATAGTAATGATTATGGACATCAGATAGTCTGTTATCCTGTCAACAATTAAAAAGTGTTCCTGTACGTATCTCTTACCTCTTTTACCTATTCTCTCAGCAACTTGTGGGTTATCCAGCAAGTAGGTTATTTTCTGCGCAGTTATTTGTGGATTCCGGTAAAAATAGCCCGTATTACCCTTTTTGATTTGGAAGGGTATACCCCCCACATTACCTGCTATTACGGGCTTACCTTTCCACAGTGCTTCGGTAATCACAAGCCCAAAACCTTCTCTGGTTGATGGTTGCATTATCACGCTCGCTGCACGTTGTAGCGCGTTTACCTCTGTGTAATTTTCGAGACGATTGTCCAGCGAAAGATTGAGTACATGAATGTCCTCGTCTCCTCTTGTTTTTGAGTAAATATCGTCCAGAATCCTCCCGCTTTCCGGGTCGTCAGTAGCAGAACCTCCGGCTATCACAAGCTGGCATTTTCTCTCTTTCCTTGCCTGACGGAATGTGGCAATCGTTCTGTCCAATCCTTTCCAGGGGTCGAACCTTCCAATTTGGGCGATTATGGGGACTTCCTGGTCTATTTTGTATTTGGCGAGAACTTTGTCTATCTCTTCCTTAGTCATTTCTCGATTCTTCTCAGAAAGAGGGTCAATGAAGGGAGGGATTATGAACTTGGGTACAGGCCAGGGTGGGAAAACGTAACGGGCCGCCGAGAATATAGCAGCATCATAGCCCACAATCCAGTCGTTGATTAAACTCAAGAGGCCGTTTTTCGACCTTATTGCTGGCTCTATATCTATATGACATCTCCAGAACCAGTGTTCATGGGGTTTTTTCAAGTATTGGCATAATAACATCGGCTGGGGGTCATTTATGTTCACAATATCTGGAGAATAATCGATAATATTGTTGCTGACGCACTCCTCCATTTGACTGCGATAAGTCCATTTCATTTCAGGGGTGAAAGAGCCCTTCATGCCCTGCAATAAATTGTGAAGCTTCTTGGTGCATTCAAAGTAACTTTTATGCCCCTGGATTATCTTCCATTCGGCTTCTATGCCTATCATATTCAGGAATGGGACCGAGTTGTATAGCATCTCGGCGACGCCACCACCTTGAGCGGTGGAACTCAGTTCCAGTATCTTCAGGCCCTTGAGTCGCTGACCTATACCCTGTAATTTTTCTATTTTCTCATTGCCGACGATGGATTTATACGCCTCCAGAGGATGAGTAGAAAAAGGGCAGAAGTCCTTTCTTCTGCTGTAAACGGTTCCGTCTGCCATGGTTTTGGTGCCATTCATTCTAAAAACATCCTGATTTGATCCCCCTCAAGTACGTCTTCCAGCAATCCCTGTAGTTTTTCCATGGCCAGTGGCGATGGGACTGTTTTACCTGATTCCCATCTTTGAACGGTGTTCAGCGTGACACCGATGTTTCTAGCAAGTTGTTCTTGTGTCCATCCTTTACGGCCCCGGCACTGTCTGATTTTACCCGCCAGTTGAGACATATTGAATATGCTATAACATATGGGGTAGCACTTGTCAAGTAATTTGGTATATTTATATGTAATTGTGTGAATAATTTTGAGTGACTACGCCTTATTATCTCTGTGTAGCAGGTCCTGGCCTGTTCTGGATTCTCTACTATCGTGCGACGAGTGACAGAGTGTGAGAAGAACTGAAATAACAGGTACTGGACAGGTATTAGCTCAGGCTGGTACATAGTCACTCTGTGGGTCTGGTGGTCCGAATCCACACACTATCCGGTGTATTTAACCGGAAAACAGCCAGAAAAAAGTTCTGTTTTGCACCGGGCTTGACGCCCTCCTCGTCGCAGAAGTAAGCTAATTTGAGCATAAGTCGAATATCGAAAATGTCTTGCGCGTGTGCTGTCACGATGGGCACATAGCCATTCTGGAATATCGGGGAAAAAACAGAGTGCGACCGTGAAAGAAGAGATAGAAGGTGTCATTTTCGACTTGGACGGGGTGCTCGAGTTCCAGGGGAAAGCCTACCCTGGAGCCGTTGAGCTACTCGTTTCGCTGCGTAGAAGGCGGGTCTCCATTAGAGTCCTCTCCAACAGTACCCTGAAGAGCAGGAGGTCGTGCACGGAAAGACTGAACGGGAAGGGTTTTGACGTTCACGAGCACGAGGTCGTTACCGCTTCTTTTGCCACCGCTCGATATCTGGAAACCCTGAGTCCGAGGTCTTGCTGGGTATGGTTAAAAGGGGAAGGACTGGAGGAGTTTCGCAATTTCCGGCACGACCCGGATAATCCCGAATATCTTGTTCTTGGGGACTTTCGCGAGGATTTTAACTTCCAGAACCTCAACAGGGCACTCCGGCTGCTCCGCAAAGGCACCAAATTGATAGTTATGATTACAGAAACCGTGGACAGCAGTCTGGGAGAGATGGAGCTGACGGTGGGAGCGTATGGGAAAATGCTCGAAGACGCTGCCGGCATCAAGGCCACTTATATCGGGAAGCCGAATCGTTACATTTTCGATATCACCCTCGATACCATGGGAAATGTCGACAGGAGCAAAATCCTTATGGTGGGAGACAGGGTCGGCGCCGACATTCTGGGTGCCAAGGATGCCGGTCTCAAGGCGGCGCTGGTAAAAACGGGGGAGTATCGGGAAAGCGATTTGGAATCTCCAATTGCTGTCCCGGACTATATCTTCGACTCAGTCCGCGACGTCGAAAAACTCTTCCCTTGAAAAGGCAAGTGTTAGCTCCTCAAGCTGCCGCCACTGATGGAAAGCCGTTATGACGGCTTTATTCTACTAGCTGCCCAGCGTGGCCACCATTACCGCCTTTATGGTGTGAACCCTGTTTTCGGCCTCGTCGAATACTATGGATGAGTCCGATTCGAAAACCTCCTCGGTAACTTCCATGCTCTCCAGGCCGAACTTCCGATAGATCTCCTCGCCGACGGCCGTCTCCCGATTGTGGAACGCGGGCAGGCAGTGCATGAACTTCACCTTCGGGTTGCCGGTCGTTTTCATCAGCTCTTTATTTACCTGGTATGGCCTTAGAAGCTCGATTCTTTCCTTCCAGACTTCTTCCGGCTCGCCCATGGACACCCAAACGTCCGTACAAAGAAAATCGCAATCTTTTACTCCCTCTTCCGTGTTGTCCGTTAACTTTATACGGGCCCCTGTCTGTTTAGCGATATTCTCTGCCTCTTGCACCAGCTCTTTCCGCGGCTGCATACTCTCTGGGGCAACGGAGCGGAAATCCATTCCCATCTTTGCCGTACCGACGAGGAGCGAGTTTCCCATATTAAACCGTGCGTCTCCCAGGTAGGCGAGCTTTACCTCGCTCAGAGGCTTGGTGGTATGCTCCATTATGGTGAAAATGTCCGCAAGTACCTGGGTGGGGTGGAACTCGTTGGTGAGGCCGTTCCAAACAGGTACGTTGGAATACTCGGCAAGCGCCTCTACGACCTCCTGTCCAAACCCGCGGTACTCAATTCCGTCATACATCCTGCCCAGTACGCGGGCTGTATCTTTCAGGGACTCCTTCTTTCCCAGCTGTGAACCCGATGGGTCCAGGTATGTTACCCTTGCCCCCTGGTCATAAGCGGCTGTTTCAAAAGCACACCTGGTTCTGGTGGATGGTTTTTCGAAAATCAAGACGATATTCTTTCCAATCATTCTCTGCTGCTCGGTACCCGCATACTTCGCTCTTTTAAGACCAGCAGTGAGCTCTAGCAAGAATTGAATCTCTTTTGGTGAAAAGTCCAGTAACTTTAAAAAGTTTCTGTTTCTGAGATTGCAAGCCATTTTCAGCCCCTCCTCTAATAATAATGATTTTGATTATAGCAAATAACCGAAGTTTAGCAAATTACTAAACTAACTGAAAAATATATAGAAAAATGCTTATCGGGTACTTGACAGGCGGTGGGTAAGGGTGTATAAATACAATAATTTAGGAGTGCAGCGTATTGTAAAAAAGAATCAAATCATGTGCCCGACGGCTTTTCCCGCTTGGAAAAATACGATGGCTTTCCGGTTTTGTGCTTTATCCGCTAAACCAAATCTGGGAAGCCTTGGTATTTAATGGCACAGTAGGTTCGAGTACGGAGAAGGGGTGGTTATGAGGAAGAAAAATATACTTATTATCGGCTCTGCGGGAAGAGACTTTCACAACTTCAACATGTATTTTAGGGGCAATGAAGAGTACAACGTGGTGGGCTTCACCGGTTCACATCAGGTACCCGGCATCTCCGGGAGACCGTATCCGGCCGAGCTGGCGGGTGACCTCTATCCGGAGGGAATCCCCATTTACGCGGAGGAGGAATTGCCGCGGCTTATAAAAGAGTTGAATGTTGATACCTGTGTCTTTTCCTACAGCGATGTATCCTACCAGCACGTGATGGGTGTCGGTGCCATCGTAAATGCCGCCGGGGCAAACTATATGCTGCTCGGACCCAGGGACACGATGCTCAAAAGCAAGAAACCTGTTATCGCGGTGTGTGCGGTGAGAACGGGCTCCGGCAAGAGCCAGACTTCGAGAAGGGTCATAGAACTTCTCATGGAAAGGGGCCTGAAAGTCGTTGCTGTCCGTCACCCTATGCCGTACGGTGACCTGGTTGCCCAGAAGGTACAGCGCTTTGCCGAGTTGGGGGACCTGGAGAAGCATAAATGTACCCTCGAAGAGATGGAAGAGTACGAGCCGCACGTCGTACGCGGAAACGTTATATACGCAGGGGTGGACTACGAGGCCATTTTAAAGGCTGCCGAAGAAGACCCTAAAGGCTGCGATGTCATCGTCTGGGACGGGGGAAACAATGACTTCTCGTTCTTCAAGCCCGACCTGATGATAACTGTTGCCGACCCTCACCGTCCGGGCCATGAAGTCTCCTATTATCCCGGGGAAATCAACTTGAGAATCGCCGATGTGGTGGTTATCAATAAAATCGACAGCGCCGCTCCCGAGAATATCCTGAAGGTGCGAGGTAGTATTGCCAGGGTAAATCCGGATGCAATCGTAGTTGATGCCGCCTCTCCGATTCGGGTTGATAATCCGGATGTAATCAAGGGAAAGAGAGTGCTTGTTATCGAAGACGGCCCGACGTTAACGCATGGAGAGATGAAAATAGGCGCGGGCACGGTTGCTGCGCAACGGTACGGCGCAGCAGAACTGGTAGACCCCAGGCCCTACACCGTCGGAAGCATCACCGAAACCTTCAAACTCTGGCCGGATATCGGAACACTCCTGCCGGCAACGGGATACGGCGAACAGCAGCTTAAAGACCTGGAGGCGACCATCAACAAGACCGATTGTGATGCGGTGGTGGTGGCCACCCCCATCGACTTAAGCAGGCTTATTAATATCAAGAAACCGAACACGAGGGTCTACTATGACCTTCAGGAAATCGGAACGCCGAACTTAGGTGAAATATTATCCGAGTTTGGAAAGGCGCATAATCTTCCCATGAAATAGAAAACAAACTTTTCCGGAGAAGTGTGAAAATTATGGTGCGGGAGAAGGGTGTATCGTTTTCCCCTCGTATCGGTTATTCGGTACCGGGTACGATTTGGGTGTTCGATACACCCTTTCTTGCAATTGCCAGTGTTTGAAAATAGAGAATGATAAAAGTAAATGTACGATCCAGGGAAGGAGGTGATTCAATTAGGTAGAAATGAATAGTGCCAGGAGAGATTACGGCACAACCTGAGTTAGAGCAAAGAGTACATAAAAGGAGTGTATTGCAATGGCAAAGATCGTAAACTCGTGGAACGAATGGGACCCGTTGAAGCGTGTGATCATAGGAAGGCCAGAGGGTACTAACGTTCCGGCTCCAGAACCGGCCTGGTGGTATGACCTCCCGCTGGGCGGGTTTCCGCTGGGGCAGTTGGGAGCGTTCCCGCAGGAGATGGTGGATGCGGCCAACGAGCAGATGGACTATTTAGTGTCGGTGCTTGAGAAGCGGGGCGTCACCGTCGAGCGAGTAGACATTCAGCCCTTCATGCTGAATGTGCCGGTTTCGAACCCGTATTGGACGCAGCTTAACTGCCACGGCGTCAACAACACCCGCGACATCACCATGATTCATGGCAACTACATCGTTGAGGCCACAACCTGCCGTCGAACACGGTACTGGGAACGTATGAATCTCCGGCCGATCTTTGAACGGTATTTCAAGGAAGACCCCGGGGTAGTTCATTTTGCGGCGCCCATACCGATGCTCACGGATGAGTCCTATGTCAGGAACTACTACTATGACATGGAGCATACGTGGACGGATGAACAGAAGAAGCAGAGGCTGCACAACTGGGAGTTCCAGCTGTCCGAGAAGGAAGCACTGTGGGACGCCGCCGATGCCATGCGGTTTGGCAAGGACATCTTCCACCAGGGCTCGTGCGTGACGAACAAGGGTGGCATGGACTGGCTGAAGCGCATGTTCGCGTCGCTCGGCATCCGGGTTCACCATGTCCTGTTCGACACCCCCTGGCCCCCCTCGCCTGACAGACCGGACAACTATCACCCGTGGCACATCGACGTGAACCTGGTACCACTGCGGCCGGGGCTGGCAGTATACAATCCAGACTGGGCGCCGCGCACTCCGGAGATGTGGGAATTATTCAAGAAAAACGATTGGGAACTGATTCCCGCAGCGAGGCCGGTCCACGTGCATAAGAACAAGGTATACCTGACCGGGCTGTACGAGGGTAAGTCGTGGATATCGATGAACACCTTCTCTATCGACCCGAAGACGGTCTGTGTGGAGGCGCACGAGACAGCGTACTGTGAGCAGCTGGATAAGCTCGGTTTTGAGGTAGTCCCGATTCCGTATGAAAAGGTAATCCCGTTTGGTGGCGCCTTGCATTGCACCACGCTGGATGTCTATCGCGAGGGCAAATGCGAGGATTACTTCCCCAAACAGGTTGAGGGTTATTGATGAGTGCTCTGAGCCCAGTAAAATGCGGCGCCCCGTGCCGGGGTGCTTCTTGAAAATTATTGTAATGGATGAATCTTCCTTAAACTAAAAAAGTAAAGGAGAGTGCGCATGGACGGTTATCAGATTGGTTTGATTATCCTTGTGGGGTTTTACGTCCTCGTTGGTATATCCATGTATTTCATGGTTCGGAAGAGTGGAAGGCGCTTCATCATTGCTGGAAAGCGACTGCCCCTTTTCCTGATAGGCACCATGTTGTTCGCCCAGGCACTGGATGCCAACGCCACGCTGGGTAATGCAGGCGGCGTGTATAGCTTCGGGTTCTGGGGTGGATTCATGTTCCCGCTGGGGCTGGCTTTGTGCCTTGTTATCGTCGCGATATGGTACGCCAAGCCCCTGAACCGGATGAACCTGATAACACTGGCTGATTTCTACTTCAGGAGGTTTGGCCGCCATGTAGAAGTCCCCGTTGGACTGCTCATGTCTTTCAGT